>Ga0115003_10000510_pt1 | contig 34186 bp, 39 predicted proteins | sample ArcticOcean_MG_C_7_FD_88736 | JGI IMG/M metagenome (GOLD analysis project Ga0115003, IMG submission 88736) | Marine microbial communities from western Arctic Ocean - ArcticOcean_MG_CB11_88 | ecosystem: Environmental > Aquatic > Marine > Oceanic | place: Arctic Ocean: Canada Basin | collected...
ATATCAATAATTTTTTTTGGAGCATTGTTTTATAAATTCAAGGAGTAAACTATTTTATTTTATATCAATATACTATATAATGAGCTTTACACGTAATATGTATGATAAAACAAATACCAGACATTCAATAGCGGAATCTATGAAGTCGGGACATTATCAAATTGGTGGTCCAAAAGATTGTACATCATGTTTTCAATCTAATCCAGAAGTTAGAATGCAAACTGGTGGTGTTGAAAGATTTAGCGGTAAAACAGTTGATATTGAATCAAAACTTCACGGGATTATTCCATCATCAGGTAATTATAATCTTCAAAATCAATGTGATAATAGTGATGATCAATATTCTTGTGTGTATGGTGTAGGAAATAATTTTCCCAAGATAAATCAAATGCAAACTTGTTTTCTTCCCACTGAGGATACCAGGTTAAGCAACCCTGCCTCAAATTTAAGAGGTTCTGGTGTAAACAGATTTAATCCTCTTTGTTTAGATCCTCAAAAGGGTGTAATATTTGGAGCTCAATATGATGTACCAACAAGAATGATAGCAAAAGATACATTTAAACCATGTGTCCCAACACCCGCGGTAAATAATATGCTCCCTGTACAGAAAAAATTACCAGATTTCAGAACTGTTATGAATGCACCAGGATCATTTATAGGTGCATTATATAAGTATGATAAGTGTGGATAAGTCTTACCAAGTGTTGTTAGTCACACACGCTTACCAAGTGTTAACATATATTTAAAGTTAAATATTTTAAATATATAATTATAATTAAGACTATTAATTTAATCGTCGTAGAAGCCTCCGTTATCACTGAATCCACCCGCAAGGGCGTATCCAATGAAAAAATCACTGCTACCACTTTCGCATCCACCACACAAGCAGCAAATAAGTACCAACATCATCATAATACACCCGAGTATTGCCCCGATTTTATGTGCTATAATAGGGATGGCCCAACTACCATGGGGTTTAATGAAGACACGAAGTCGTCGTTGGCATTCTCCGACAGGGTCGTCATCAACAAAAGTCTTTTGAAGAAACTTATCATTCCATACCTTCGTTTGTACCATTGGTATCGCGAAAATGAATTCACCATGATACGAAAGTACCATTCTGTCATTTTTTCCTTGCCTACGCTCCATCTTTCGTTTTGGGTGAAGTTTCCAAGAGTTCACTCGTCCACTATCACCTTGAATTTGCCATTCACGTGGAAGATACTTTTTCCATGGACCATAACAGTATCTGACATCTTCATCAAGGTCTACGCATATGATGTCATCCCATTTGACTATGGTGCTTGCACCATGTATGGGAAGTGCACATCCTGGTGGAACAACACATTTGCCTTCTACGGGACATGTCGCCCAATCTAAACTTTCTACTGGAAATCCAGTAGCAATAAGAATCATTATTATTAAATTTTTCATTATATTATATATATATTATATATGGTATTACCAGTATCATTTTTTATAATCTATACTCTCTAACAAAAGAAAATTCCAAAAACGAACATCCAAAATAAGATTTTTAATACTTTCCCGATTGCTTTTTTGTTTTGATGACGTATAACAATTCCTTGTTGAATTTGTTGTAAAACAAAATTATCATACTGCACGCGTGTCCTTGGCCATTCGAGAAGAAGAGATTCACACTCTTTATTTTCTTTCACAATATAAAGCAGTTTCCCCTCCCAAATAATATTCTCGTTATCAATATTTGGACTAAAACTGAAAGAATTATCTCCCCTTTTCACAAACGTCCAACCTGATGCGATAGATATATTCTGATGTGAATATCCTTGTACCATGAGACCACAATACGACATATCTCCGGGCAACGTAGTACAAAACGTACACCCGTCTCCCATTTTAAACATAGTTCCATTGGAAGGAAGCCGACAACTCGCGTGTTCTGGCAAGTCAGATAGGTCACATAAAGCACCCTCTTCACAACTTTTTATCCTTCCTCTATATTGATGAAGGTTGAAACATCTAGATGGGTCATTACATTCGCCTACGATATACAGATTTTTCATCCAACCATCTTTAAGAATACAATCTTCATCTACACACGTATCCCCCACTGAGACAACCATCTTATCTACATTTGCAGCACTCAATGTTACAAGTGCTACAATAATCATAATATTATTAATAAAAATCATTTATAATAATTATTAGAAATAATATAATAGTTTAAGTGTCCATTTTTATTCATTAATAAAGTTATAATTGTCTACTACATCTACTTGTCCGTTGTAGATAAAGTTATTTACCATCGCAGATAAAGTTATTTACCATCGCAGATAAAGTTATTTACCATCGCAGATAAAGTTATTTACCATCGCAGATAAAGTTATTTACCATCCATAAATATGGAGTGCCTTAGTAGGAAAATTCATCATTACTATGTCAAGTTCATTGCCATTTGTTAATGATGCCATTACATCTGTAATAGATGTCGAGGTGTACTCAGAATCTAAACCCCAATAATTTTTTGAACATTTGTGTAGTTTGCTTAAAATTTTCAAAATAAAATCAACTCTTGTTGGTTTAATTGAATTATTATTATTAAGATAGTTAAATTGCCAATGAATAATAATCATTGCTCTAATTAATAGTTTCTTATAGGTTTTACTATCGTCTGAATCTTCTTTTTCCAATTTATTTTTTTCATTACGCGCACCTACAAATGTAGTTGATTGTGTGATTGAATTAATATGTGTTGATATATTTTCAATCATATTCGTTGCTTCATTCATAGTTTCTGGTAATTTAAATTCTCCACCACTATAAAAAGGTAGCCCACTTATTGTATTGAGTTTGTCTTTATTAATTTCACATAAGTTATGTAAGATATCGTTATTGTTTTGCAACACGCTTGTGCTGTTTCCTTCAAAATTTGTTGTTAATGTATTCATTGTTATAATTAATATTAATATGTTTAAATTATAATGAATTTCATTTTTTTTTAAAGTGCTTAAAAAGAAAATACCAATATTATCAATATGAATACATTAAATGACACAGATATAAACGATGTACACACAACAGAAGATGTTAAAGTGTACGATACCTTTGAATCAATGGGATTAACTAGTAAAATGATGAAGGGGATTTATGCATTTGGTTTTGAAAAACCATCTGCAATTCAGAAGAAAGCAATTGTCCCATTTATGACAGGGAGAGATTTAATTGCTCAATCTCAATCGGGGACAGGTAAAACTGCAACATTTGTAATTGGGATGTTACAACAATTAAATGAAGATGATAAAAAATTGCAAGCAATTATTTTAGTACCAACAAGAGAGTTAGCCAAACAAATTAATGATGTAACAACTGGATTATGCAAATATACAAATTATAAGGTAAAACTCGTTATTGGCGGGGCTAAGAGAAGTAAATATTCTTATGATTATGATGAAGAACATCAAATTCTAGTAGGAACACCTGGAAGACTTAGTGAAATGGTGTCAAAAGGTATTATCGACCTATCTGATTTACGAGTATTAATCATGGATGAGGCAGATGAGATGTTGTCCTTTGGTTTTAGGGAACAGATGGTTAAAATTCTTAATAAACTCCCAAAGACGACACAAATTGGTCTTTTTAGTGCAACAATTCCAGACGAAATGATGAAAATTACAACTAAATTTATGAATAAACCAATTGAAATTTTAATTAAGACAAGTGAGGTTACATTAGAAGGGATTAAGCAATATTATATTGTAATTGAAAGTGATGAAGATAAATTTGATTGTTTATGTGAATTATATTCAACAATTCGTGTAACTCAGTCAATTATTTATGTAAATCACAAATCAACCGTAGAATGGTTGAGTAAAAATTTAGAAGAAAAGGACTTTACTGTTGGAAGTATTAGTGGCGGAATGGATCACGAAGAAAGAAATGATGTAATGACCAAATTCAGGGCGGGTGATATCCGTGTATTAATATCAACAGATTTACTGTCACGTGGAATTGATGTTCAACAGGTATCATTGGTATTAAATTATGATATTCCGTATGAGAAGGAAACATATATTCATAGAATTGGTCGAAGTGGTCGGTTTGGAAGGAAGGGTGTTGCGGTAAATTTTGTAACACAGAAAGATTATAGTAAATTTAAGGCAATTATTGATCATTATGAAACAATAATTGAGGAGATGCCAGAAAATATTTCATCTATTATGTAAATAATAAATAATAAATAAAAAATAAACCGCAAAATAATTTATAATAATATCTGATATATTATTATAAATGGAATATATAGTAGTAGCATCTGTTATTGCCTTGGGATATTCTCTTAGCAAATCACCTGAAAAAAATTTAGCTAAATTAAAAGATACCCCGCATAATAAAAATCCAAGTGGAAATGATATATATCAAAGTAGATATAGTCAAAAAGTGGAGGAACATGTAAAAAAATTATCACAAAAAATGTACGATGATATAAAAAATCCAAATTCAAATGTTGTTGTACCTGGGAATTCTAATAATTTTTTACCAAACAACAAAGTTAATAATTCGGTTTCTCATATAAATTATGAATCTCCAATAAAAGATATAGATACTACGCGACCTGAGCACATTCATGTAAAAAAAATCGACAATAATACGGGAGGATGGCATGGGCTATCATTAACTGGTAATCCAATTAATCCTAATAATTTTAAGCATAATAATATGGTCCCTTTTTTTGGTGGAACAATTAAACAAAATGTTGATGAAAAAGCAACTCGCACCCAGTTTGAAAATTTCACTGGTTCTCAGGAAAATTATAGGAAAAAAAAAGAAGTTAAAAGTTTTTATGATGTTAAGAACAATATGTCAAATCCATATGGAATGCAATCACTGGATGGATTTCAAAAAGACAGATATCATGTTTCAAACAAAAGAGCAAATGAAGCACCTGTTGAACAGATTAGAGTTGGTCCAGGATTAAATCAAGGATATAATTCAAATCCATCTGGGGGATTTCAACAAGCAAATACAAGAGATTATGTTTTACCTAAACATGTAGACCAATTACGTGTTAAAACAAATCCCAAAAATTCATATGGTGGTCGAATTATACCTGGTAAAAAACCATCTAAGACTGGAAAGGTTGGTGTTGTAATGAAAAACAGACCAGATACATTTTATGTTAATAATCCAGATAGATATTTTACAACAACTGGTGCAGTTAAAGGACCAGTACAAAGACCAAATATTCTTATTAAGCCAACAAATAGAAAGGAGACAAATAAATTTCATGTTGGTCCAGCAACAAATGTAGAAGGTTCAAGAAATCGTAAGAGAACAAATAAATATAAAAAATCAACTAAGGAGGAGTGGGGTGGATATGGGTGGAGAAATATCGAAGCATTGGGGGAGTGGATTGGTTCTGCATTTGATTATGGTAAAGACACAACAAATATGAAAAAGACACTTAGACAACAAATTGCGTGTAAAAATAGAACAGGGAATGTACAGGGTGGAAATAATGCAACACTTCATAACAAGAATTTAAGAAAAACAAGAAAAACCAATGTAATAGGTAATTCAAGACAAGCAGGAAATGTTAATAAAAATCAATGGAGGGGGTATATTAAAGAAACCGACGACATTGCAAAAACAACTATGAAAGAAACCACATTAGTGGAAGATTATGTTGGAAATGCTGATGCAATGGAGAATAGAGATGGTGGATATCAAATTAAAAAATATAAATTTGATGAGACCAATCGTGATACGACATCTATTAATTATATGGGTGATGCAAATGCGACAGGAGATGCTGGCGGAAGAGGTGCATATCATGTAACAAAACATAATCCCAAAGCAACTACGCGACAAGAAACATCTGTTAGTTATACTGGAACTGCGATGGGGGAAGATAAGCCTCAATCATATGATTCAATTAATAATTCGACGACGAAGAGTATTAGGGATAAGATTGCCAAGGGAAGAACCCCATCAACTGGGGGTCCACAAAAAAGAACAGGAACTAAGAATATTAAAATGTCTACTCGTAGAACAGGGGATTTAAAAAATAAATTATTAAACGGAAGAGGAATGGTTTCAACAAAAACATATAATTCTATTCCTCAGGTAGAACAGTGTGGTGAAACCAGAAGAAAAATGACAGTACCAAATGGACCAATTCAAAATAGATTAGATCCTGATATGCTAACTGCATTGGAGTCAAACCCATATGCACGACCATTTGCCAAACCAATATAATTAGAAAAGAAAAATAACAAATATCAAGGTATAAATAATAAACCACCAAATAGAAAAAGAATAATCCAAATATCCAGTAATAATACTTGATATATCATTATGTAATTTATTACCTGAATTTTTATTTATTACATTATTAATATTATTGATTTCATTATTTAGATTATTTAGACTATTTAAAAAATTACCATTTGTGTTTGATTTTAAATTAGAATTCGAATTATTACCAAGATTAAACATATTAAGCCCAGAATTAGAATTTAAATTCATGTTAGAATTATTCATATATATATATTATAAATAAAATAATGCGTTTTATCATACCAATATTTTTATGCTAATTAAATAATAATGAATGTTAATGTTGCAATTTTAGTAGACGCAAAGAATGAATATACAAAACAGTTGCAAAAAATGATTGTACCAGAATTGTATACCGGATTTGAAAAAATTTATAATGATGAATCAAATAATTTTCAAAATAATTTAACTAAAATTCCACAATGGAATCAAGAATTTGTTGAAAAAGAAACAGAAAGAATACTTGAAAAAACAGGATGTACTTGGATTGACCAATTATTAACAGCTGTTTTTGTGAGTAATGTTAAAATTTTAACAGCAGTTAAAAATAAAAAAAGTGTTCCGCAAATTGAATTAAGAGTACCACTATTATCGCAATTTATTCATAAATGTTATTATGAATGTGCAAAAGAATTTTATAAAAATCCTTATTTATTTGATAAAACTCTAAGAAATTCTGAACGCCAAATAAATATGAGATTATCTTTAAAAATAATTGATGAATCTATATTAGAAGCTATAAGAAGATTACTTCCAATTAGACAAATATTAAATAATTATTTAACAACATCGGTTGAAGAAGATGACTTAAGTGATGATGATATTACTAATAAAAAAGTTAAAAAATATAAAATGGTTGACCAATTGGAATCAGAAGAAGAATCAGAAGAAGAATCAGAAGAAGAATCAGAAGAAGAATCAGAAGAAGAATCAGAAGAAGAATTAGATGAAAGTGATTCTAGTAAAGTATACGAACTTCCTGTATTAACAACAGACGAATTACTAAATATCCAATTTGATGATACAGACAATGAAGATGAACAATTACAATCGAATGAATATCTTGCACTCGATTTGTCAGATGAATCTAATGAAGAGGTTGAACCAGTTGTTAATGAAAATGTAGCTGAACCAGTTGTTAATGAAAATGTAGCTGAACCAGCTGAACCAGTTGAACCAGTTGAACCAGCTGAACCATCTGAACCAGTTGAATCGGTTGAACAAGTTGAACTAGTTGAACCAGTTGAACTAGTTGAATCAGTTGAACCATCTGAACCAGTTGAATCGGTTGAACCAGCTGAACCAGTTGAACCAGAGAAATATAAAACAGTATCATTAGATGTTAACACTGTTAGTGAAAGGTTAAATAAAATGGATGTACAGGATATCATGGATATTAAGAAAACACAGAATAAGATTGATGAACATTTTAAAAAACAAATAATAAATGATGTATTTAAAAAACCTAGAATAAATAAGAAAATATTTATGAGGCGTGTTAAAAAAAAGAGAGAAAATAATTCAGATAAGCCTAAATTTTTTGATTAATGGGTTAAAAATAAGATTTTTTTTTCTAAAATGATTTTATAATGGAATTTTTAATTATAGCATTTTTAATAGCACTTTTGGTAACAATAATTATGTATTTAGATGCAATGGTTTGTGGATATGATAAATCTAAACCATATTTTTTAAAATTATTCATATTTACGTTTATTTCAGCAGCGGGTTCATGTTATTTAATAAGAAAGGGTTACCAAATTAAATCAATGTTGGGTGGATATGGAAATGTACCTTCGCAAAATATAAATCCAGGATTGCCTAATTTCTAAAAAATAGCGTTCTAAAAATTTTAAAATAATTTAACTTAATACTATAAATGAGTATTAAATTAAAAAAATTCGATATGAGTGCCATTGGGGATCATCAAATTATTGTATTTATTGGCAAGAGAGGGACAGGTAAATCATTTTTGGTTAAAGATTTTTTATTTCATCGCCAAGATATACCTGTTGGGACAGTTGTTTCGCCAACGGAAAAGATGAATAAATATTTTTCTAAATTTATACCTCCAATTTTTATTCACGAAGAGTATACACCAAGATTGGTAACAAATGTTTTAAAAAGACAAGGAGATATAATTAAGAAAATAAATTCTGGTGAATATGGAGAGGATGTTGACCCTAGGGCATTTTTAATTTTCGATGATTGTTTATTTGATAATAGTTGGGCAAAGGATAAAAATATGAGATGTATTTTTATGAATGGACGCCATTATAAATTAACATTTATTTTAACTATGCAATTTCCGCTTGGTATTAAACCACATTTAAGAACAAATATTGATTATGTATTTATTTTAAGAGAAAATACTGTTTCTAATAGAAGAAGAATTTATGAACATTATGCTGGAATGTTTCCAACATTTGATATATTTTGTAAAATTATGGACCAATGTACAGATAATTATGAATGCCTCGTTATTCACAATGGCGCGCAAAGTAATAAGATTGAAGACCAAGTTTTTTGGTATAAAGCAGATGCACACGATGATTTTAAACTGGGTTCTATGGATTTTTGGAACTATAATAATGAACATTACGATGAAAACGACGATGATGACCAAATTGATTTATCACAATATGGTAGAAAGTCAAAATTAACATTTGATGTCAAAAAAATAGAATAATATCTAATAAATTACTATAATGGATAATAATAATATCATAACAATTACAAAAAATTCACAAAAAGGATTATTTAAAAAATATAAGGATTATCAGTATGGAATTGGATTAGAACATGAAATGTATTTTTTTCATGCACCTACTTATGATACAAACAAACCAATTAAAGATATTATATTAGCACCAACAGAAGCATATCAATATATGTTATTAAAAAAAAAATTATCAAAAAAAGATAAAGAAATTATTTTAGGAGTACCATATGAATCAACTGGGAGAATATGTAATGGGAAAGTTGTTTTAAAATCCGTACCAGGGGTATGGGCATCCAAAGAAAGAATGCCTGAATTTATAACAGGGACCCCAATATCAACAATAGGAAAAAATGAACGAAAAATGTTTGATTATACATCAGAGTTGAAAAAAAAAGAAGATGATTATTTAAACATAATGACACATCATATTGATAAATACTTGCAAAAAAAAATGAGTGTATATGGGCATCTTATGGAAGCACCATTTGGAATGAATAGTTATATTAAATTGCCAAGTAATTATAAATCAGCAAATTATAAATTTAGAAAAGGTAAATATAAAGATTATACAGGAAGTTATCATGTAACATTGACATTGCCATATAAAAAGGATATGAAATTAAAAAAATTTATAGACCAACACGCAAATTTTGCAAATATGGTACAGTGGTTAGAGCCTTTAATGTTAACTGCATATTTTTCAGCCGACGATAGATCAATGGGTACACAAAAAGTAAAGGCGAAGGGTTCATTTAGAGTAATGAGAGTTGGTTGGGGGAATTTTGCAGGGAGTGATATAAGAAAATTAAAAAAAGGGATTGGAAGATATGCAAATATTATACCTTATTGGAGGAATGGGATAAAAATAGATGAACAAGAATTAATAAATCATTGTCGGGATTTAGCACCTAAATTAAAAAAGAAAGAAAAGGGTGCAATATCAGGATTCAGTAGTGATTTTAGAACATTTGGAAGCACTGATCCTAAAAACCCAGAACATAGGGAATCTGGTGTTGGAATGACAATGGGTAATGGCATAGAATTAAGAATATTTGATCAATTTCCAATAAAATATTTAAATTCTTTATTACAATTCTTAGGTTGTTTGGCTGAGAATAGTAGAGTTCATAAATGTAAAAAATATGTTTATAAAGACAAGGATTGGATTCATGCAATGCATGAAATAATGATTAATGGGTGGATTGCAAAATTAAGAACAAGTTTTGTTAATAAACTTAGAAAAAATTTAGGTTTACGAATTAATACAACCTCTTTACAGGCATATGAAATAATGAAAACAATTTATGATGAATTATTTGAAACAAGAATTAAAGGAGATTTTGCTCAAATTTTATTAGGAGATATTAAAAAAGTTGAATTACCCAAAATTAACCAAAGAAGTTGGGAATTCGGTTTATCATTAAAACTTAATAATAATAATAAATTATTAAAAAATACTAATAAATTTATTAAATTATTAAAAAAAATAGAAAATATTAATGTTGTTAAAGAAATTTTTTTTAAGATTTTTTCAAAAAAAAATTGGGGAAATAGTTTTATTCAATTTATTTATTATTTTGAAACAATTGATATGATAAAAATAGAAAAAGATGAGCATAAACAAATTAAAAATATTCATATATTAATAAATGAATTAGATTTTATTAGAATAAATACATTTATATTACAAGAAAGTTTAAATTCAATAATTACGTTTGTTTAATTTATGAACCAACCCATGTATCTTTTTCTGTAAACATTTTACCAAATATTGCCAACACAGGTGTTGGATTATTCATCTCCTGTTCGAATGTTTTTGGATAATATCTGAACTTAACAATTGGTGGCGGACACATCTGATTACTCTTAATATATCCAATTGTCATAAAAATAACACCAACAAAAATAAGTAATAATATAAGCGATTTCATTTATATTATTATTAGAGATTATTTATATAAGTTTTTCAACAAAATTTTCAACAGCAGAAACCTCATATGTATCATCAGTCGTATCTGATGTATCCTCTGTAAATACTTTACCTTCTTTTTGTTTCATCCACGTGTCATCATCTTTAAATAATGCAGGAGTTTCTGGTTGTCTAATAGTTCCTTCTTTTGCAATTGCAACTTCTCTTAACTCGTCAATATTCTTTTTATCATTTTCACGATCTTGATTTGTTTTATTTTTATTTGAATGTTCTCGCGCTTTACCCATTCTTTCTTTTGTTGTTTTATCAAACACAAAATCCTTGTGGTCACTATTTTCCTGATATTTCTTCATTAACTCATTAAGTTTATCATTCATAAATTCTTGATCTTTCATTTGATTTGGGTCAGGGTCCCATGGCAACCAGTATCCAACTTGTCCTACAAATACATGAAAATTTTTATCACTATTTTGAAGTTTTTTTGCACGATATTCTGCTTCTTTAAGTGTATCATAAATACCACGAACTTTCATGCAACGTAAACTTGTTTTATAATCATTCGCTTCATTAAATTCTTTATTAATAACTTTATTATGCTCTAACTTATGACCCTCATATAACTCGTCAACTTGTTTGTAACTGAGTGTCGATTGATTTAAAATTAGATTTTTTTTATCTTCATTGTTTAGAAGTTCACTTAGAAAATGTTTAACCGAAAAAACCTCTTTTTTTTTCATTAAAGTTTCGGGTGAAACAAATGACAAACATACATAGTTTTGCCCAGGGATTGGGGAATCTACGCTTAGAAAATCTTCTTCTTGTTCTTGTTCTAAATTTGAATAAGACATTATATAATATTAATTACAATATGTTTTTAAGTATGTTTTATTAAGATTTTTTTTCTATGCTATTAATATAAAATGGATAGTTTAGATTTAGCAGAAGTTGCTCGTAGAGCATTAAAATATATTGTTGAGGGTGGTGCAGTTGCATTAGCAGCATTTTACATTCCAGCAGGAAAAAGACTCAAACTTGAAGAGGTACTTATGATTGCATTAACAGCAGCAGCCACATTTGCCATTTTGGATATGTACGTTCCTTCAATTGGAGCAACAGCACGTAGTGGTGCAGGATTTGGTATTGGTGCAAATCTTGTTGGATTTCCTCGTTAAATAATACTTAAAAATATAATTATAATATATTTTTAATTATGATTGAAATAAGAATAGGAGTTATCGGTAATGTTGATTCTGGAAAAAGTACATTAGTATCAGTTTTATCAAACGGAGAGTTAGACGATGGAAGAGGGTTAGCGAGAAGATTAATATTAAAACATGTACATGAAAAAAAAAGTGGGAGAACATCTGATATTTCACATGCACATTTGAAAATAGATAATGAAAATTATATTACATTTATAGATTTAGCAGGACATGAAAAATATTTGAAGACAACCCTAAGAGGATTAACGGGTGGATATATAGATTATGTATTATTAACTATTGGGGCAAATATGGGAGTATCAAGAATGACAAAAGAGCATATATCAATTGCATATGCATTGCAAATTCCAATTATTATAGTAGTAACTAAAATTGATTTATGTAATGATTTTATATATAATCAAACAATTTCTGATATAAATAAAATGATAAGGCATTATAGATATATTGGTTTATTTATAGTAGAAGATATAAATGATTTACCCAAAAGTATTTTTAAAAAGAAATTACCTTTTTTTAGTGTATCAAATAAAACAGGTGAAAATATTGATTTATTAAAAAACTTTTTAAAAAAATTAAAACCAAAAATAAAATGGGATAAAAAAAATAAAACAACATTTTCAATAGATGATAAATTCCAAGTTAATGGTGTTGGATTAGTAGTAAGTGGTAAAATGACATCGGGAAAAATTTATAAAGGAGATAGTTTATTTATAGGTCCGTTTAGAGGGAAATGGGAAAAGGTAGTTGTTAAATCTTTGCATGATAATTTCAGAACATTTATAAATTATTTAGAACCAGGAAATAGTGGTTGCCTGGCATTAAAATTTATAGATAAAAAATTTAAAGTTAGAAATAAAAGTTTAAAAAAAGGAATTATTTTAGTTAAAAATAATAATAATAATTCAAAAAAATTTATTGCAGATATAGTTATATTAAGAACACATTCAACAAATATTAAGATTGATTATCAACCAGTTATCAATTGTAAAACAATTTGTCAGAGTGCAAAAATAACTAGAATGAGTGAAAAATATTTGCATGGCGGTAAGAGAGCAATAGTTGATTTTGAATTTATGTTTAATCCAGAATATATTGAAACAGATGATATATTTTTATTCAGAGAAGGAAAAACTCGTGGTATTGGTAAAATTATTAGTGTTATTGGTTAAACTAAAATCTAATGATTTATTATTATGATGGATACTGATTTTGAGTTTACAAAGAAAATAGATATTGGAAAAGGGAAAATCAAAAATTGTAAATGTAAAGTTAAAGGTAAAAAAAGGACACAAGAAACGTCCCAGTCAGATTATAAAAAAAAATTAATGATTGCAACTCAAACAATAGGTGAAAATATAAAAGTAGGTGCAATTGAAAAAATAGATTATGGAACATCTAATAATATTTCATGTGAGTGTGATTTATCTAATACAATTAATTTAAATGTTGAACAAGTAGATAAAATAAATGGAACACAATCTATATTTATCATAGTAGGTTTAAGTTTTATTATAGGGGCATTGGTATATAAAAATGGAATTAAGAATAAGGCCAATGATAATGATGTAGGAACATTGGGATTTTTATTTGCAATTGGTTTAGGATTAATATTTATTGGAAGTAATTATTTTTCCAAATATGATTGGGGTAAAAAAGGTATAATTTCGTCAATATTATTTTGGTTAATTCTTATTTTATTGATTGTATTAGTAATATATGGTACAATTAGTTCATTTAATCCAACTAAGGAAGAATTAAAAAAGTACAACAATAGTAAATTTTATTATTTTATTAATAAATTATTTGAAAAAAATTTTACATTATTATTTACGGGAGCATTATTTTTATGTATGATTTTTTGGGCATTAAGTTTTACAGTAACCATTCCATACATGGGTGTCTTATTAATAGTTGCAATGAATATTGTTTTATTTGGTTCGGCAGTAATAAATAGTGGATTATCATTTGTAGAATTTTTTAAAACGAGTAAATGGGGGTTTGAAAGTAATTTTTGGAATATGATTGGAATATTTTTAACAATTGGTGGATTAATTTTGAATATTATTTTTTATTTTAATAAATCTGGGTACAATACAACAAGTTTATTTTTCCACGACTGGAAAAAATGGCTGATACATTCAGATATTATAATATTATTATTTTTCTTTATAACTGGAATATTTACAATAGCAAGGAAGGAGGATAGTAAATTAGAAATGAATAGAACATTATCATCATTTGTTGTTGCTGCTGTTTTATATATGGTCTTTAAAAAGAATAAAGAAATTTTAACAGAAAATGCATCAGAATATTGGCAAGATAAAGATAAAGATAAAGATAATAGTGCAAAGATTAATTTGGGGGCAGGGACTGGAATTTTAACTGATTTTTTAAGTAAATTATATAAGGTATTTTTTACTAAAACACAAATAAGTAGTTCAGAAAAAGGATTGGGAGACGAAGCAAGTAATACAGTAAGTTTTTATTGGGTTGTATTATATTCATTTTTGAATTATTTTATTACAGATAATGTTGCGACTGAATATAATCCTTCATTATTTAGGACAATATTTATTGTATTAATAATTGTTGGAAGATTATGTTTAGGAACATTTTCAACGAAGTCAATTGAATTAAAAAACAAATAAATATAAATATTAACTATATAGGATTATGGCTAATAAGTGTAAAATAAATAAAGATACAAAAATATGTGATTCTTGTTATAAGCATTCAGAGTTTAATAAATTAAAAGGGTCTATTGATATTGGGTCATCAACTATAACTTTTCCAATAAAGGCAGATCCAAAAAATACTTGTGCATTTTTAAATACAAGTTGTCCAAATAATCCATGCGACTCGTTAACAGGTGGTGCACAAGGTGCTTGTAATAATATTTTACAAAATGTTCATGATGGAATTACAAGTGGAAAAAAAGATACAAAATCAATTATAAAAAATTTAATAGATTATGGTACAGATGATGCAAGTAAAAATGTAATATTACAAGGAACATTAAATAAATTATTATGCGATATATCGGCTGCTGGAATTAATCCAGAAAATTTACCAGGTGCAGGTTCAATTACAATGGATTCGGCAAAAGCAGAATATGATTGGTATTTTTTAAATAATTTGGGGATTTATAATGCAAGAACAAATAGTCAAATATCAAATTATAATACATCAACAGAATGGATTACATTTGGTATAGCAACAATAATTTCTTTTATTATGTTGATTGAACAATTTAGTAGTTGGTGGCCTTCGGGTAAACAAGGAAGTAAAACATTAATTGCATCATTTCTAATTATTTTGGTAGGTGTGATTATTGTAATGTCATTAACAGTATGGAAGTCTGATATTTCGTCTGATACAGAGGGAGAAAAAGATACAGATGAAGAAGAAGGTGTTAAATCTGATAGCCCAACATCGCCATCAACTGTATTGCAATATATTTTATCATATTTAAGTTTATTGGCAATTGTTTTTATAGTTGTAATGGCTCTTCGCAAAGGATTTAGTGTAAGATTATTGATGGTAATACCTATATTATTTTGGATTACAACAACATATTTTTCATATTTATATGCACCTAAATTAATGATGTATTTAACATTTTTATTAATAATGGGAGAATTATTATCTATTTATTTTCCGGTATTACAAAATCATAGAAATATATCAAGACTTGTATTAAATGCAATCATTATTGTAGTCATTTGGATGGTTTATGGTTATGGTCAAACAAAAAATCAAGATTGTAATAAAGAAGATAAAACAAAAGATGGGACATGTAAGGAAGGGAGTATTAAAAACTTTGTTGGTAAAAATAATTCATTATTAATAATTGCGATTTCATTAACTGTTTTTACCGTAGCGAAAGTAGCATTAAATTTTAGTGGTGGGATAATGGGAACTAAATCCCAGGATTCATTATCAGGGTTTGTACTTAGACATACTGGATTTATAAATAGAGAAGTATTTGATTATATGTTATTTAATCTTGAAAAAGGATTTAGTAAATAATATATTATTTGATTAGACACTTCTAACAAATTCCCATTGTAATATTTTACATATATCTCTCCATATTTTATCTTGTTCGTGAAGTTTTTCACGACTTTTTAATAATGGAAAGCATGATTTAAATTCGTCGAATCCAAGTAATTCAACAAATTTATGTAAAACATAATAATAGGATAAAAAATTTTTTCTATCAGTAGGGCAAACTTTTCTAAACGGTGCTTGTATTTCTTTAAACATAATTCTTAATTTTTCTTCAATAATTGGACTTAAAACAGGAGGTGGTAATCCACTTAATCTATTAATAATATGAGGCACATGTTCATAATATTTATTTAATCTTAATCTTTTAAGATAATCTTTTACTTTTTTATTATTTAATCCAGCCATATTAGTTATTCTTTCTTTTTTAATTTCAATAATAATTTTATCAAAAACTTCTTCTGGTATTTCAGTAGACTCTTTTCCTTGAAATTGAGCAAGAATTTCATTAAAATGATTAATTCTTTTATATGCGAAATATGAAATTTCGGGCGGAGGGTCTTTAAAACTTGGTTTATCAGAATCAATCATAATATTATTTTTTTCACCACATTTTTCACAAACAATAAATCCTTCTGATTGCATAATTATTTTTTCAACTCCACATTTAGAACATTTTCCAAAAGTTTCTAATTCTTGTTTTGTTTTTTTAACATAATTATCATCAACAATACTTAAATAATCATTTAATAAATATGATCTTTTAAAACTTTTCTTTTTATTTGTATAATCACTCAATTTCTTTTTTTCTTTCTTTGGAATTACAGTATTTCTTTCAATTGAAAAATAATTAATAACACTATTTTTTTTTATATTAACTGGAATATCATTTTTATTTACATTTTTACCAAAAGATGAAATATTATCATAATATTTATAAAGAATTGGCGCTGTTTTAATAAAGTAGTCATTCATATCAATATTTGATAGAAGTTTTTCTTTTTCTTTTCTTAAATTTAATAATTCATATTTTAAATATTTTTTCCTATTTAATTCATCATCAGTTAATTCTTTATTTTCAATTAAATTTAATTTGTAAAATTCCTCTTGTATTTTATCTATATCTTTTTCAATAGATGGAATATTATTTTTGTCATGTTTTAATTTTTTAATAATCATTTTATGTTTTGCATCTAATGTTATTCTTTTATCATGAATATATTTTTTGTCATGTTTGATTTTAAACGTTGACATTTATATACATATATAATTTAATCTTTAAGAAATAAATAATATTACTTTATTTTTTAAGAAATAATGAAATAAAATATAGAGATATATATATAAATGAACAAGGTAGATGTTAAAAAATATTTTGATTGGCTAGATTCTCAATGTAATAAAGATGGAAAAATTACAAAAGAAGAATTAAAAAAAAGCATGGCTGTTGATATCAATGGTGATGGCAAAATTGATGGTGAAAGAGAATTATCACTAGTACAGCGTGGTCTTAATGAATGGATTAAAAATGCAGGCAATAAATTAGACGATGGTGAAATTACATTTGACGAATTATGTGAAATGTTATGTTAGTTCGTTAAAGAATTAAAGATTTTGTATTCTTGATAAATATATGAGTCAAAAAAATCACGACAGATTAACAGAAAACGAGAAAACTAAATTTATCTATAATGCTATAGAAGATGGTTGGACGGTTAAAAAGGTAAAAAAAAGAAATAATAATAATAATCAGATGGATGTTAATAATCAGATATATGAATTTATAAAACCAAAAAAAATGTTAGATGATAATGATTATAGTTTAAAGAAATATTTAGAATTATTTTTAAAGGACGCAAATGAATAAACAAAAAATTGATTTAATATCAACACAAAAATTATTAGAATATAATTTAATTATTCCAACATTACAAAGAGTAAAAGATAATAAGAGAGTTCAAGAAATTATTGATTATCAATTAAAATATTATAAAAAATATAACACATTTAATTTTATAGGATTATTATGTATTGCAAATAATATTAAATATGAACAAAAATATTTAATAGATGGTCAACACAGATATAGTGCAATTAAATATTTAGTACAACAAAAAAAACATTTTAAAATTTATATAAATGAAATTAACGTAAATTCAAATGAAGAGATGAAACATTTATTTGAATTGATAAATAAATCGTTACCTGTACCAAAAATGCCAGAAGATATAACCAATTATATTCCAAAAATAGTATATTTATATTTCAATAAAAAATATAAAAAATTTTTTTCGAATAGTAATAGACCAAATAGACCAAATATAAATATAAATATATTTCAAGAAGAGTTGGGAAAAATAATTAGCAAATATCCAAAATTAACAGCAGAAAAAATAATAGATATGATTGAAAAAGAAAATAACAACTATAAAAAAATGAATGAAAATAATTTTCCATCAAAAGGAAAAAGACCAAATATTTTTTATTTAGAATTATGTAAGAAAAAAGGAGAATTATATTTAGGAATGTTTAATGATTACGAATGGATTGATCATATATTTAATGGGGTAAAACCATCGTGTATTATTTATAAAAAACAAACAATACCAAAATGTTTGAAACGAGATGTATGGCATAAATATATTGGTAAAGGAAAGGGGAGTGGGAAATGTTATTGTTGTCAGAATGACATGGATTGTTTTGTATTTGAATGTGGTCATATTGAAGCAGAAATAAATGGTGGTAAAACAAATTTAGAAAATCTTAGACCAATTTGTGGATTATGTAATAAAAGTATGGGATCCAAAAATATGATAGTTTTTATGAATAAGCATGGATATAAACGCAAAAAAAGTTTTTTAAATTTTTTTTAAAAATGGATTAAAAATGGATTAAAAATGAGTAAGCATGCGAATAAGATTAAAACAATGTCTAATTAATTAAAATTAATTAAGCGTTTTTTTAGAAATTTTTTTTCTAATCTAAGTGTATAACAAAATGGGTGGTGGTTTAATGCAATTAGTCGCTTATGGCGCACAAGACGTATATCTCACAGGTAATCCTCAAATTACCTTCTGGAAAGTTGTCTATCGTAGACACACTAACTTCGCTATGGAGTCTATTGAACAGACTTTCAATGGCCAAGTTGATTTCGGTAAAAAAGTAACCTGCACAATTAGTCGCAATGGAGATTTAATCCATCGTGTCTATTTACAGGTTACACTCCCAGAAGTAACTGTTCCAACCACAGCTTCAACAAATAGTAACAGTAGTGGATCTAATTGTTATTTCCGATGGGTCAACTATGTCGGTCATGCTCTTATTAAGAGTGTTGAAGTCGAAATTGGTGGACAGCGTATTGACAAACATTACGGTGATTGGCTCAACATTTGGAATGAGCTTACCCAAGAACCTGGACACCAGGTCGGTTACGATAACATGGTTGGTAACACTCTATCCCTTACGGGTGCAGGTCTTCAACATGTTAATGCAACTACACTTTATGTGCCACTTCAGTTCTGGTTCTGTCGTAACCCAGGACTTGCACTCCCACTTATTGCTCTTCAATACCACGAAGTCAAAATTAACATGGAGTTCCGTCCTAAGGATGAACTTTATCTTGTTAATAATGGGTGCAAGGTACAAAGTTGTGCAGGCGGAAACAGCGCGTCAACATCCATATGTGTCCCTCCCCTTGAGTACGCATCTCTTTTCGTTGATTACGTATACCTTGATACTGATGAGCGTCGCCGATTCGCACAGGTCTCTCACGAGTACCTTATCGAACAGCTTCAGTTCACCGGTGATGAGTCCGTGCAATCTACTAACGTTAAAATCAAACTGAATTTCAATCATCCATGCAAAGAACTTGTATGGGTCTGTCAACGCGATGATGTCGCAGCAGAACACAAACAGTGGAGCAATTACACCGATGATGTTGATCAGGATGCCAATGTTGAAGCAGGATACGCTTCCCAGAGTTTCCCACTCCTTCTCGGAGCACAAGCAAACCCATTGGGCCAGGCAGATATGACCTTTGGTGCGACAGGTGGTGGGCCAAATCTTCTTCACCTTGCAAGCGAACTCGGTCTTTCCGTTGCAGAAGTCCAGGCAGCTCTCGGATCCAACTGGGGAAAAGGACCAGGTGAGCTTTCAGCTACCCTCGGCTCACCTGTCAACTTTGGTACCACTGATGCAGGTGCTGGTGATGATCATGCTGGTCTCGGACCAATCCGCGCAGGACGCAACCCAGTTGTTCGCGCCAAACTTCAACTTAATGGACACGATCGCTTCCAAGAGCGCCTCGGTTCATACTTTAACCTTGTCCAGCCATACCAGCATCACACCAATGTACCAGCCACTGGTATCAATGTGTACTCATTCGCACTTAAACCAGAAGAGCATCAGCCATCTGGTACTTGCAATATGAGTCGTATTGACTCTGCTGTTCTTCAACTTCAGCTTACACCAAAAGCTGCTGGACAGGAAACTCAGACCCCTGTCGGAAATCCAGGAACCACACACCACAACATGGGCTCCAAAGTTCGCGTATACGCTACCAACTACAATGTTCTCCGTATCATGAGTGGTATGGGAGGATTGGCTTATAGTAATTAAGCAATTGAACAGTTGTATATTTTAAAATATATTTATATATTTAAATAATATCTAATAACAATAAATTAAAAACTGATTAAAACATATTTAAAACTTAAATTCATATTATAAATGTATAACATGGATTTAATACATAACATTAAAACAAATGAATTTTCGATTAATTTTAATAATCAAATTAAGATTGATATTGATAATGAACAATTTGCAAGATTTTTTAATAAGAATAAGCAATGGAAGATTGATAATACAAATGAATATCCTTATTATTTAAATAATGGAAAACAAATTAATATTTTACAATTTTTGTATAAATATAAAATAAATGGACTAAATTTTAAATTTAAAAATGGAGATAATCACGATTTAAGAAAAATAAATACAATAATTGTTCATAAAATGGATAAATTAATTAAACAAAATTTTGATATTGTATCATATCAGAATGGACATTATGATTCAATTGGTTCAACTGCATATATAATGAAAAATCCTTGGTGGATATCAAAAAGTTCATATATAACATGTTGTAATATGGATACAATTATTAAAATCCCTACATATGTATTTAATGAATTTAAAGATTATGAAAATGAAAATAATTTAGAATTAACCTGGTGCAAAACAACCAACAATATAATTACAACAAGCCCGTATTGTGATTTAATAAAGACATTTAAAAAATTTATTAAAGTATATGATTTGATAAATAATCAAATTATACAAAGAAAGGAAAAAATAGTGAAACCAAAAGCAATAAAACAAAAAAAAGTAAAATCCAAGATTGAACTAGTAAATGTTAAACAAAAAAAGAATAAACCAATTAAAGAAATAACTTTTAAAATTTCTAAAAAAATAAAAAACACATTTTCAGCATATTTGGAAAAGTATGATGCAACAATGGTTTATGAGGGTTATTATAGAACAAATGGATGCAGTGCTTATGTTATTAAAAATCCAATTTGGATTACAAATGATAATGGGGTTAACAACACTTATATAATGCATTGTGGCACCGATATATATTGCTTATTATGTAAAAAATCACTTGAAATAATTCGGGATTTTGAAAAAAATAATAATATTAGACTAACATGGCATAAATCAGGGTCGGGATATATACAGGGAAATCCACTCAAAATTTATATGCATCAAGTTATAATGAATTTATATAATCAAGGACAGGGTACAAAAAATTTAAGCGTTGACCATATTGATAGAAATCCCTTAAATAACAAGTATGATAATTTACGAATTGCAACCATGAAACAACAACAACAAAATTCAAAAGGATGTATTGAAGGGACTAAAAGAGCAAGAAAAAAAAATGCGAAATCATTACCAGAAGGAATAACACAAGAAATGATGCCTAAATATGTAGTATATTACAAAGAAAGATCATATATTAAAGGAAGAACAAAAGAGAATGATTCACATAGAGAATTCTTTAAAATTGAAAAACATCCTTTATTAAAACCAACCAAAAGTGGTAAAAAAATATGGATTGGTTCAAAATCAATGAAAATACCAATTTTGGAAAAATTAGAACAAGTCAAACAAAAATTGGAAGAAATCAATGTGTAAAATAATAATTTATAATTTATAATTTATGTAATTTAATTACGATGGTTGTTCATAAATAGAAATAGAATTCCATTCTTTACATGTGTATCATTGCATGTGTATCATTACATGTGTATCATTGCATGTGTATCATTGCATGTGTATCATTGCATGTGTATCATTGCATGTGTCTCATTGCATGTGTCTCATTGCATGTGTCTCATTGCATGTGTCTCATTGCATATGCAAAAGTAGCACATGAATGTTGATTATATGATAAATCATATTAATAATTTTATTAATATTATTTTTATTCGGTTCATTTTTTTTAATATATTTAATTTTAAATGTATTATCAATTGATTTCTTTATAATACGACGCTTCATATGAAAATTTAAAATTACCCTATACATAATATATTGTAATATTTTAATCTTTTTTATTTTTTTTATTATATTCATACGATACATACGAAATATATAAAAATCCAAATACACCCATCAATGTACCAAATACAGAAAACCATCCATGCGATTCTCTTGTTGCAACACAAATCTGATTTGGTATTTTTAATAAAAGAAATACTGCCAATGACATGGTTAACCACAATGAATGTGAATCACCTGATTTAATAGCATCAACTTGTTTTGATGTTCCAAAAATAGCAATTATTATTGATAAGATATGTAAATATCCTGTATATTTCATCATTGAATCACTGCACCTCATTTATACTTTATTATAATATTTTTTATAATATAATGCTTCATATTAATCTACTTCTTCGATAGTAGGTTCTTCATCCTCTGCCTCGTCCATGCCACTCTCTGTTGCACCATCCGCTGTACTGTCAGCTGATGCATCATCCTCATTTTTACTCGAATTGTTCTGATATGTCTTTGTCATAATTGGTGTGATAATTCCTTCAATTTCCTTTTGCTTATCATCATAAACAGTTTTCACACTATCATCGTCAATATCATCAAACCATTTTAATCCATCGTCACATGTTTGAGTTAATACTGCTTTATCGTCGTCTGTAAATGTTAATTTTCCATCACTTAAACTTGCCTTAACATTATATAAATAATTTTCTAATTTATTTTTTGACTCAATCCTTTCCTTATTTGCCCTGTCAATGTCTTTATATTTTTCTGCTTCTGCTACCATTTTTTCAATGTCTTCTGAACTTAATCTACCGCTATCATTTTTAATTACAACTTTATTTTCAATACCTGAACCCTGATCTTTCGCACTTACATTTAAAATACCATTTGCATCAATATCAAATGATACTTCGATTTTTGGAACACCTCTTGGGGCAGGAGGAATTCCAGTTAGCTGAAATTCACCCAATTTATTACAATCCTTTGTCATAGACCTCTCGCCTTCATATACCTGAATTGTAACAGCAGGTTGATTATCAGCAAATGTTGAAAATACCTGTTTTTTATTACATGGAATTGTACTATTTCTTGGAATCAATTTGGTCATTACACCACCAGCAGTCTCTAAACCAAGGGACAATGGTGCAACATCAATTAATAAAACTTTATTAAGAGTTTCGTCTCTATTTCCCGATAAGATCGCAGCCTGAATTGCTGCACCGAATGCGACACATTCATCTGGATTGATTGATTTATTTAATTTTTTACCATTAAAATAATCACTTAACATTGATTGAATTTTTGGGATTCGTGTTGAACCACCAACCAACACAATCTCATCAATTTCATCTTTTGATAACTTTGCATCAATCAATAAACGATTAATAGGTTTTAACATTTTTCTAAATTCTGTATCACATAAATTTTCAAATTTTGCCCGGGTAATTGTAGTATTGTAATCATTTCCTTCATACAAACTTTCAATCTCAATATATGCAGTTGTTGCAGATGATAAAGTTATTTTTGCTCTTTCACATGCAGTTTTCAATCGTCTGATTGACCGTTTACTGTCAGTTAAATTTAATCCTGTTGTTTTTTTAAAATCTTTAATAAAATATTCTGATAATAATTGGTCAAAATCCTCACCCCCCAAATGTGTATCACCGCCTGTACTCTTAACTTCAAATATCCCATCATCAATTGTCAATACTGATAGATCGAATGTCCCACCACCTGCATCAAAAATTAAAATATTTTTTTCACCTTTTTCTTCCATTTCATTTAATCCATATGCAATTGCAGCACTTGTAGGTTCATTAATTAATCTTAATACTTTTAATCCAGCAATAATTGCAGCATCTTTTGTTGACTGGCGTTGTTCATCGTTAAAATATGCAGGAACTGTAATAACAGCATCAGTCACACTTTTTCCCAAATAATTCTCTGCAATTTCTCTCATATGAGTTAATACCATTGCTGAAATTTGTTCAGGTCTATATTCTTTTTTTTCTCCCATAAAATCAACATTAATTATTGGTTTATTTCCCTTCCCCTGTTTAACGTCATATGAAAAATGTTTAATATCAGATTGAACCTGAATATCTGAAAAATTTCTACCAATTAATCTTTTTGCATCATATACAGTATTTTCTGGATTTCTCGCGGATTGATTTTTTGCACTATTGCCAATAAGTTTTTCTTTATCTGTAAATGCCACATATGACGGGGTTATTCTATTACCCTGACTATTTGCGATAATTTCAACTTGTCCGTTTTTATAAACAGAAACAACAGAGTTTGTTGTTCCTAAGTCAATTCCAATTGCTGTATTCATAATTATATTATTAAATATATATAAATCTTTAAATCCATTTTATATCATTATTTTAATAATTTATATATACATAATATATATATGAAGTTCGACTTATTTAAAAATTTAAGAAAAGAGCATCAAATTCTCTTTGGTGTATTAGTTATTGTTTTATTAATTGCAGTTTTTGTTCCAAGACAAACCCCCCTCTTCTCGGTAAATGTTGCAGCAAGTGTTGGTAATTTAAAAGGTGGAGTTGGCGTTGAAGCATTTTCTCTATCAGAATTACCAGAGAGTGATGCAGACTTAGAAAAAGCAAAAACAAAAGAGTCTTTTGTTATGTACTATGCACCTTGGTGTGGATGGTCAAAAAAAGCGATACCACCTTTTACCAAGTTGGCAAATGAAAATAAAACAAATGTTCATATTGTAGCAGTAAATTGCGATAAACATGAAGATTTGGCAAAGGCCCATGATGTCCAAGGATTTCCAACATTTAAATATCATCCAAATGGCACAGGGTCCCCGGGAGAAGATTATAATGGAGATAGAGATTCTTCTTCAATGTTAGACTTTTTACGTAAAAAGTAAAATATTAAGAAATCAATCTTCCTTTCCAATATTAACTTCAATACTTCTCTCATTATGTGTATAATTTTTTTGAATATATTTAGTTTGTGCAAAATGTATAGGATCAAATATCATTATTGTTGGATTATCCCAATAAACTAATACTTTAACATCTTTATCTTGCGATGTATTTAATGCCGATGATGCTATATCCATGATTTGGTCTTTGGTTGGTGGCCAAGGGAATTTTTTTAGAATTGATTTTGACATTTAACTTATATAAATATATGTTTATCTTCTTTAAGTAAGTTAAAATATTTATATAATATTTTTCTACGATTAAAGTATTGTTTTGTTAGAAGGTAATTAATGTTAATAGATGCTAATTTATCTTTTTCAGATTGATTAAATTTAAATGCAGAGTGTCTATCCAGATATAAATTTAAACAGTTATATTTATATTTCCTAAGCATTTTAATATCATTTGATGCAATTGAAACAAAGGCATAAAAGTAAGAGAAAATATTATCACATTTAGTTGTTTCTTGAATATTATATATAATAGCAAGCGATTCATTTTTATTTTTAGAATATTTGAATGGTACATTACAACTTATCCCTCCATCACAATATAAATTATCATTATAATTAATTGGGTAGAAAATATATGGAACTGCCATAGTAATTTCAATTGCCTTATAAATATTCATATTAGGAGTTATTTTATAAGAAAAACATTCAGATTTTGTTTTGGTTAGGTTTGTACCAATTATTTTTAAATTTTTATGAAATTTTTTAAAGTGTTCTTTAAAAGTTATTTTTAATGTAGTGTTTTTTTGTTTAGCCATTGATTCAATTAGTTCAACAAGGTCACAAACATTAAATGCACCATAATTAGTAAAAAAGTTTTCAATATTATTTTTAATAAGACAACTTGGGTCAATTTTAGATATAACTTCTGTTAATTCACTAGAAGTATATCCAATAATAATCAAATATGCAATAATAGCACCAGCAGATGTCCCAATAAACGTTTTAAAATCTTTAAGAATATTTTCTTCTTCAAAATATTTAAGAGTACCTATAATAGAAACTGCTTTCATACCACCACCACTAAGTATAAGAGTTTTATAATTATTCATCTTTAATAAGTTAATAATAATATATTTTTATATAAATTATTATTATAATATGGATGACTTTTATTCAATAAATGTTAATCAAATTCAAAAGAATAAAGGCGAAAGAGATAGATATAAATATACAACATATAAAAGAATTTTAGAAAAGTGTTATTTAAAAATCAAGACATGTTCTGATAATAATCAATCATATTGTATTTATACTATTCCTGATTTTATTATTGGCGAGCCTTTATTTAGAAAGAATTTTTGTGCTACTTTCATTATAGACCATTTAAAAGATAATGGATTTAGTGCATCATTTATTTATCCAACGTATGTATTTGCAAGTTGGAATTTTAGAAATGATAATAAATTTGAAGGATTTAGAAGAACAAATTCTCGTACCCCTAATATAAAAATTACAAATTCAATAAAACAACCAAAGATGATTAATTTTAATGGACTAAGTGAACCAAAAACAAAGAAATCTCATGGAATAAATAATAAATCAAATGAAGATGCAGAAAAATTTAGAATTATAAATGATTATGTTCCATTAAAGAGTATGTTATTTAAAAAGAAACCTTGAGTTTTACAAGAGAATCCATTACAAATATTATAAAAATACCTAATATAACAAGTAATATTAAATCATTATTATTTTCATCATCAGATAATGTTGAAAACTTTTCAATAATGCTTGTTAATGCGTTTTCATCTTTTTTTTCATCTTTTTTTTCATCATTATTATACATTTCAACAATTTCTTTATAATCAGATGAATCAAAAAGTTCTTGACTTTCATCATATGCTTTTAGCTGTGTTTTATGAATATCTTTTTTAGTATTATTATAATTTTCCATATCTTCCTTAATATTATTATTACCCCAAACTTCTTCGAGAGAGCAGTAATTAATATTGGGCATTCTTATATTATATACAGAAAAAAAATACAAGGTTATTTTACTAATTATTTAATATTTATTTATATATATAATGAAAACTATTTTGATAATTTTATCTTTAATTCTTGTTATGTTTTTCTTATCAGAGGACAGAAAATTAAATAAAATAATGAAAAAACAGTCAATACCTTTTATTATTATTTTATTATTATTTTATTTATTTTTTAATAAAATAGATATTAGAATTGTTGTATTTGCATTAATAATTACAATAATCTCATGTTCTAATATTTTTTCAAAAACAAATTTAATAATTGAGAATTTAAAATTAATTGGAAATCCTGATCTTAAAACAGACCAATATGAACATGACTTAGATTTGGACCATGTAGTTCAAGAAGAAGTTCAAGATGATCTTAAAAGCGAAGACTCGGGTGACATTAAAGAGGCATTTAATTATGAAGAGTTGCATGGAATGTTTAAAGAATTAGATGAAGATATAAATAATAAATAATTAATCTCATAATAGTATATATGGAATCATTAAGTATATTAAATAATAGTAAGGTTTTTAGTGGTCTTGCAATGATAATGATGAATTTGGGCGGAAGACATATAATGAGAGATGTTCCTGATTTTTTTGATGATTTATTTGAAAATTCCTTGGCAAGACGAGGAATTGTTTTTTGTATTGCATTTATTGCAACACGCGATGTTAAAATTTCTTTTTTAATTACCTTGGGATTTATAATTATTTTTTCATATTTATTAAAAGAGGATAGTAGTATGTGTATTATTCCCCAAAAAATGATTAAAAAGAAATTAGTAACTAAAACAGAATATATGAATGCACTTAATATTATTAAAAAATATCAAAATAAAAATAAGTAATATGCGTATTATTTAAGTAAATAGTTTCTATAATATATAATAGAAATGAACAATATTCAGTTAGTAAATGATCCTCGAAAGGTTACAATAATTAGTGATACGCCTGCAAATAATGATAATATTAAAATTATTGGAAATAAACAATTTTCACCAAAAATATTAGGTAGAACAGTTCCACTTGCAGGATTGGATTTATTATCAAATCCAAGAAAAAAAAGTGGAAATAGCTCAGGAAGTGATGCAGGAAGTGATGTAGATAGCCAGGATTTTTTAATTAATGGCGAAGAAGATGAAGAGGATGGTGAAGATGGTGAAGATGAAAATAACAATGATTTTCTTAATCAATCAGGAAATGATATTGCTGAATCAATTGCAAGTGATGAGTCATCAGAAGTAGAAATGCCAAAATCTTATGAAGAAATTTTGCAAGAAAAACAGGAATTATTATATGGATTAGATAGATTAGAAAAACAGGGTTATCGAATTTCAAGAAAATATACAATGGCATCAAATGTTGATGATATTAGATATGAATTTAATAAGGTTAAAAGACAGAGAGATGTTGATAAGAGTATTAAATTTTATAGGAAATCATTAATGGCTATTACTAGTGGTGTAGAATATTTAAATGATAAGTTTGACCCTCTCGATGTAAAATTAGGAGGATGGTCTGAGAGTCAAATGGAGAATATGTCAGATTATGATGAAGTTTTTGAGGAGCTGCATGATAAGTATAATGATAGTATTGAAATGGCACCAGAGTTAAAATTAATGTTAATGGTTGGTGGAAGTGCATTTATGTTTCATTTAACAAATACTTTATTCAAAAGTTCAGCACCAAGTTTAGACGAAGTCTTGAAAAGAAATCCAGATTTAATGCGAGATTTGTCACAGGCAACATTAAATACAATGGGTGATAACATGGGTGTTGCCCCCACAAATCCAATTTTAAATATGATGTCACAGGGAATTAATGCATCATCAAATGCAAGAAGTAATATTCCCGTCGGCCCAAGACCAGACCAGTCGGGAGATTCAAGAAGCATGAGAGGACCACAAGGAGTTGATGATATTTTAAGTAGTTTGCGAAGTGGTGGAAATGGAAGAAGAAATAAAAAATCCAATGATGCAATTGAAATCAATATCTAAGATATTAATCAAAAAATAAAATCAATATCTAAGATATTAATCAAAAATATTTTAATACATAAATATTAAAATATTAAATAGTTGCTCTAAGCAATTTTATATTTTTTTAAATTTTTAATAAAATAAAGACCTTGTAGGTAAGTATCAGATAAATCATCCTTTTTTTTATTACTATTAAAATATTCTAACCAATTGCGATTTTCTTCACAATCATCATCTTTACAATTATTTTCCAAAAAGTACCTCGCATGTAAAACTGCCTTCTTTTTTCGAATTGTATAAGAAGTTTTATAATTTAATTCAATAACTGGGCCATCATATACTTTTAATTTATTGCTTGCTGAAATTAGAAAAATATCTTTAATACAAGACTCTGAACATTTCTTTTCTTTGCACATTAGGTAAAACGTATATAATATCATTTGAATTGATTTCATTACTGGATTTTTCATACAGGGTTGGTTCTCAATTAATACATAATCAATATCAATTAAGTCAGGGTCTTCATGAACTTTATTAATAAGAATTGGTGCAATTTTCAAAATACTTTTTTTCTTTTTTTTAACTTCACTTTCTCTAATATCAATAACACCCCATTTTAATATTTTTTCGTCTTCCATAATACAATATGCTAAATTTATAATTCCAATATCCCATGATATAATCTTCATTTAATAATAATATTATTTCATATCTAAGTAATAATAATTTAATTAAATAAAAATTTATCAACAGTTGATTTAACACAGAATATATGATGTAAAACGATGCTTAATAAAAATAATATAAGTAGGATGAGAGAAAAATTATAATGTGTAAGCAAGTGTATAATAAATGCACCTAATATAGTCATTAGAACATCAACAATCGCGATATTACAAATTCTATATGAATGAACACCTTTCCCGACTTCGCCAAATAAGTTTTTATATTTACACAATACCATATAATATATCATTTATAAAAAAAATCAAACAATTTTTAAGTTCATATAATTCTTTAATGTATTTTTATTTTTACTTGATTTTTCTTTTCTTTTTAATTTAAGTGACCTACCTGCTTTTTTAACAAGTTCTTTATTGAGTGGGATAAATGATTCTTCATTTTTTAATGAATAGTTCATAATATTTTCTTCAATTTTTGGTATAACTGAAATCATAGGTGGATTGATAATATTAAATGTTTTATTTTCTAAAACAGATGCTTTTCTAAAATCAAGTATATTATAAAATCCTCCGAATTTTTTCAAAGACTCTCTTGGTGGTGCAAGCTTTATCTTATTTTCGTATCGTTCGATATTTAATAATTTTTTTTTCATAAGATTTAATAAAGAAAACATTTCCCATTTCCGACATGAAACAAATAATGAATTAAAAATATATGAGGCACAACAATTAAAACTACAATAATTTCCTGTAACATAAAAATTTCCATTTAAATATTTTTGAGGAAGTCCAATTGGAATATTTTTAAAAGAATGACAACACCAAAGACAATCAATTTTAACAGAAACTGGCCATGATTTTCGACTATTGCTTTCAATAAATTCGGGCATTATTAATTTTAAATTTTTTTTTATATATTTATCAGTAGATGATGTATAATCATTATGTGGGTCAGATATTTTTTCATCTGAATCTTGAATAATCATAAAATTAATATTTTTAGAAGAATCATCTGATTCTAATATATTTTTTTCAACATATTCTGAAAAATTATTATCTGGACAATAAGGTATTGGCTCATTTTCAACAATAACATCAGATGATATTAGATCTTTGTCAATTATTGGAATATGTAATATATAAGTTTTTTTATCATTTAGTTCTGGTACATCTTGTGGCTCTACCTTCTTAGGTTTTCTTCCTCTTTTTTTTACCAATTTTACCTCAGTTTTTTTCTTAGGCTTTCTTCCTCTTTTTTTGGGGGCGGGGGATTCTGGCATATACATAAAAAATATCTTAATCTCTTTAAGCGTATTACACTTTTGAATATATTATATTATATTTATATATAGAAGTGATGAATTCTTCAACAAAGAAAGGGTTACTCAATGCTACTCGTGTACCAAATAATACAGAAAGAAATAAGATTAAGGACGAGAAAACCAATTTATATAAAAATATGAATACATTTGTAGGTTTGATTAAACCCCCTATCAAGTCAGATAATACAGGGGGGGATATTTTTAATGAATGGTTGTCTTTTGACAATAATAAACCTGTTTTTTTAAATAAATATAATAAAAATAGATTATCTTTTTTAAAAGTATGTTCAAAATTGGTTGAAGATAACGTTCATTTTTTAAAAGAAAATAATTCTCTTTCTAATTTATCAAATAAAATGATAAAGATTAAAAAGTTAATATCATCCTTACATGATTTTATTGTTGAACATGAAATGTTTAGAGAAACATTAAGAAATAAAATAAAAGTACAAAATCTCCATTATTGGGATGATTATTATAAAAATAATAATTCAACAAATGTTGAAACTATTTTATTCGAAATGTGTAAAAAAGCATTAAATGGTACTTTCCAATACAAATTAAAGGCTTGTTTTACATTGATTATATCATTATCTCTTGCACACGAATTTAATGAATTTAATATGAATAAAAATGATAAAAAATGATTATTTAAAGTATAAATTATATATCTTAAATAGTAAAATGGCATTTTTAAATTTAATAATAGGGCCGATGTTTGCAGGTAAGAGTACTGAACTTATTCGGATTTCAAACAATTACAAAGTAATTAACAAGGTAATACTACCAATTAATCATCCAATCAATAAACGTTATGGAAGCAAACAAATCACCACGCATAATGATAATATATTGGATGAATGTATTATTGTTGACAAATTAATAGATGTAGAACAAAAATATGCAAATGCTTTTAAAGAAGCGGATGTTATTTTAATTGAAGAGTTGCAGTTTTTTAAAGATGCTTATGAGATAATTATTAAATGGGTTGAAGAAGATAATAAAACGGTTATTGCAGCTGGACTTGATGGTGATGCTAATAGAAAACCTTTTGGTGATGTATTAAAATTAATACCATATGCAAACACAGTTAAAAAACTGTCGGCATTGTGTAAAAGATGTGGTGACGGAACACCTGCTCATTTTTCAAAGAAAATTAAAAAAAATGATAAGCAAGTAGAAGTTGGTACATCAGATATTTATGAAGCAGTGTGTAGGAAACATTATCTACAATAAGTTAAAAATTATAATCTATTTATTCATTCCTTTTTCTCTTCACACTTCTTTGCAGAAGCGGGTGATTCAAATAATGAACGCGCATCAATTAGTCGTATCTCTTGTGGAGACAATTTCTCAACAGGAACTTCTCCCATAACATTGATTGCATCTATTAGTCGCGTATCTAAATTGAACGACTTTGTTCGCTTATCGACAACCCCTCTAATGAACATCTCGCCATTTGGAGCAAGGAACTTGAATGATTCCAAGTTTTGTCCCGCAAGTCTCACAACACTTATCCCAGTATCATCTGCTTTTGCATCAGATGTGGGGATCAATTTGAAACATGCGCTTGATCGTGTGTTCCACACTGCCATCTTCATGCCTTTCATCCACGGAAATTTTCCACATTGTTGTTGTAGAAATGTTTTGTCTGTGAATATATCACCATTCCACTCGCAGTCTGTCATAATGAACATGTTAGCTTGACCAAGCATCGACTCGATTATATTCTCATCAATATGCAATTTACGAAGAAGTTCTGTCCTTTCATTGCGACGTTCGTTAATATATCCAAGAACAAGGGTAAAGTTCGTGGTAAAGCCCATATTCATCTTGTTATTTTCCTCCACAACCATCTTAACAAACGAAAGAAAGTCAAACACATGTTCTAACCCATTTCTGAGTGCACTAATGTGGTTAACAAATTCTTTACCAAGGTCAATTGGTTGGAGGTACTCTGCAAAGATGATGATTATTGGACCAAGCATCGTCTTTGGACCAATTTTGCCACGTGCTTCCCATGCATCAATCTCTGTCCACGTTTTCAATGCAGCAAAAATGATGGATGCAGCTGTTGCAAAGAAGATTGCATCTTCATCGTTCATTGAACCACTTCTGTCCAATATGATGCTACCCAATAGGGAAACAAGTTTGGGATCATCGTTAACAATCTTCACAAGATTCAAAAGCCACTTAGTAGCTTGGGCATTCCTTGTTGCTGCATCCGCTTTTGGATACATAAACAATTTATTTCGACGATGTGTACAATCAAGACCAGAACCCATTACCAAACTAGCAACGGTTGTTCCAGCGGTCTTGACCATATCGGACTTTCCTTCTGCAACCTTTTTAAAGTAAGACTCAACAACTGCTTGATGGTATCGGTAAATCCAGCCTTCTTCAATCTTTTGATCACGAGATCTCTTTGACGAACGGTAACCATGACTTTGGTCGTAGGCTGTTGTTTTACCATCA
>Ga0115003_10000513_pt1 | contig 33986 bp, 30 predicted proteins | sample ArcticOcean_MG_C_7_FD_88736 | JGI IMG/M metagenome (GOLD analysis project Ga0115003, IMG submission 88736) | Marine microbial communities from western Arctic Ocean - ArcticOcean_MG_CB11_88 | ecosystem: Environmental > Aquatic > Marine > Oceanic | place: Arctic Ocean: Canada Basin | collected...
CCGGCAAATCCCAGAGTTCAACAGGTACCCTTTCACCGAGAACCGGAGCAGGTTGTTGGACATGGCTTGCTTCGCGACGTCCTCGAAGCACAGGATGGCTGAGATGGGTAAAACAAAGTGTCAGTCCCGAGTCTACGGGTGTACTGTATTGGGCGATTTATACAGTGGGCAAATAGTCGGCCGGATACGGGCCGAACAGTGCACTTGTGATGTATGTAGTTGTAACAGTTGTTACTAGTGGTGCCCTCAAATAGTCACGGAGGGGCAGTAAACAGTGTTGGGATTTGGGAAAGCCCCAACACGTACCTTCTGCGTACTTCCCGCAAACCGCGCTGAGCTCGGCGACTTTCAGCTTGCACGCGTTCGCGGTTGACGAGTTCTCCTGAGAGATAAAAAAGAAAGTGTCAGTCTCGTATGGGCAATCAGTCGGCGGAATGTGGTAAATGGGAAATACTTACCTCGCCTGCGTATAAATCGCCCGCTTCTCGGTAAGCGGCCAACGCCTCATCCGTGTTGCCCTCTTTTTCAAACAGCTCACCGCACTCCTTCACGTGCTTCGCCGCGATTGACAAGCGGCCTAGGTCGTTGAAGTATATCACGGCTTGTTTCAGGTTGCCAATCGCGTCAACCACCGATACTTTTTTGTTCGCATTCGCCGCGTCCACCATCGCGGAGGCGGCGTCGTGCTTCGAGTCCGCCTTCAAGTGACACTCGCTGAGCATCACGAACGCGTTCGCGGCTGATACCAAGCAAAGAAAAGTGGTTAACGTGTTGTATATCGCGATGTATGGACAACAGTCACCAGCTGAGAGATAAAACAGACGTCCGGGAAAGGCCCAATACGTACCTTCGCGCCACATCTTCGCCAGCTTGTAGTTGTTGCTCGCCTTTTCTAAAAGCTCCGCCGCGTCTTCGTATTTGTTCCCGCCGAACATGGAGGCGAGCATGGAGGAACCCTGGGTCCGGTTGGGGTTGTTGCGAGACAGCAGGGGTTGGGGTGAGTATATTTGGAACCAGCGCTGTGGAGAGACGTTATACGGTATCGTTGCGAGGTGGAAAAGAAGACAGACACGGGGAACGCGCGCGGAGATCTGCGGAGGACGCTTCCAATTAGAAATCTGTCCCGCGGCCAAAACACACGCCTCCAACGCCCAAACCCAGGCACGCACCTGCAGCTTCTTTTTCGCCTTGGCCATAAAGTCCTCGGCTTTCGCGGCGTAGTCCGACATGGTGGCGAGATGGACGGTTGGCAAACCGTATAAACCCCGTGCGCACCGCAGTGATGACGAGAGGAAAGCCATCATCCGTTGAACGGCGACATCGCGAGTTTCTGGCAGATTTCGAGAACTCCGAAACTTTTGCAGGGCGCTTTTTGTCATTCGCGGCCGCACTCGTCCGATCACTTCCACGCACTCCGTCATCACCCTCCCTTTCACCTAAACTCCCACGATGCCCAACCCTATCGCCACGTTCGACACCACCGAGGTAAGTGCGTTACCCAAAACTGCTTCCACGCGCCTGCGCTGATGCTTTCAAGGCACACACAAGATCTCCATTCGTCCCCCTTTCGGAGCCGGGAAGGAACAATCGGGCCCGATCGCGCCAATCGCATCTTCCGGCCGCGACGGGAATCCGACGTCCGAGCCTCCGGTTTGACCGTCTGTTTGATTTGCCCTTCGTTGTGTATCCGGAAACCGGCGCACGTCGCGTGCGTCCGCCGCCCCTCGGGTCCATCTGGGTTTCCAGTTCGGGAAGAGGTCCAATACGCATCGCTGACCGTGTTCCGCTCCCCATCCAAAACGCGCAAAAAAAAAACAGGGTTCCTTCGCCGCGGAGATCTTCATGGACAAGCTCCCGGTCACCGCGAGTAACTTCGTGGATCTGTGCAACACCGGTTTCTACAACGGCGTGCATTTCCACAGGGTCATTGACGGGTTCATGTTACAGTTTGGCTGTCCGTTCGCGAAGGACGCGAAGAGCGGCCGGAGCGGGTACGTGTGTGCCTTCTTTCCCAAATCCGACACACACCGCGTGCCCATACTCGTCCTGCGAAGGGACGTACGTACCTCTGCCCATACAAGAAGAGACTGACACTTTGTTTTTACCTATCTTTCAGCACTGGCGGCCCCAATGACGGCTCAACCTACACCGTGGTACCCACGGGCGCCGTCGTGACTCGCGCGAACGGCGGGAACATCCCGGACGAGCTGGTTGACAAGACGAGCAACGAGCCCGGCACCTTGTCCATGGCCAACACCGGGTCGCCGAACACGGGGGGGAGCCAGTTCTTCGTCAACACCGTGCACAACGACTTCCTGGATCACTGGAGGAACGACTTGTCCCCGTCGCAGCACCCGGTTTTCGGCAAAGTCGTGTCTGGCATGGACGTCGTGATGAAGATTGGTAAGACCAAGTGCGACCACAACGATAACCCCGTTACGCCGGTGATGATGAAGACCATCACGATTGCGTAAATGGTGATTGAAAAAAGGAGTTTGACTCCGAATGCCAAAAACGCATTCGTGGTGTGACCGGGTTGTCACTCCAAAAGTGAGTCTACCCTCAAGAGGTTCGTGAACCTACCCACCCTTACAATTACCAACTCCTGACGAGACGAGTGTACAAGTAGAGCGCTCTTTTAATATTAACTACGAACTTTCAGGCATCAAACTTGTTACTTTCAGACTGAAAAAAATGCCTCGGGAACTCGTCCACGAAACGACGCGTGACAAACAGACATGCCGATTTACTCCTCCACGTCGTTGTCCCATCCGCATACGCGTCGCGCGCGCGGTCGGCCGCGGGTTTGCACGCGTCTGTACTGTCATGGCTTGCCAAAGCGGTGCGATGGCGCATTGCGTTTCCGTGACTTCCGGGCGAGGCAGGTGGAGCCGCCGTGTGCAGAGCCGCCGCATCGGCATCCCTGTTCACGATTCGGCCCGACGTGCTTTGGCCGAAATCGATCGTGGTCGGCGGCGGATCGCGAACGCGCGAGCTGTAGTGACCTGTGCCGCCGGTGGTGACGACCAGAACGGAAACGAAACCATCAGCGCCTCGTTCACGTCATTCACCGCGTCCAGCCTGGAAACCGAGTCCGTTGAAGTCGCGGAGACGGTGACCACGGAGACCGTGACCCGCACTTCGATCGAGGACGAAAACGGGGTAATCTCGGAATCGTCAAGCTCCGAGTTTGACGTCTCGGAAGGGACGGTTTGGCGGAAAACAAGCAGTTCCGCGGCTGCCTTTGCGTCCACGGAAGCCTCGGTGACGTCCTCCAAAGGTGTCTCGGAAACGTCGCTCTCCAAAACGCTCGGCGGGTTCGCGAAAACGGTGACGGAAGGATCAGCTCCAATCCAAATCCAATTGGACGCGAAAACAGTGGAACAAATTTCCGGCGCCGTCGCCGCGTCGTCGGTCGGCGTCGTCGCCGTGGCTTTGGGGTCAGTCGCCGTGGGTGTTGCAAACGCCCTTGAAACCGTGCCTCTGTTACAGGGTTTCGAAGAAGCGGTTGGAATCGCAGTTAGCGCGTATTACGCGAACAAACTGAGCGGCAATTTCGTCACCGCGACGGGCCGTGAACAGTTCCGGCTTCGGCTGGTTGAAAACTTTACAAAAATCACGGGGACGGGGTCGCCCGTGGCGCTCGCGGGAAAGCTCGCGCGTTCGGACAAAGAGCTGGATGCGCAAATAAAAGGTCTGATAGGAGAGCTGAAAACTGCTGATCGCGATAACTCGGAAGAGTTACCTGAATCTCTTCGCAACGCCATCGCGACGTTCATTCGCAACCGCGACGGAAGCGTTCGGTCGGAAATCGACGCGCTTAGAGGCGTAAACTCGGAAATGCGCACGCAGGTGGATGCGATCGAGATGCTACAGAACGAGCTGCTTGAATCTAGACGAGAAACCACGTTCGCACGCGCGAACATCAAGGTAATGAACCTGGACACGAAGGAACGGGAAAAGCTGGAGCGCGAGTTACGTTTGGCAAAGGCGGAGGGCGAGGCGTTCTCTGAAGCGATGCGCAAGGAAATGGCGTCCATGGCCGCGGACGCGGCGACTGAGTCGGTCAAAGCGCGGGAAGCGCTCGCGCGAAAGGAAAGGGAGCTTTTGGAGGCGCTGGCGAGTTTAGAGGTTGGGAGGGATGCACCCCGGGGTGATTGTCCGTCAGTGGACTCAGCGACGGACGATACCGCAAACGCGGAAGCGCGGGCTTTGGCCGCCACGAAACTCGCGGCGTCTGCTCGTGAGATTAAGGAACTGAAAGAGCAGCTCGCCAACACGAAAACTTGGAGCGACGAGGTCATTTCCGGGATGGAAACAAGCGCGGAGAGGGACTTGCGCAACGCTTTGGCGGAGGCGGAAAAACGTCGCGAACGCGAACTCGCCGCGGCGGTGGAGGACTCGCGCGATTTGATTTTGGAGGAGCGGCGCTCCGCAGCGGCGGTTGTGAAACAGGCGAGGGCGGCGGCGGCGGATGACAACGCGCTCGCGGTGACACAAGCCAGGCTTGAGGCTGTTGACCGGGTAACCGATAAGGACGAACGAAGGTTCGCGGAGGAACTCGCGGTGGCAACCGCCGCGGTCGCGGAGACACTCGCGGCGACCGAGGCGGAACTGGAAAAGGCGAGACGGAAGGTGGAGGATACGAAAAAGGAACTGGCGGAGGCGAAATGTTCCGCATCCGTCGCGGCGAAGGAAACGGAAATTCGGGTAAACCAAGCCGTGGCGAAGGCTGAAGCCGCGTCTGGTGCGTTACTCGCAAAGCAACTGGAAGACGCGACCGGCGCGAAAGACGAGGCGCTCGCCGATTTGACCGCCGAACTTGGTGAGTTTGAAAAAAAGGCTGACGAGAAACTGCGTTTTGCGGTGGCGAGCACTTTACGAGAACTCGCGGACGCGCGCGCGGAGGCGAACGAGTTACGGAAACAACTCGAGGCAATTTCGGAAAAGGCGTCTGCGAGCCTGGCGGAGGCCATGCGGAAGGCGGAAATGGCGCTGGCGGAGGAAACGAAAAGGGCCAACGACGCCGTCGCGGCGCTTCAAACTTCTTCTTCGTCAAAATCTTCGTCCGATTCCGAAAAACAACTTGAGGCGGATTTATTCGCGGCGAAGCTTGTATCGAAAAAGGCGCTGGAGGACATGGAGGGGTACGCGGCTGAGGCGACACGGGCCAAGGCGGACGCGGCGGAAGCGCGGCGAATCGCGGAACTCGCGGAAACCAAGGCGAAGGCGCTCGGGGACGCGCGGGCGAAGGTAAGTATTTCCCATTTACCACATTCCGCCGACTGATTACCCATACAAGACTGACACTTTCTTTTATTTATCTCAGGGCGGTGCGATTATTTCAGACACAAACCCGGCGGCTGTTTTGGCGATGGAAAAAGCAATCGCGGACGCGCGCGCGTTCGCGGACGCCGCGGTGGACGCGGTCAAGGCTGACTTAGCGAAAGCGGCGGAATCCTCAAAGTTCGATTCCGCGCGAATCAAGTCCTTGACGACCGAGCTTCAACGTGAGGCCCTTGAAAGCGCGCGGATCATCGCGGGGTTGCAAAAACTCAGGGACGCCGAGATTGAAAAGGCGCGGGTTACAAACAAGAAGGAACTGGAAATCGCTTTGGCGTCGGCGGATGCGGATGCGAAAAAACGTGTTCAACAAGCGGTTGATTCCGGGGTGAAGGATTTGGCGTCGTTCAAGCAACAAAGCGCGGATGCTTTGGAAGCAGCCGTTGCGGCGGCCAAGGCGGACGCGGCGCGCGCGCTGGCGGACGCCGTCGCGAAAACGGAGGCTCGGTTAACCAACGCCGTCGCCGAGGCGGAGGCGAAGGCTAAACAAGCCGTTTCCGAAGCCGAGCGCAGGGCTCAGATTGAGCTCACGAAAATCGTGGCCGGCGAGTCCACTAAACGCCAGGGGCTTGAAACGCGGCTCGCGGCTACCGAGGCGGAGATTTTTCCTTTGCGAGCGGCGGTAACGACGGCGACGGCGGCGGCGGCGGCGCGGCTGGAAGAAGCGCTCGCCGAAGCCGAGGCCATCGCTGACGCAGCGGCGAGACGAATCGTGGCGGACGAGTCGGTGAAACGAACCGAGCTCGAAGCGAAACTTGTCGCGGCGTCTTTGGAGATGGAGCGACGAGTCGCCGCGAGTGCGGATGAGGTCGAGGCCGAGCGCCGAAACTCGGGTGACGCCTACGCGACTGTCATGGCGTTGACGGAAAAGATCGACGGGTTAGCCGTCGCCCTGCGCGACGCCGAGTCGAACGTTTCGGCCGAGCGCGACGCGAGTGGCGAAGCTAGGGCTGATTTAGCGAAAGCCACGAAGGCATCAGCGGAGGATGGCCGTAAAATCAGCGCCCTCACTGCCGAGCTTCAAAAAGAAGCCGTCGAAAGCGCGCGAATCATCTCTGGGTTGCGGAAACTCGCCGACGCAGACATGGAGAAGGTGCGCTTCGCAAACGCGCAAACACTGCAACGCGCGTTGGCGTCGGCGGAGACGGATTCCGAGAAACGCGTGCAAGCCGCGGTTGATTCCGGGACGCAAAATCTGGTGTCGTTCAAACTGCAAAGCGCCGAATCTTTGCAGCTCGCGGTTGGCACGGCGAAGGCGGACGCGGCGCAGGCGTTGACGCGAGCTGTCGCGGAGGCGGAGGAAATATTAGCGGACGCGGTCGCCGCGGAGACGCGGCGGGCGGAGGCGTCGATCGCGGACGCGGAAGCGACGGCGGGCGAGGCCACCAAAAACGCCGTCGCGGCGGTTACGAAAAAGGTTGACGAGTTGCAAACGTCGTTACGCGACACCGAGGAAAAGCTGGAGCTGGCTGACCGCGACGCGATCGCGGCGAAGAACGCGGCCGTGGCGTCCGCGGCGCGAGTCGAGGCGGCGACTACAGAGTTCTCCGCGAAGCTGGTAGCCACGGAACAGCGACTACAACACGCGCGCAACGCGGCGGTCGCGGCAAAGGCCTCTGCGGAGATGTTCAAAAAGGAGCTTGAGCTGGCGAACGGAGAAATCGCGACCGCGGCGATGAGTAGCGCAAGCGCGAGCGCGAACGCGGTGAAGATCTCCGAGCTGAGTCAGGCGGTGGCGTCGCTTGAAACGGAGTTGGTCTCCGCGAGCGCGCGCGCGGCGCGGGCGGAGAGCGAGGTTGAGTCCGCGCGATGCGCGGTGGACGCCGCGTCAAGTGACAAGAAAGACACCAACGCCACGCTCGCGAAGCTCAAACAAGAGCTTTCCGTGGCGCAGCGCCAGGCGGCGGATGCGGAACGGGCCGCGGACGCGTTGGCCGCGAAACTCGCCGCCGTTCCAGTTACCTCCGATGCAAGGTCTTCCGCCGCCGGCGCCACCGGCGGAAGACTCGTTTCTTCCGGAGAGGCGGTCGCCGACCGCGACCTCGACGTCTCGTACGGCACCACCGACGTCACCTCGGTCACGTCGGTGACAATAGACACATCAAACCTGGTCGTTCTTTCCAAGATGAAGAAAACCGAGTTGATTGACGAGCTCGAAACAAGAGGCCTGCCGACGCGCGGCATCGTGAGGTACGTGTTTGGTCGTTTCCCAAATCCGACACACACTGTTTTACCTCTGAAGCTGGTGACTGTTGTCCATACATCGCGATATACAAGACGTTGACCACTTTTCGTGTAACAATCGCAGCGAGTTGCGCCAGCGGTTACGGGACGCGAGGGCGGACGACGAACCTCAAAAAGGAAATAGGAAAAAGGTGCCCAAAACCGTCGGCGCGAACGAGCAAAAACTGAAACGCCCGCTTTCGTCGTACATGCTGTTCGCGAAAGAGACGCGACCCGGGGTGTTGGTTGTGATGCCCGGGCTGTCCGTGGGTGACGTGGGGAAGGAGTTGGGCGCGCGGTGGAAAGGTCTGGGCGACGACGACCGGGAAACGTGGTTTTTGAAAGCGTCCTCCTTGAAGTCGGAATACGAAATTTCCCTGCAACAAGCGCGGACAAAAGACGCGGCGTTGACGACGTGGAGGGTAGATGGGAGTACTTCTGAGACTACGGAGATTGAGACTACGGAGACGACGACGACTACGTCCACGGAGACGTCGACTTCCTCTTCCGTTTCCACGGGAGGTAACTCGTACTACCAAGTCATCGACGGCGAGCGGTACGACCGCAAGGTTCTGGAGGATTGCCGGCGGTTGATGGCGGTCGGGGACGTGATTACCCTGGAGGAAGCGAAGTTGATCATAAAGGACGTGTACGACGGCCCGGTGAAGATACAGAAGCGGGGGGTCGAGAGTTCGGTTACTGACATCGAGCTCGCGACGCTACGGTACGCGCACTACCACTTCAAGTGGACAAAGGAGGCGGAGACGTGGATATTTTCCGAGCTTTACGAAAAGATGGAAACCGGTTTGGGCGAGATTCCAGGCACGAAAGGGTACTACCGCGTGATCAACGGCAACCGGTACGACCGGAAGGTTTTAGAGGAATGCGCCGCCGCGATGGACGGCGACGGGGTGATTGACCTTGCGGAGGCGATTACGGTTTACAAATCCGTGATTGACGGCCCGACCCGGGTGCAGAGAAGGGGCGTCACGTCCAGCGTGACGGATTGCGAGCTCGCCACCCTGAGGTTCGCGCACTACGCTTTCAACTGGACAAAAGAAGCGGATGAATACATGTTCACGGAGCTGTACGAAAAGATGCTCGGCGGCGTGGCTGACGTTGAGGAAACACGCGCGGGTGGTGGTGCCAAGGACAGGAAGAAACAGGAGACACAAGACAGCTACTACCGCGTGATTGACGGGACGCGGGTGGATACCGTGGTGCTGCGATCCTTGGAGACGCGGGGGGCGGTTTCCCTTTTTGAGGCGAAGAAAATCGTGCAGGAGTTGACCGACGTCGAAAAAAGAACCGCGGTCCGGGGCGTGGGGGTTACGTCAAAAATAACAAAGGTGGAAATGCAAACCCTGCGGTACAGCTCGCTGAAGTTCGGGTGGAGCGAAGAGGCGCAGGCTTACCTCGGGGATACCATCGCAGAGGGGGGGGAGTAGAGGTAAGCACGGAGAGGTAGGGGAGGTATGATATGATGCCTTTTGGAAAGAGTAAATCTTTTTTAAATTGACTCTTGAAACGTTTCAACTCGACTCTCGAAACACGGCAACCACCGAGGTGTGCGACTGCAACGAGCTCCTCTGTCCAAACGCGGCCGGGGCGATTTCGCCCGCGACGTACCCGCCCCCGAGCGGGCAGTCAGTCACGTGATTCCGAAAATCGCCCGCGTGCATTCGGTTGCCGCTGACGCACGTAAACATCACCGCGCCTTTCGCTTTCGCGTGGTTTTTGGGAACGGACTGATTTATTTTGGTAAACAAATCCTGGACTCGTCGTTTCCCCCACTCCGAATCCCGGACGTGCAGCTGAACGGTCTGGCCTTCCATCAACGCACCGGTGTGGGGCCCAACGAAAACCCCGCCGGTTTCGTGACAAGCGCCAAGGATGTCCCGGAAAACAAACCCGGAACCGCCCGCGGCGTACGAATCGACGGCGCGAACCTCCGCGGCGGTTTCGGCCGGGGATTTTTTTCTGTTTTTGTTTTTCTCGGCGCCGATCAAAACGGGAGTTAATAACTCAGCCTCGCGTTCGCCTTTCGTATCAGTGCCGGTACTCGTGCCATCCCGCGTTCCCGTCGAGCCATCCAGGGTTTTTTTCACCTGCTTTTCCTCCTTTTCTTCCTCCAAGTCAACCACGCGGCCGCGTATCAGGGACGAGCCTCCCGCGATTGTTTTTTTTGACGCGCCGCCGCCGGAGTGATTTATTGCGTTTTCGTCAAGCCCCAGCACGACCGGCATCCCCGCCTCACCTGCGGGCAGCTCGGCTAAAATTCTTGTCAACATCAAACCCGCGGTTCGTCCGTCTAGTTCCAACACAGCACCATCAAGCACCTTCGTCAGCACCATCGGCGGCCCCACCGGGCGACACGCGTGCGCGGAGTGCGCGTCTATCGAAAAGTCGCCAATCAAAACAACCCCTACGGCGCCGTGCGAGGTACGTTCGCGTCGCGCCGCGTCCGCCGTCCCATTTCCGGACAAAAAAACATCTACAAAGGTAGTATCTTCGCTGGTATCGCCATCAGTTCCATTCGGAGTACTGTCACCCAGAACCTTCTCGCCTTCCCCCGAGAACAGAACCCCGCCCGGCTTGGCGACCGCGCCCACCACGATCCCCGTCGGCGCCGCGGAGTGCAACCGCGACGCGAACGTTTCTATTTCGTGAAAATCGGCACTCGCCAGGAGCAACGTCGCGACGCTCGTTTTTATGCCCGTGGTGGTATCCCCAGAAGACGCACTGGTCGCGATTCGCAGCCACTGTTCCGCGGTAAGCGTGTTTGGCAACGACGCGTCTTTTGTGTGAAACGCGACCGCTTCGGTGTTCGGCAGATGCGCGGCGAGCAGCGAAACCGCGAACCCGTCCATGACCTGCCCCTCGCCGCCGATCACACCGGACACCGTGGCTCCGAATAAAGCTGGTCTGGTGGCCTCCTTTTCGTACGCATCGCCCAGCGATACGCTTTTGGGACCGGTGAAGCACTCCATGACGTACTTGGGCGCCATCTGCGGGTTTTTGTAATCAGCGCTCACCATCAACTGAAGAAACGTCGGGACGGTATCGTGGCCCAACCGTGCTTTGACCGAAGCCACGCACTCCACCACCGCGACGGCTAGGTCGTCGTGTTTGGACAAGCCGGTGGCGAACTGGATGCCTCCGCTTGAAGGGGGGGTGTCGGGAAAAGGGTCGCAGGCACCGGTGGCGAACTGACACGACCAGCTAGCCGGGGTGACCCAAACTCGGTAATGCGATCGCGCGCGGCGGAGCGGCGATCGCGACGCGCGAAAACACGTCGGCAGGATTTGGGCACCGCCGCGAAGTGACGCCGGGTCTCCGTTCGCGAGCGCCCATTCCGCGACGCGAACGAGACACGTCGCGGAGTGCCGCATCGCACGTAAGCAGTGCGACGTACCTGCCGCGCGCGGCCTTCTTCTGAAGTGGTGGGGCGTCCGAGCGGACGACTCGGGATGACTGTCTTTTTCAACTTTGGAAAACAACGACGCTACAACGCAAATATCTGACGACTCATAGATCGTGCTCTTATCTCGCCCCCTCGCTCTACAGGGACCCCTCTGTCCCCACCCCCCGCCACCCCTCAAGCCTCGTCGCCGCTCGTTCCGAACCTGAACGTCTTGCTCCCGTCCTCCGCGGTGGTGCAATCCACGTCCAGGAGCGAATCCACGTTGGCGTCCAACATGCTGCGCGCGGTTGTTAACGAAAAGGGTCAGTCGGTTTGCGTCACGGAGCGAGTGCCGGCGTTCGGTCCACGGGTACCGAATTTCGTGGTCTGAACTGATTTGGGAAACGAGGGAGATCGTCTATATACGCACCACGCCTCGATTTCGTCCACATCACCCATCATCACCGCGCTCATGCAGTTATCGAGCACCCGGCTCGCGGCGATTTCCGACAGCTTTTCCTGCCAGAACTTGTCCTTCGTCGCCTCGGCTGCTTTCTTCGCCACAGACATGGTGTCCTCCGGGGTCTCCAGCTCAAGAAGGCACGACTGTAAACGGTCCTCGTCCCCGTTCGCAATCGCTTCAAGGCACTGATACCAAGGAAAGAAAGTGTCAGCCTTGTACGGGCAAACAGGGAGGCTCCTGATTTGGGAAAGGCAGGCCCAACACGTACCTGCTCCAAAACTCGCTCCGCGGTGAGCTCTTTTGTTTTCGCGGTCCAATCCACGTCGTCAGTGGCTTTGGATTTGTTGGCGACGGTGGGGGCACGGGGAACACACACGCGAGACGTCGTGCGGCGCACGCGGCACGTGCCGCGAGCGAAACCGCGACTCAGAGACAGTTGCGGTGCGTTGGCGGCGAACATCGGAAGGGGCGGTGCGAAATGGCGGATAGTTGTTCGTCACTGAGTCAGCATCAAATCGCAGGCGAATCGCGAATGAAGCGCTTTTTCCTGTTGAAAGGCACCATGAGACATTGAAACTCGCACCAGCCAAGGCTGGTCTTCCCGTCACCGGTATGGCTCGCTCACCCCGTGCTTTTGATCGGGGATGGCCACGTGTTCCGTATTTGCGACGCGTCGTCCTTCTTTCGCCCTGTCGTCTTTTACCAAGAAGGTATATTCCTTCACTTGTTCACTCATGCGAAGCGCGCCCGCGACGTCGCCGCGCCCCCTGCCGAATTCGCCCCCGGCGCATGGCCCGCTAGCCGCCGCCCGCCCCCCCCCTGTCCCGAAACCACCCATGGCCGCCAAGCCGGTTGTCCAAATGGCGCTGCCTGCGATGGCGGAAGGCATGGTCGCGTTAAAGCGCGTTTTGGAAGACCAAACCCGGCGCACGACGAACATCGCGGGTTTAAGGGCGTTGCGCGAAGGCCCGAACCCGAAGTCGGTGTTTCTTCTCGACCAGTACGGCGTTTTACACGACGGAAAGGTGGCGTACCCGTGTGCGATTAGCACCGTGAAAAGTCTTCACGAAAGCGGCGCCAGGTTGTTCATCATCTCGAACTCGTCGCGAAGGTCGTCGTCCACGTTGAAGAAACTAAAGCCGATGGGGTTTTTACCGGAGTGGTTCGAAGGCGTCATCACGAGCGGCGAAATAACGCACAACAAGCTGAACAGCAGGAACGACCTCGCGAGCGAGTCCGCGAACGGAACGGACACGGAAGGGGACGAGGAAACGGACGTGACCGGATCCGACGCCATGGACGAGGCGTTCGCGGAACTGGGCGACCGGTGCTTGCACTTCACCTGGTCGAAGCGCGGCGCCGTGCGCCTTGACGGAATAGAAGGGCTAGTCACCGTGGATGCGGAGGATTTCCTGGAAAACAGTCAAAGCGTGGGGAACTTGGAGAGTTTAAATGAGTCGGGCGCGGGTGAAAATACTGACACTGCGGACAAGACGGTGTCTGAAACGGCGGAAACGACGCCTGAAGAACCCGCGCCAGGGAAGGTTGACTTCCTTTTGGCGCACGGCACGGAGTGCGTGAACGGCGCGGGTAGCACGGACGCGGAGCGCGGGGCGGGAAGCACGGACACTGCAATTGAAGACATGCGGGTGATTCTTCAAGCCGCGGCGAAGGAATCGCTGCCGTTGGTGGTGGCGAACCCCGACCTCGTGACCGTTGGCGGGGCGGAAGGACTACTACCCATGCCGGGCACCCTGGCGAGCTGGTACTCCGAGATGCCCGGCGCCGGGCCCATTTACCTGATGGGCAAACCCTCGCTTGTTGTGTACGAACAACTGCAGTTGGTAACCAACGCCACGAAAACCGAAACCGTCGCGGTGGGCGACTCCCTGGAGCACGACGTCAACGGCGCCGCGGCGTACGGCATAGGTACGGCCTTGCGCGTTTCCCAAATCCGCCACACGCTGTTTCCCCATACAAGACGTTAACCACTTTTCGTGTAACAATCACAGACGTCGTGTTCGTGTGCGGCGGCATTCACGGCGAGGATTTGGGGTATGACGCGGACGAATTAGTGGCGAGTAAGGTTGGGGACGGGGCCGGGGTGGCCGAGGTGCCGGCAACGAAAGTGGAGGCGCTCGCGGATTCAAGCAACTGCGCGCGGCCTACGTTTTCCGTGCCCGTGTTCAGGTGGTAGGGTGGGACGGAGAGGGGGCGGTGTGGGACGGTAGGTAGTACGTGTGATACATAACTTCAATTACATACAACGTATGAAGCCGCTGCCGTTATATCGTATATTCAGTATACATCGTACCACATCATTCACACTAATTACGTAATACAAGTACGTCATTTCTGCGCTCCGAACTCGGCGTGGTCGTCTCGTAACGTCCCCAGACTATTAATTACTCTAGATTATGGATTACAACGGATCAGTACTATGGTCGTTTTCGTAAAGCACCGTATCAAGGTGCACAACATTGACCCGATCGACTAAACACCCACGCTACTTCTGCGCCCCGAAGTCGTCGAACTCGGTGTAGTCGTCGTACGGGTTTGGCGAGGCGTTTAGTTGTTGCGTCGTGCCGCTCGCTTTGAAGCTTTTCAGTTTCAACGGAAGCGGCTGCGACGTCGCGACTGTTAGCTGTAGCCTGAACTCATTAGGTCCTGGTTTCAACGTTGGAATGCTCCCCACTCTGCCGCTGTTCAACACGTCGTCGTTCGCGGAATCCTTTATGCTGCCGTACACGTCCGCGTTGTACACGGTCTCGCTCGACGCGTTCGTCGCGACGCCCACGATCTCCATGCACTTCGCCTTGTGATTGTAAAGAGAAAGTGTCAGTCTTTCGGCCGTGTGTATTACCGTACGTGATTACTCTGGACAATCGGCAAACAGTGTGCCTGGATTTGGTGAAATACAATGCGTACCTTGTACGTCGCGCTGCCCGGTACACCGCCCGCTCTTGGGTCGTCGCACGCCCTCGTCGTGAGCGTGGCTGGGTCGATTTGGATGTTCACGAGCTTCGCGTCGGCTTGTTCGGCCGGAAACACGGCGAGGGCGACGGTCAGCGCGAACGCGGCGGTGGCGGTGGCGAACCCTCTTCTTGGTTTTGGAACGCGATTGATGAGACGCGCGGCGTCACCAGGGTCGGCACTGGCGGAAGCGCGTACCCGCACGAAGGGCGAATCCGCGCGACCATTTCGGGGCACTTGTGCGCGCGCGCGGAGCGCACGTCCCGCGAGTTTGCCGGGCACGCGCGACGCGAGCCGAGGAAACGGCGCGAGCGCGGGCAACGCGGCGAAGGATGCCATGCCGCGCGTGAAGGTGTGACGTTGACGACGGGGTTGGGGACGGGGTTGATAGGTAAATTTCACAGGTAAAGTGTAAATTTAAAAAGGGTGTAAATTTCGGATTTCAAAGTCGGTAGACTTTCAAATCAGAAGTTCTACTTTCAAATTGCTGCCTTTTTCAAACGCTTTTTCAAATCTCGCTCGCCGCTTCGCCATTCTTCCATCGCGCGCCATGCTCGCCGCGTTCGCCCCCCGGGTCGCGGCGTGCGGCGCTGCGTCGAGTTCTGGGTCGACCTCGGTGAGATGTGGTGGCGCGTCGCGTGTGCCGAAAAAGCGTCGCGTCCGTTCGTCACGCGGAAGCACTTCGCGCGTCGTCACATCCGAGGCGTGGCTGTCGCGGCCTGGCCAAGGCACGCGCGAGAGGCCGAAGCCGCACGCGGTGACACGCAACGCGTCGCGAGTTTGGGGAAACGCGCATTTACTGCGCGTGTCACAACTCCGTTGGGGGTGGGGTTCCTTGACCGCGAGTGCTGTCGCGTCCGAATACGAATCACCCGGACGTGACACCAAACACGCGAGTTTGGAGATGGCAAACATCACCAACGTCGTGCTGGCTGTTTTCAAACGCGTCGCGAGCAAGCCGGCGACGATGAACGCGTCGACGTTTACAAATGAAAACAGCAACAGCAACAGCAACAGCACCAACCCGGTACACGTGGCCCTTCTAAACCTGCTTTACTCGCGCATCGCCACCGTGGTCGGCGCCACGCTTTGCGTCCTGGCGTTCGCGCACTTGCATGCGGTTTGGCCGACAGCGGCGACCGTCGCGCCGGCCGCTGTTTTCGTCGCGGGGCCGGTGGGCGGTTTCGCGAAGCTCATCGCCGCCCTCACCGCGGTGGCGTCTGAATCCGTCAGCTTTGGGTTCACCACCTTGGTCTCGACAATCACCGGCGTCACCGGATTCTCGGTCGCGAGAGGAAAAGCAACGAGCGAGCTGCAAAGTTTAAGGAGCGAGCTCGCCGAGCTGCGGGAACTGGTGTTGTTTTCGAAAGCCGCCGCGACCGCCGCGTTGTCGGACCCGCCTTTGTCCAACGCGTCTGGCGAAGTGTCCGTCAAAACGGACACAGCAGCCGAACTGGGCCACTCGCGCCCACTCGACTACGCCGCATTCGCCAAGGCTAACGCGGTGTGGGCGCCGCCTGGGTTGAGGTATCCACCAAAGTCTGGCACCGAAGGCGTCGACTACGCGTCCTCCGCGCGCAAAACCGTAACGCAAGTCTTGACATCTGCATCGTCATTCTCATCCCAAGCTGCTGTCGCGTCCAAACTCGAGGATCTCGCTTCGTTACATGAACAGCTCGCGCGGCTTCGAGCGGCGAGCTCGCCCTCCGGTGGCGAGGGGGGCGACGTTTACGTTTACAAAGAACCCGCGGCTCCGGCGTTTCAAAACCGCGACGACGAACCCGTTGACTTCGCGAAACGCGCCAAGGCGAACGCGGTGTGGCGACCTTCTACTATTTGTGTCACTGGTGTGGGCACTGACGGTGCTCGGAGTTTCGCACAAATCGCAGACTTGAAAGCCGCTGACTCTTTCGTTTCGGAACCGCACCGGGAGTTGGCGGCGGCGCGCGCGGCGCTTGCTGAACTTCGCGAGACGAAACGCGAAACCGTTTCGAAAGATTTTGGGGATGACGAGGTGGGTGACTCGCAGTCCCGGCGGTCACCCACGTCCGCGGGGCTCGCCGCGGGTTCCGATGCCATCACCACTGTCCCGCCCGACTACGCCGCAGTCGCCAAGGCCAACGCGCTGTGGTCCCCGGGCGCCCCCGCGACCTAGGTGGGCGCGGCGGGCGGGGTACCGATGCGCCTGAATTCGAGCCATCCATCTGGCGCGTCGCGGGGACGAAAAATGGCGGATCGCTCGATTAATGACACCTTCGGACCTCGCGCGGTTACAAAAGGATGATGCGAAGCGGCGGCACACGTTCGACATATAACGTGGGGCGGACCACGGTGCTGACGCGCGGTGAGGGGTACGGGACGAACCGTCTCGGTGGGTACGACGCGGGAGACGGCACTAGTCGCCAACCACGCGAAGGGAAAGAAAAAAGCGTGTCTCTGGTCTGCACTGCGTCTTTGTCGAAGTCGTTGCCTCTAGGGAAAAGACACTGCGGCAGGAAAAACGAGAGGGCCGAGCGAGAAAAGTATAAAAGAGGGTGCCTCCAAGTTGGGGGCGATGCGCGGGAGTCTATGTTATGTGTACGAGTAATTACCCTGGACAATCGGCAACAGCGAAAAAAAAACACGCCGTCACCCCACTCGATTTGCGTTTGTCCCTTCGGAATCTCGCGAGACCCCCTCCGAAGGAAATTCCCCTTTCCCGCGCAAAACTCGACCTTTGGAAGGCTTAAGTGTCGCGAAAACGTGTAAACGTGACGCTTCGGGTCAGCTCTTGGGCAATTCACGGTCAAAAATTAACTGTTTTACCGCAGCTTTTCCACTCCCGCCATCACTTCTCAACGCGCGTGGACTTCCCGCACGCCGACACAGGTCTGTCTTCCTCACGCACCATGAGCATCGAGATATGCAGTACCGCCTTCGAAGCCTCGCTTGCGACGGCCACGGACGCCGCCACGGGTACGTTTCCCTCCCGACTTCCGTCTCTCACCAAACACGCGATTCGCCCGGGTTTCTCGCATCGCGGTAATCGGCGTTTCCGAGACCCCGCGTGCGACGCGCGCCGCCGCTCCCCTCGATCTCCTTCCACACGAACCGCGACGCGCGAACGAACGTAACCCCGTCACTTCGATGGATGCCAACGAAAACGCACCACCGTGCGTTTCGCCGCGCACGCCTCGCGCTTTCGCCGAACCGCGATGCAGCGGTTTCGCCATTCGCGCGCGACCTTTCGCGAAGTGTCGGGACGTTCTGGGAAGCCTCGACGCTGGCTGGCACTGACCAGTTTATTTTTTTGGCCTTTTTTTTCTGCCACTCGTTGCTGACCTTCCCCGCCCCCTTCCCCTTCCAACACAGCCGCGCACATTTGTGCCGTCACCCTCCTGTTGAACACCACCGGAACGACCGCCCAGGACGCGCTGGACGCCCAGGTCACCGAGCTCACCACCGGCCTCGACACCGCGTACATGTTACTGAGCGCGTTTCTCGTGTTCCTGATGCAAGCCGGTTTCGCCATGCTGTGCGCCGGTAGCGTGCGCAGCAAGAACGTGAAGAACATCCTGATCAAAAACGTCCTCGACGCTTGTGTCGGGTGCATGGCGTTTTACTTCTTCGGCTGGGGTGTGGCGTACGGCGTTGACGCGGACGGCAAGGGCAACGATTTCATCGGCGCCGGGTCGTTCTTCCTGGCGGACAACACCACCGCTGGTGGCGGCGCGTTCACGGACTGGAAAGGTTTCATCTTCCAATGGGCGTTCGCCGCCGCGGCGGCGACGATCACCAGTGGCGCCATGGCGGAACGCACGCAGTTCGCCGCCTACCTCGGATACTCCTTCCTCCTCACCGCCTTCGTCTACCCCGTAGTGGTGCACTGGGTGTGGGATGGCAACGGCTGGCTCAGCGCGTGGGGCGAAACGAACAAACAAGCGGTGATTGACTTCGCGGGCTCCGGCGTCGTGCACATGACCGGCGGCGTCGCGGGTTTGATGGGCGCCATGATCGTCGGCCCCAGGACCGGGCGCTTCGGCGCGGACGGCAAGCCCAACCCCATGCCCGGACACAACGCCGCGCTCGTGGTTTTAGGCACCTTTATCCTGTGGGTGGGCTGGTACGGGTTCAACCCCGGCTCGCAGCTCGCCATCGCGGGCGTCACCAACGCCGAAGTTACCTCGCGCGTCGCCGTGATCACCACCCTCGCCGCCGCCGCCGGTGGCGTCACCGCCATGATCCTACACTACGCCCTGTACGGCGTATGGGACCTCATCGCCGTGTGCAACGGCGTTCTCGGGGGGCTCGTCTCCATCACCGCCGGGTGCCCCGTGATTGAACCCTACGCCGCGGTGCTCGCGGGCATCGGCGGCGCCGTCGTGGTCTGGGCCACCGGCAAGCTTCTCCTGAAACTGAAAATCGACGACCCCCTCGAGGCGTTCGCCGTGCACGGCGCGTGCGGCGCGTTTGCGGTGATTTTCGTTGGTTTGTTCGCGACCGAAGAGTACGTCCTCCAGGCGTACGGAACACCTTGGGGCAAGGTTGAGTACGGCTTGTTCCTGGGCGGCTCGGGCGCGCTTCTGGGAAACCAAATCCTCGAGGTTGTGGTCATCACCCTGTGGGTCAGCGTCACTCTCGGCGGGTTCTTCTTCGCCATGAAACAAGCCGGCCTCCTGCGCTCGAGCGCGGAGGAAGAGGCCCTCGGTTTGGACGAATCCAAGCACGGAGGCTCCGCGTACAACATGGAAAAGCTTTAAGCAAATCGCGCGTCAAAAAAGGATTTCGTTTCGGTCAACGGCCGACGTTTCCCGCGCGCGTAAGTAGTCCCCCCCGACGATTCGTGATCCGGCGCCGGCGAAGAGGAGGCTGTAAAAAAAAAGGCACTTGTTTTAATACACTTAAATATACTGAACGTCGCGCGAACAACACTGTGTAGCCGCTCCGGTTCGCTCGACGTTTCGATTTAAAAAAAAAGTGTCGCGAACTATCACTTTATTCCCACAGAGTTTTCCACTCACCACCCGTACAACACGCCCATTACCGTTCCCGCAAAAACGGTTCTACCCGGAACCCCGCGTTTCGCAACCGCGACGCGAAGCTTCCCTCCGCGAGTGCGTCGCGCAGCGCGTCGGTCGCTTCTCGCGTCTTGGCTTTTTGCCGGATTGAAACCGACGACGCGGGGCTTGTTTCCTTCGCGCCCGCCTTCGCCGCGCACGAAACCACAACCCGCACGTCCGTGGAGGCGTCGTTAGAAACCGAGCGCGACATGAGCTTACGGCTTTTTGAACCGCTCGACGTCGCCGAACCCGTCTCCGTCGCGTCGCCCACGAGTACGACGTGCGTCTTTTCAGGGCACGCGTTTGGCGCCGTTTCCGCGAAGAAGGATTTCAAAAAATTACCAAGCGCGTTTCGCTCCAAATCCCCAAACGAAAACGAAGCGGCGTCCTTGAACCCCAGGGTGGCTAACCGAAAAGACGCGTTGTCCGTGGTTTCAATCGCAGGTTTCGTCGCCTTTGAGAACTCCTTTGCAGGCACAAAATCGGCATCGAAATCGTGCTCGCTCCACTCGTCGTCCAACGCGTGACTCGCTTCGGGCTTCCTTGAAACAGTTTTAGTTTTCGATTCCCTCGCGTCGTCGGCCTTGGCCGCCGGATCCGTTTCGGGCGCAGCGCTACCCGGGGCGTCGTCGTCGTCGCCCAAAGCTTTGTCATTCTCTTGCCCCAAATCTTCCCCAACCTCCCCGTCCCCAATATCAACCGCCGCGACGTCGTCTTCGTAGTCGTCGTGCCACTCCTGGAGCACGTCGCCGACGCTCCGCCCGGTCGGCGCGTCTGTCTCGTCCTTGTCGCGTATCGACGCGTTCGAAAGAAACGTCTTTTTCGGGTCATTCGATTCGCCCCCCACCGCGTCCGCGTCGGCGTCGCCGAACAACTCAAGCTCCAACGCAAACGCAGCCTGCGTCACCGCGTCGGCGAGGGAGTCACCAGAGTCGCGTTTGCGGTGTTTCTTCCCGTCCGATTTCGCGCGCGTACTCGTATCCGTGCGTTGCGTATCGACGCGCTTCCTCGATTTCGAGGAACGGCTCGTTTTCGTCTTCGCGCGCGGCTTCACGTCGCGCACCTTTTGGAACTCGAAGTCGTAATCGTCACCCGTAGGTTTTTCGTCCGTATCATACTCGTCGTCCGTATCATTCTTCTCATAATCGTCAACCCGTTCGTCCGTTTCCGTATCGTAGTCAAACCCTTCCTGCCCCGACTCGGCGCGCGCCTCTTCCTCCGTGTCACTCGCCGCCCGTTTCGCCTCCGCTGACTGTTTGCCCATACCACGTGTTTCCGTGGTCCGGGCCTTCGCATCAGCTCGCGCGGATTCGATCTGCGTATCAAGCGCCTTCTTCTCCTCCAAGCTCTCCGCTAAATTGACCCGCGCGTCCCGCACCAAACCCTCCGCCTCCGACGCCCGCGCTTCGATGCGCTGCTTTTCCCGCGCCGCGACGCCTTGTTCCGTCTCCACGTCCGCCGCCGTTTCCCGGCGGTCCGCTAAGATCCGCTCCAGCCGCGTGGCTTCCTGTTCGCTCAACAAAACCTCGCTGTTTTGTTGTTTCTGAAGCGACACCAACCTCTCCAGTGCGTGTTCCGCCCGTTTCGCCTCGGCGATGGCGGCTTCCTTCTCCGCTTGCAAAACTTTCGCCTCAGCGATCGCCGCTTCCGTGCGCGTTTCGGATTCCTGGCACGATTAACAAGAAAAGGTCAGTCTCTCGGACCATGTGTATGAGGGATTGGTATTACGTAAACAGTCAGGGTAACAGTTCGAGGGAATGCGCCCTTTTGGTCGTAATAGTCCCTTCGCAGGACGAGTATGGGCAATCAGGGAGGCGTCTGTGTTGGGTGGGAAATACTTACCCACGCACCAGCCTTTGCTTCGTCGATCGCGTTTTGCGCCTCGGAAAGCTCGCGTTCCACCTCGTTCTCGATCTCGGTCCTCACCGCCTCCGCGGAAGCGCGTTCCTCCAAAAGCGTATCCGCCATGACTTTCTTGGCGTCGTCAACCTTTTGTTTCGCCAAGGACGCGACTTTCCCGGGAATCGCGCGCGACGCCTGCTTCGCCGCCGCAATTGCTGTGATTGTTACACGAAAAGTGGTTAATGTCTTGTATGGGCAAACAGGGTGTTGACGGATTTGGGAAACGCGCAAGACGTACCCGCGCTCGAGCGTTTCGCCTCGCGTTTGATCGCGTCTCGCGCGGCGGCGATTTCGTCAATCGCCCGTGACGACTCGTTTCGCAGCAACGCCTGCGCCGCGTTCGCTTCCGCTTTCGCGTCCGCGAGCGCTTCCTTCGCCACCCTTGCCTCTTCAACCGCGACCGCGGCTTGTTTCTTGAACCTTTTAGCAGCCTTCGTCGCCTCGGTCTCCGCCTTTTCCGCAATCGAAACCTCCCTCCGCGCCTCCTCCGTCGCCGCCGCCGCCGCCTCCGCCGCCTTCGCAGTCGCCGCCCGCCCCGCTTCTTCCGCCGCAGAAGCCGCCGCCTCCGCGATCTCCAGCCGGTTCGCCATCTCCCCGGCCCACGCCACGGTTTCCCGAGTCGCCGCGTCTGTTGAGTTTGCGAACGAAAAGTGTCAGTGCTGTATATCGCGATGTATGGACAACAGTCACCAGCTGAGAGAAAACGTGGAGGTGGGATTTGGGAAACGCGCAAGGCCGTACCGTTTCCGGGCTGGTTTTGGTACGCCGCCTCCGGGTACCCGCCGGCGCCGCGAGACGCCCCCACGTTCCCAGCCGCCTTGTACGTGCCAGACGGCTGCAGTTTCTGCCACCCCGGCCCGGAAGGGTTTTGCCACCCCGGCCCGGGCTGGTACCCGCCGCCGTACCAGTCCCCGAGCTGCGCCTCGTCCGGCATCGCTTCCTTCCCGTCGCCCGTCGGTTCCGCAGTCGCTTCCTTCCCGTCGCCAACCGGTTGACTCCCCGTCGCTTGCTTCCCGTCTTCCAACGCCGGTGTCTCGCCCGCGCCAAGCGCGGACATTTGAAGTGCCGTCGTCCCGGCCTCGTCGCCAAGAAGCGCGACTTCGTCGAACCACTGCTCTGAGGTGGGTAACTGATTGTCAGAGGAAACCGCGGTCTCGGGTGTAGGTCCCGCCCGGTCGAGGTCCACTGCGAACGCGCCGAGAAGCGCCAGGGTTTTCTGTTTCTGTGTATGGGACTCGTCGACAGCGACGGCGCGTTTCAGCGCTTCCCTGAACCGCGTGTCATCCGCCGCAACAGACGACAACGAGCTAGCTGGCTGCGTATCCTCAAAGCCACCCTCGTTTTTGTCATCCACGATGGTTGCCATGACGTTCAGAATCAAGCCCCTTAACTGTACGAGCGCGTCGTCGGCGTCGCCGCTCGTTCGCGCGTTTCGCGCCGTCGCCAACCGCAGCGCCGATCGTCTCACCTCGAGGGTTCCGAGCCACTCGTCTAAAGCGGCGACGACTTCCCGGTTTTTTGGCGAAAAATCCACATCGCCATGCGTCATTTCAAGTCGCGTCTGCCGTAAGCTCTCCATAAAGATATCCAGCTGTTCCAAAACGTCCAGCGCGCCGTCCGCGTTCGTCCGCGCTTGCGAAAACCTCGCCGCGATTTTCTCTTCCCAAACCCGAACCGTCTCTACACCTCTGCACACCTCCGCGCTGACCGCTGATGCTTCGCCCCCCTGGGTGCGTCTCTGTTTCAACGCCATCAAAAGCCGGTGCATCTTCTCCTGGTACCCGCGAACACGAGTGCTCGCGCGCGTTGTCCACTCCAAGTCGCGTTCCAAATCGCTCGCCGCGCCTGCAGCGGCGCTGGCGACGGCAATCGCGCGCTCGCGAAGCGCGACGTCGTCATCACTCGGTTGCGTCGTCGAAAATTGCGCGGTTTGGTCCACCAAGTGTCTGGAAGGCGTTAGCAGCAAAACCGACGACTCCGGGCGATCCACGTACAAAGACCCCATCGCGAGGCGAGACGTGCCACCCGTGTCCACCGTGGAAGACTCCGATTGAGTCGAACGTTGCCACGACTGTTGAGGGTCGCTTCCTGAGTCACCGCGCACTTCTTCACTCCGCGCCTCACTCGCCGCGGCGCGCCCGGCGCTAAACGCGGCGGCCACGGCGGCGGAGGTTACTTGTGTCAAGCCCGCTCTTGCGATTTCAGGCCCCAAGGCATGACGCATGTTTTCCCAATCAACAACCCTGGGTGTGTTTTCCTCTTCGCGGTTATGGGGCTCTGGTGTTCTCTTGGCGTCTGGTGTCCGCTCGGCGCCATAGCGGATGTTTCGCGGCTCGAACGAGGCATCCCCGATTCGTTTCGTCTCCGTTTCCTTCGCCACGTCGTCGTCGTCACCCCCCCAACCCCTCTCGTCAAGACTCGATTCACGCAACGTCCTTGGTTCCAAACTCGTCGCGTCTAAACGTTCCAGCATTTCCTTGTTTTGTTTTCGCGACGCGAAGACGTCGCGTACCAGGGAACCGAACGACGCGTGTTTGTCAAAACTTTCGGCGCGTTTGTCGCTCTTTTGTCGCCGTAACGCCGAGTCTCCGCCTTCAAACCCTTCGCTTTTGTTCGTAACCGCCGCGTACCCCAACAAACCCACCACCACCAGAAAAACCACGAGCAAAGCACTGGCGGTGGCACTCGTGACACTCCCGAACCATCCGCCGTTTGTCGTTTTCGAAGACCGAGCACTACTCCTCGCACTCCTCTTTTTCGTAAGCCCTGCTTCCTCCTTCTCGTCCAACGAGTGCTCCCCCCCGAGCTCGCCCAGCTTCCGCATCACCCGTTTTTGCTCGCGGCTCATGCCTTCCCGGAACAGCTCGTTCGCGGCGCGTTCGGAACGCAAATCATCCCGCAACGTGCGTGTCGTGCTCGCCAGCGCATCCACCGCGGTTTCCACGCCCCCGTACGTAGAGACACCGTGTTCGCCGCCCCCGATGCACGCCGCGAGCAAACCTCGGCGCGGCTGGCGACCGCCGCATGCTGTGGTGACGAAACGGGTGACACAAAAAATAAGGGTCACAAGGTCAGTGATGGTTTGTGTGGGGAACACGAGTTGCGCGGTGCGGGAGATCTCGGTGGTTGCATGCCTTCCGGTGAAGGAAAAGATGCCGTCGACTCATCCGAGAAGGACGCGCGTTGCAGGAATGAAGACCGACGCGGTCCCCACACCACGTCACGCTAAAGCCGGTTTGGACCTTGTCACGGGCTCCAAACACAAAGGGACGAGTGCGGGAAAACAAAAGACGCACCGTCGGGCATCGCGCCGGCCCGCGCGCCTGCGCTGTGCCTGATCCCCGCGGGCCTGAGGGTGTTTTATTTCCAACACCCTGAAGACAGAATCCGCTCGGTGAAACTTGATCGATTCCGAGGGTGAAGTGTTTTCGTTCAACTTTGTTTTTTGACCTACACTACTCCTAGCTTTGACCCTTACTTTCGAAAACGGTATCATATCCGACGACCTCCTTCGTTGGCACGTCCGACGGATGAGGCGGACAAACGGCGACGCCAGGCGGCGTCCCGCTCGGGGAGCACTTGGGGTTGTGGGACACTGGCCAGCACCCCGTTCGGTGTGTTCGCGGGTGAGGAAAGGAGGGGCTTCACCGAAGGTCTAGACCGCGGGACTACGGGCTGGTGACCAATCACGGTCGGTGCGGATATGCAAATATCGCGCGTGCGAAGTGCGTGGGTGCCACGCTGGAATCCGTTGGCGCGGAAACGGACGGTGCGTGCGTCACCGCAACGGACCAGAAACGCGACGCGAAAGGTGTCACGTGGAAACACATCCTCCCGTGGACGTTGCACTCAAGCCGCTCAGGACGCACGACCTCCCCAGGACCACTCCCAACCCAGGACCACCCGTCACACGACAGACTGAAAAGATCCAGTCAGCAACGTTTTTTCTTTTCGCATCGCGTATTCTCTCCGCCTCGCGCCTCGTACGTATGATATGTGCTGACCCACTCGTATGTGCATCCACTCATGTGAACTCTTTGTACCCACGTCGCACCGCAGGTACGGAGACATCAATGCACGTCGTATGGACAAACAGTCAGGCGTGATGGGCGTGACGCGTACCGCCGCGCCGCGACGCGCGCGGGTGATGGTAACGTCCACGAATCGCACTCGCAATCGAAATCGGAAACCTCGCCGCGCGCGAATCGTTTGTTCGACGAAGCCAGGGCGGGCGGTACGACACAGAACAAAGCAGCAACAGGCAAAGCAACGCAAGTGCCATCGCCCATCCCAAACCTCATCAGCGGACTCACCGCACACGCCGCGCCTTTGTCGCTAGCCGCGTCTTTGGCGGTCGCGGCGGTCGCGGCGTTTGGCAGACGAAAAAGCGGCGGTAAACGTTTGGTCGGAACCGGAGCCGCCGTTTCTTTGGTCCCAGTCGCCACCGCGAGCGGCGAGCCCGCGTGGAGAGACGCGTCTCAATCACCGCCCGTCCCGCCGTTGGACATCGCGGGCGACGCGTTTTCGGACTTCGTCTCGGGAAAGGCGGTCGGGGACGTGATTATACGTAAAACCGATTTGAAAAGCACGATCGATTTTGGAAAACCTCCAACGTTCCCGGCTTCCCCGGAACAGCTACGAACCGAACTCGCGAGTTTGGAAAAAGACCTGGAGGCGTACGAGGCGCTGTTGTTGTCGGGAGGCAAGGCGCTGGCCAAGGCGGAACGGTCGCGAACCGGCGGTACCAAACGCGAGAAAACGCAAACGCACACCGACGGGACTGACAGCGAGAATTCTCAGACGTTTAAATCTTTGGTACGAAAACAAAAACGAAAGGACGCGCCTCCCGCTCCGGCCTCGGCGTCCAAAGCGTGGTGGGACGTTGATATCGACCAACGGAATTACCGCCCGGCGTTCGCGGTGTCCACACAGCTGTTCAGCAGCTCAACTATACATAAAAATGAAAAAAGAGCCAAGGCGCGCAAGGAACAGCGGCTGCGATACTTCCGCACCAACGTCACGGTGCGGGCGGCGTCCGGTGCCACGGCGCAGAGGGCGGAGACTGATTTGTTGAGACGGCTGGCGCCGAACTCGCCGCTTGACGCGCGGGTTTTCGACTCACACGAAATCGGTGCTACCTCCTACGGCGTCGCGTTAGCGGCGCTATGCAAGGAACAGAACCTAGGCGACGTCCGGGGGGAAGGGACGTTTAGCGACGTGTACGCGACGTTTCCCGCCGACCCGGTGCTGTCGCGATCTAAACCCGGGGACTGGAGTTATGTTGGTACTACGTTTGCGGCTGATTCGGGACCGCCCCGGTTCTGCGCCTTGCGTAGGTCCGAGGACTTGCAACACAACGGTTGGAACGACCAAAACAGCGCATCACCAACACAAACGCAGCACGCCGTGCTCAAGTGTTCCGTTCCGTTCCCGGGCGTGGTGAACGGCCGGCACGTGGGCGACGGCGTCGGGGTCGGCGCCACGGAAGGTGCGGCCTTGGGGCTTTCCCAAATCAGGCGGCACACTGCTTGCCCAAACACGACTGACACTTTTCTTTTACACAACTAGCTTTCGTGCTTTCCAAGTTACCGAAACACGAAAACGTGGTGGAGCTGCTCGCGGCGTTTCTGTCGCGCGAGCGGAACGAAAGGTACGGCCGTATGGGGCGTTCACCAAATCCCGGCCTCCCTGTTTGCCCGAAGCTGGTGACTGTTTGTCCATACATCGCGATATACAAGACTGACACTTTTCTTTTACAACGACAGTTACCTTCTTCTGACCGACGCTGGTACGAACCTGCACGTGATGCGTGAAAACGGGGACGTGTCGCCCAAGGACGTGCGGTGGCACGCCAGGGAAACCCTAAAGGCGCTGCAGCATTGCCACGCACACGGCGTCGTACACAGGGACGTCAAGGGCGGGAACGTTTTAGTTGGTTCCACTAAAAACGGAACCCCCAAAACTACGCTGATTGACTTTGGCGTTGCGCGACACGTGCAACTAACCGACAAGGACAAGGCCTCCGCGTACGGCACCCCGGGGTACCAAGCCCCCGAGCTGCTGATGAGCGACACGAGTTCGCAAACAAACGTGAAATCGGGACTAACAACCCCCATGGATTTCGAGACGTACCAAAAAGTAGACGTCTTCGCGTTTGGGTGTACCCAGTTTTTTCTCTGCGTCGGCAAAGAGCTGTTCGGCCCGACGGGCGGCGCAGGTACGTGTTGGGGCTTTCCCAAATCAGGCGGCACACTGTGGAGGCCCGATTACTCTTCCCTGTTTACGTAATACACGCGGTCCGAAAGACGTTAACCACTTTTCGTGCACGTCGCAGACGGCGATTCCTACGGCGCCCGGACGAAAACCAAAGCGCGAGCGGAAGCGGCGCAGGACGCGATGGACGACGCGCTTGAATCAGCGGATTCACGGGGTGCTGAGGCGGCCGGGATCGAGATTGACCTGGTGTTGGGTGACGTTTCGTCTTCCGTGGAGGAACAGATGGTGCGTCGCAAACGAGTCGGTAACAAAACGGAGCTTGAAAAGAAAACCGGCTTCGCACGTGTCGCGCTTCGCCGGGCGCTCGGCGGCGCTAGTGGCGATTCCGTGACGAACAAACAGTCCCAGGAAACCGAAAACGAACTGGACATGCGTATGTTACGAAGCATGGCTGCGTTCCCCGGGTTCGAACCGAGGACTACGTGTGAGAAGGCATTCGTGTTAGCCACGTACGGTGAAGATGCGCCGCAACCGGCGCCCGCGCACCGCGAATCACTCGCCGCGTTCGTGAACCGAAAAGTAACGCCGCGGCAACCCCCCGGGTTCGCGTCGTTGATTGGCGCGTGTTTGTCGCGCGATCCAGAAAACAGGCCAACCGCATCCGAGGCGCTGGCGTGGCCGGGAGCCTGGGTGGAGCTGGATGACGTGAGTGATTGCGGATTGAGAAACGAGAACTATGACGAGTAACGTGCTGGGAGTGACTGATTGATGAAGCGAGTGATTGAGGTGTGTAAAGAACAGTCAAAATGCGAACCTCACGCCTCTTTTACACCATTCTCTGGCGGTTTTTACTCTCCGTGTTCGTCCCGGTTAGAAGTAATCCGCCTTGAACACGGCTCGGTCGAATTCCACTTTGTGTTTCTCTCGCGGCGCGGGTCGGATCACGCCGTTTCCGTCCGGTGCCACCACGACGCGGTTCAACCTCGGGTGGTACGGAGGCTGCATGGTGGCGAGTTGCGCGTCGCTCATGCCATCCGTGTATTTCTCCGGCCACCTCCCCTGGTCCGCGAACCCGCGGCCGTACGAGTTCGTGGCGGGCGAAAAGCGGTAAATAAGGTTCCGGCGCTGGCTTTGGCCACGCCAGGGCAGTGTTCCGTGAGTCGTGGCTTCCGTGAACACGACAACATCCCCAGCGTTGATCGCGGGCTGATACGCGTGTTCCTCCGCCATTTCCAACCGTCGCATTTCAATCGGACACTTGAAGTTTGATTTGTGGCTCCCCCGGATAATACAGAAACCGCCGTCGCCTTGCTTCACGTCGGTCAAGTGCACCGCGAACGCCAGTAAGTTACACCTCATCTTGCCGTGGCGAAAGTCGTACCCGAGCGGGTGGTTCCAGCTCCCGTCGTCAAGAGTGCTTCCCCCGTGGAACTCGAATCCCTCCGCCCCGGGGTCTTGAAGAATGCAAAGCGGGTTGTGATCGAGGCGGTATCCGGGGCCGCACAGGTCGTGCAAAAACGGCACCAGTTTCGGGTGCGTCAGTACTTCTCGAAACGGCTCCCGGTGTGGCGCTTGCCACCCCAGAAACCCAGCCAGGTCCTTACGCCCGGTAACGCCGTCGCCTTTCAGTAAGTCACTGGAGCCGCCTTTCGTGAGCCGCAGCTGTCCTTTGCGTTCGTGAATCTGGTCACCGTGTTCATCGATTGCGTCGTGGAACCGTCGTAAGTCTGCCTCACCGAAAACGTTCTTCACCACCACGAAGCCGTTGGTGTCGAACATGAACTTGTCACTCGCAGACATGCCGTCCGGGAACGGGTGAAGCGCCGCGGCGTCGTGGCACATACCGCGGCGAACAGACGACGGGGCTGACGTCATCCTTGCTCCGAAAATTTTAACATGGGTGCCCAGCATTGCAGGATGAGCACGATGGACTACGTGTGGTAACAAAACGCACATCGCGCTTTTTACAGCCGCGGCGCGCGCGCGGTGCCACATCACCGCACGCGCGGCACGAAGCAGCGGAAGGAATACACCGGCCACGCGTGGGGAGACGCCTGGGTGTGTGCCGTAGGGAGGGACGACCAATGGCTTTATCCGAGAAGAATAAAAAAAGGTGAGGATTTCAAAGAGATTACCATGGTATGTAATGCACAGGGACTTTATGATATGTAGCGCACAGGTATGGGTAACATGTATGAGCATACAGTGATGGATACAGTAAATTCTTCCCTACGCGACTTTGCTTTTCCGTTCCGGGGCCAGTGCGACGCAGTTCGCGACCGAAATCGCCACCCCGAGCGCGCCTACTTGCCGCTTTGACAATGTCACAAACGGCGTCTTGTCAAGAAGCGCCAGCGCCAGAAAAGCCTGCGCCGACGACGTCGCGACCGAGGCCATCACCGTCCTCGCTTTTTTAGCCGCTTGTTTCTTCGAAACCTCGTCGTCCCCACAAGAGGACATGTCATCTAAAGCTCCCGTCAAATCCGAGGTCTGCTGGGCGACCGTCGCGAGTGACGCGGCGAACCAGCTCCAGAGACTCAGGTTTTGGAAAAAACTTTGTCGCTCTTTGGATGGGCCGTCGTTCAACACGCCGGACGACGTCAACCAAACGAAGTGATCCGCGCCCATGTACACGGCCATGCCGATGGCTTTGACCTAGGGTTTAGAGGGGCCGGGTTTAGGGTTTCATGGTTTAGGGGTTAGGGTTTTGGAAAGGAACAGGTGGTTAGCTTGGGATGGTGTTTTGATGGACGTCATCATCCTGAAAAAAATTCGCCTCCAAAAAAAAAAGAAGTAAACCGTTGTTGCTTTTGCGAATTTACAAATGGCAACGACGACTTCAGATGGTGTCCCTTCAGAGAGTGTCTCTTCGTGTTTCGTTGGACATGCACACACAAACCGACTACTTACATACGCCAAGCACGCCCCCACCCCCTTGCCCTTGGGCGGTTTTTCCACCAGGGGCATTAGGAACTCGATTGGCTTGAACACCCGGAATGGCTTCCTCGCGACGCTCAAGGACTTTTGCGCCGAAAGCGCGACCCCCGGTTCACCCGCGCCGACGAACATGGCGGCGTACTGCAGAAGCGCCACGAACTTATCCTTGCCATCGGACTTGTCGAGCATGCCTTTCAGCTGCGTGGCGTAGGTCAGGGAAACGTCCATCGGAAGCGCCTTCCCAGGGGCGGGCCGGGCCGCTGCGCACGCGAAAAAGCGAGAGGCAATCTCTTCGTCTCCTCTCTTGAGCTTTTTGGATTGGAGGATATTTCTTTTTTGGCAGTGTCTAAGACTAAATGCCCATACGATACGACTTTTCCGCCAAAATAACGGGGCGTCTTTTTCCACTCGATCGGACCGTGTGAAGAGGACCGCGGGTTGTCCCGTTTCCCCTCCAGCCCCCGTCAGATCGGACCGCGCGACCTTTTCCGTCGTCCGCGAGGCACCGCGGGATCCCTTCCTTTCCGTACCCGCGTCGTACCCACCTCCCCCGGCCGTGACCCGTGACTCCGTTGTGACTTCGTCTCCTACGACAAAAACAAACCGCACGTCAAGATGGGTTTATCAAAAGCGATGCGACTCGCGGTTCGCGGGGTAAGCAGCTCCACAATGACACAAATGTCCCTCCCCGCGCTCACCACGGTCAGCGCGAAGCCTAGCATGATGTCCGCTCTTTTCGGAGGCTCCTCTGGGAAAACCATGCCCCGGATGAACGAGCCCGTCCCCGGGCTCGCGATCCCCGATCCCCCCGTCGTACCAGCCACGGCTCCGCACACGATCGTCACCACCCTCGCCAACGGCGCGAAGATCGCGAGCGAGGACACGGCCGGCGCGAGCCTGGCGGTTGGAATGTACATCGCGTCCGGGTCTAAAAACGAAACCGGGTTCACCACGGGAAGTTCGCATCTGTTGGAGCGCATGGCGTTCAAAGCCACGATGCACCGCACCACGTTCCGCGTGACGCGGGAGGCGGAGGTGATCGGGGCGAACTTGTTAGCGAGCGCCTCAAGGGAACAAATGGCCTACACCGTAGACTGCTTGAAAACCAACCTCCCCGAAGCTATCGAGCTTCTGGCGGACACGGTGATGAACCCCAAGCTTCACGACCACGAGGTCGCGGACGTGGCGACCGCGCTGAAGCTGGAGATGGCCGAGCTAGCCGCGAACCCCGCGAACTTGCTGATGGAAGCCGTGCATGCGGTGGCGTTCGAGGGCGGTTTGGGGCTCCCTTTGGTGGCAACGGGGGGTGCCCTGGCACGGCTCGACGGAGACACCCTGGCGCACTTCGTATCAACGAACTACACCGCCCCGAACGTGGTTTTAGCGGCGTCCGGGTGCGGCCACGCCGAGCTCGTCGCGCTCGCCGAGCCTTTGCTGGCGCAGGTACGTATTTACATACAGCACAAGTAGACTGTTTGCCCATACAGTACACGCACACTCGCCGACTCAAGACTGACCCTTTCTTTTCTTCGTCTCAGCTCCCGGCGGGTTCCAAAGATCAATCCTCAACCCCGTCTCGGTACGTGGGCGGCGATTACCGCGTCGCCACGGATTCGCCCGTCACGAACGTGGTGCTGGCGTTCGAGTTCGTCGGCGGGTGGCGGGACACGAAAGCGTCCACCGCGATGACCGTGTTGAACACCCTGATGGGTGGCGGCGGGAGCTTCAGCGCGGGCGGCCCGGGCAAAGGCATGTACAGCAAGCTGTACCGCAACGTTTTGAACAAACACGGCTGGGCGCAGAACTGTACCGCGTTTCACTCTGTTTTCGATGACACCGGGGTGGTTGGTATCAGCGGCGTCGCGGACGGCGCGCGCGCCGGGGACATGATCGCTGTAATGGCGCAGGAGTTCGGCGCCGTGGCGGCGGGAAAGATCACGGATGAGGAGCTGGCGCGCGCCAAAGCCGCTACGGTTTCGTCGATCCTGATGAACCTGGAGTCCAAAGGTACGGCCTTGCGCGTTTCCCAAATCCACCACACTTACGTTTTATCTCTATCGCTGGTGACTGATTGTCCATACATCGCGACGTACAAGACGTTAACCGCTTTTCTTTCCAAATCAAAGCCATCGTGGCGGAGGACATCGGGCGGCAGATTCTGACCTACGGCGAACGGAAATCGCCCCAGGAGTTCATCGCACAGGTCAACGCGTTGACCACCGCGGATATTGCCGCCGTCGCGAAAAAAGCGCTCGCCTCGAAACCCACCCTGTGCATGGTCGGCGACCTGACCAGCGCGCCGCGGTACGAACAACTCAGCGCTCTTTTTTAATTTTCCTTGAAAAAGAAAGTGCGTTTGAGAGTCGAAGACAGAGAAGGCGGTACGGAGGCGGATCGAGGAGAGACAAGAGAGATGAGATACACACGTCCCCGGTCGTTCCGTCTTTGCTTTTGTTACATGTCAGTAGTGGTGATGATTACTCGTACTACTCGTGTTTACCCTCTCGTAGTACTTGTGTTTACCCTCTCGTAGTACTTGTACTTACCCTACTCTTACACCGAGCTCCATCTTCCCAACCAATTCAATCCCCATCAGATTGGTAATTCACTTCCCCGCCAGGAACTTCCTCCTGACTTGCAGCGCGCGTCTGTACACCTCCTGGTCCAGCCCGTCTACGTTCCGCGCCACTCTGGCGCGCAGTGTGGGCGGCGCGCTTTTGCTTTTGCTTTCGCTTTGCGTGCCAACCTCGAGCTCGCCGATGTACTGGTACGACGACCCCACGCGGTGCGGGTCCCCCCCCGGAACCAAGCTCAGGTCCACCACCAGTCGCAACCCGTCCGCCTCGACCACCGCGGTTGATGTGTCGGGATCGAAGGATCGCAAAACCCCCATCACCCTCACGCTGGTGCCGTGCATCGCGGCGAGGTTGTCGTGCACCTCCTTCATACTGCGGATCTGGCCGTGCGCGAGCATCGCGGGCGCGCAGAAACGCGGCACGCGCGCCACCCTCTGAGGGGATGGATGAATAAAGAAACAGGGTGCCAACCTTTCCAAAATCAACTCTCAAATGATTCATATTCGTTTTTTTGAGCGCGGGGCGGTGTGCTTGAGACTGCCGGCTGGCACACTCGTGCCGCGTACGACAAGGTATACACGAGCAAACGCACTTTTCTTCGTGACTAAACACGTCCCTAACACAAGCTACCTACTATTTTCTAAACCGTTTCCCCCCGTCCCGCGTTTCGCGCTCGTCTTTTTCGTGCGGCGCCGAAACGTCCTCACGTTTTTTTTCTTCGGGCGGCGTTTCTTTTTCTTTTCCGTTTTCGTTTTCGTATTCTTTCGTCCCCTCAAACCCCCCCCCCCCCCCCCCCCCCCCCCCCCCCCCCCCCCCCCCCCCCCCCCCCCCCCCCCCCCCCCCCCCCCGCCGCTCGCGGCCCTTCCTCCTGTCGTGCCGGTCGTCCGCCTCCGTCTTTTTCGTTCCGTTCC
>Ga0115003_10000515_pt1 | contig 33945 bp, 29 predicted proteins | sample ArcticOcean_MG_C_7_FD_88736 | JGI IMG/M metagenome (GOLD analysis project Ga0115003, IMG submission 88736) | Marine microbial communities from western Arctic Ocean - ArcticOcean_MG_CB11_88 | ecosystem: Environmental > Aquatic > Marine > Oceanic | place: Arctic Ocean: Canada Basin | collected...
AGAAACTCAGGGGAATAGATGTGGCGATTCCAGATCAGCCTGATCGGCAATTGTACAACCCGCTGCACGGCGTGCGCGTGGAAAAAGTCGGCCTCTACCTGGACGAAGAAAAAAACGAGCACGACCTTCCCTTTCCTGGCTACAACCTTTCCTTTGTAAACGACGACGGGGTCCCCAACAATCTCTCTCAAGAAGAGGGCTACAGGAACTTGGAAGGAGACACAGTAAGCGGCAAGTATGTCGGCCAATACCTCCGGTGGGACGTGTCTACTAGGAAGTACCAAGCGGTCGTCGTCGACAGCGAGCTTAAGGAGACGACCACAGAGGTTGAAGAGAGCGTTGCGCATGAAAACAGGGGAGACCTCTTCTGGAATCGGCAGCGCGCCCTGAGGCCGCCGACTTCCCTCACGCACGGCTTCGACCCCGACTGGCCCCTGCCGGGGCAGCAACTGATCTTCCCGCCGACGCATAAGGGCCGATCGATTCCAGACCTTGCGATTCTTCAAAGAGCCGCCTTCGAGGCGACCAAGCAGCCAGGCTGGGACTTTGGAGCTCCCAAACTGACCGATGCACCCACAGGCCTGCAAGGCGTAGCACGTGTGTTCTGGTACTCCCGGCAGATCGTCTACCATGTCAAGGTCTGGAACGAGGCGTACGAGGAAGCGGTCGCAAAACAAGACGACAAGAAGATCATGTGGCTCCGCAACTGCCGGCGGTTTGACTTCACGAGACCTCCAGGCACAATTTGGTACGATCAGAAAATCGTGTACCTTGACAAGTTTCAAATTATCGAGAAGGCTGTTGCCGAGTACCTCTGCAAAAACCAGAGGACGCTCCGCAAGGGCATGGCGCCTGCGAAGCAAGAATTCTGCAAGTACGAGCTGCCGGACAGGAACCGTGTTCCGTTCGACACGACCCAGGGACTCAGCAACGCCTGGCAGCCATTCGGCACGGTGTCGCTGTCGATGCAGGAACCCTCTTTTTGCCGCAGGAGCTGGGGCTGGGGGTTATCGGGAAGGACTCTCAACAAAACTGAGGACGAGGTCTGCATGCTCGGGTGGAACATGGACGACACACTGGGGGACTCTGGTATTCAGCCCACCTTTAACCAGCAGACCTTTGACAAGATGTCTACTTCGCACAAAGTTGCGATCGTCACAGAGGAAGACCCGTCCATTGGCGATCATTCTGCCTACATTCAGGCAACCGGAAAGCAAGGGCTGGGAAGGGCACTGGAAGCCTACTTCACAGAGACATGCGGCTTCTTCTACCACTCGACCAGCCGCCAGCACGGCACGCGGGACGACCTTGGCCTGCGAGACAGGAGCCGCACAGAAGGGGAAAGCGCGGTGGGGGACCTCATCGTGCGCCCCCTGGGTGCCGACGCAGGCTACGGAAACAACAAAGCCGTCGTTCCTGAAATGGAATTCGTTCAGGGGCCTGGGGGATACAAGGTCGTGGTGAGGCTGGACGTCGCCGGAGACGCCGGCTTCGGCGGCGCGGACTCGTTCATGGGCTTTCTGGGCGACAAGGACGGACTGGCGCCGTCCGCCTCCACCGAAAACGGAGGCAGCTCGGTCTACTGCGCCGAGATGCCCAACGAGCCGCTGAGCGAGGGTCTCTACACGACGCTCACCGTCGAGGACCTGAAAACCCGCTCGCGGCCGCTTTACAGGATGTGGAGCCGTCCACCCGACTGGTTGGGGGGAAACAAAGACTTTCTGCCTCTGGGGGAACTTCCCCTGCCTTGGACGGACGGGCATAGCACGTCTCGCGAGACGCTGCTCAGTAAGTGGAACAGGGAAAAGAAACAAACAGCACAGGGCATGGCGATTGGAGCTCAGCTTGGTCAGATGCGGCTCTTGGACACAGGCCCGAAGCGCAAGGATGACGACTTCGTGCTCGGCCCAGTGCCCGGCCGGAAAGCACAAAAGAAGAACCTCTTACCGAGTCCGTGGAAAAAGAATCCGTACTTCGAGCAGTCGGAGTTACCAGAATACACCGCAGATCTCAAGAATCCGGAGTTCTGGACGGTTGCGTACGTGACACTCTACGACTACGACGACTTTGCGATCGCCAAGGACGAGGGAGACGCAGAGTTTGGGGCCTTCATGCACAAACACCCGCTCTGGATGCACCACCGCGACACCGACGAGCTGCGCGACGGGTCCATCCACCCGCGGACGCACTGGAACTGCTGGCGTCCATCGTCAGAAGTCGAAGGCGGAGAAGTGGTAGTGCTGCCGGTCGGAACCGAGTACGCGCGTCTCGCCGACGAGTTTCCGCGCGATTCCGAGCTACCGCTCAGCAGCAAGTCCGGGCAGTACCGGTGGGGAGACGGCTGCTTCAAGGCGACACGCACCGAGGTGGAGAAGTGCACGGTCAGGCCCGTGGGAAGGTACTGGAACTCGTGGATGCACGACCGCGCTCGCTTCGCAAGCCCGAGTGATCAGACGGTGACCACCTTCCGCGCCGAAGTGGAGGAGTTCGAAGCGGTGTTTGGCCGTTTCAAGCGCGAGTCCGCAAGCAGCAACGAGCTCAAACGCCTGGACGAGCTGATTGCGGTCGTCAACGAAGAGATGTGCGTTCACGCCAAGGTGGTAACCTGGTTTGAGAATGCCACACTGGGCGGCATTCAGCTGCTTCGCGCCATCGCCCACTGCTACGACAGAATTGAGATGGTGAACTGTGCCCTCTTCAAGCTCGAAAAGCACGCGGAGGCAACGTTCAAGGAGAAAAAAAGCTTCGCGGCCGCAAACCTCACGCACATTCACTGCGTGGTGGAGGCGGGACCGCAATCCTTTCGAAACCTCCGCGAGGGACTCTTCGACAGGGCCAGAGAGCTCGCACGCAGGGCCCTCAATATTCTCCACGGACTGCAGCCCATGACCCACACCGAAAAGACGAAGATCCCGGGGGACGACCGAGACGGCCTCCACATCGTCACCTCGTCGACATTGTCTCACTTCACATTCAAAGCGGAGACACCTCCAGAGACGGCGACCCCTGACGAGGACGGTTACTACGAGTACGTGTCGAACGCCACTGACTACGCCGAACAGCTTAGAGTCTGCAATGCTTCCGAAGTAAAGAGAGTCGACACCGAAGTCTACGACCATTGGTTCTTTCCGGTGAAACTGCCAGTTGATGAAAAAGGGGTCGCCACTGAGGAATCTAAGCGGTTCTTGCAAAGCGTCCGCTCCTCTCCGCGGGCCGAGTTCCACTTCGACGGCGCGAGGCTGAAGCAGGTTCTGGAGAGGACGCTTGCCTTCTTCACAAACCAACCTAGTTCGACGCTTGGAATCGAGGAACACGTCGGCATTGCAGAGAAGCTGGCGGCAGACTCGCTTCTGAAGGCATACACGGCACCCCTGACAATTCTGCCCCCTTGGTTTGTTCTGAGAAGCCAGGATGAGAGGGACGCGCGCGCAAAGGTGGTGATGTCCGTGATCGAGCTGGCCAACCCCTTTTCGTTGCAGATCGACGTCCTGCAGAACTACCTGACAAGGGGGATACAGGACGATGACGATACTGGATTTATTCCAGACGATCTCCTCGTCAACGAATTTATTCCAGGGGGTCTGGCCGCGTGGCGAGCGTCGGCCGAGCTTTCAGACGAAAGCACTTATCTTGTGGACAAGATCACAGAGGGTGTGAGCGAACTGATTGGGAATATGGAACTGGGCATTCAACACAAAACGGATTGGCTGATCACTCGCGACAAAGCGAATGAGATCAGACAAGCATACACGGACATCTCCATGGAGCTGGCCAATCGAGGGAGGGGGCAGACTTCGGATCTTTTCACGGGAACGGACATGTCGCCCGGGGGTGGCGAAGTGGTCGGCGCCACCGACCAAGAACTTCTCTTCGGAACCTATTACGGCAAGCAGTCGGAGAACCACGTGTTCACGGGCGCGGAGACCTACCGCGAGAAGGGCGCCTATCTTCGGTACTTGTACGACATGGTACGTCCACTCCCCATCGGATCCAAGAGCCGCGCGGAGCTGCACGTGGCTGCTCTGGAATGCGGCGAGGACGTTTCCGCCTACTGTGCCCGTATGAACCTGGGCGCCGCCGCCTTAGAAATGCCACTCAGCTTTGGCGCATTCAAGACTTTCGCCGTTGCGAATGGCATCGAAATACTGCAGGAGAACGCGATACCAACAGATCCTACGCCAGTGTCCGAATGGATCGACACGGCTCGAATTCGATACTCGATGCAGAGAAACCCGCCTGTGAAGGCTCCCGAGCAGCCCCTGTTCGATCTCGCCGAGGAAGAGTTCCTCAAGACATTGTCGACCACGTACGATTCCTTTGTGGAGATGGAGAAAAGGGAGGTGGTCTTTGCCGCGCCGCTCGATGTGCGGCCCGTGCTGGAAGACAACTTCGATTTGAGGAAGGACATGCGCTTTCCGCGCGGTTGCGTGCCGTTTCTGGGCGTTTTGGACGTTTTTGTCTGAGGGCGCGCGCACCCGGCGGAGGTCGCGGCGCTGGTGAACGCGGTGAGGGGCGTCGTGAGGGGCGTTGTGAGCGCCCACCTCTGAGCCGCGACGGAGGTCGCGGCGCTGGTGAACTCGGTGCGGGGGCGTTGTGATAAGCGACTAGGCGCTACTTGGAAACGACTTAGAAGGACTTAGTAAGTGACTAGACCTTGCTTACAAAGTCGTTTGAAATGATGCCGAAAAGTCGGCGAATGTATGACGACTTTGGGGAGGGAGAACCGTTTGAGGCGTTCTCAAAACAGAAGCCACACGATCTGAAGACCTACGTGCTCATCACCTGCCCGCACTGCAACAAACCGTTCGCCCAGATCATCAGAGATCTCGTGGCTTCAAACAAAGCATCGAAGTGCAAGGCCCACCTGGCCGCCTGCCCGGAGTACACCCCGCCGGCGCCCAGGGAGACGGACCTCGCCGCGGAGCTGCGCAGGGCGCGGGAGGCGCACGCGGCGGAGCGGGAGGTGGATCGGGTTCGGTACGAGGCGGAACGCGAGGCGGAGCGCATGCGGTATGAGGCGGAGAAGGCGCGCACGGAGGCAGAGGCGCAGCGCCGACACGAGGAGCTGATGTCGCAGCTGCGGGACGCCAACGGCCAGCTTTCCTCCGTCGAGGGGCAGCTGCGCGACGCCAACGGGCAGCTCTGCTCAGTCCAGGGCAAGCTCTCCTCCGTCGAGAGGCAGCTCACCGACGTGGAGGGGCAGCTCAGCTTCAAGCGGCAGTGCCTCACGGACGTGCGCGAGTGGGGGCAGCTCCGGGAGCCGGAAAACACGCTGGTCCCGCAGCTGACCCGCCGCGAGCAGGCGATTGCCTCGACCTACCAGACCGAGAACGCGCGCCTGAAGGCCGAGCTGGAGGTGCTCCGGGCCGCGGCCAAGGAGAAGGCGCCGGCCGCGGTGGTCGCCCGCGCCGCCGAGGCCGAGACCAAGATGGCCAGGGCGGACGCCAAGATGGCCAAGGCGGACGAGGAGGCGGAGGCCAAGGTGGCCAAGATGCAGAACGACTGGGACGCCTTCCGGGCGGCTACGTTTTTGGAGGTGGGCAGCGCCAACGCGAACGCGTCCCGGGCCGATTCCAGGGCGGAAAGTCTAAAACGCAAGATTCAGCGACTCGTGCACCCGGACAAGGTTCCCGTGGAGGCGCGCGAGTGGGCTACGCACGTGTTTCAGACGGTGTTCCCGGGGCGCACGTGATTGTTTTCTAAGCGTACGGTCCCAACTCAGCACGTACCAACTGATCCTTCCACGAAAGGTCAAACGGATTGGGGAAGTGCTGCAGCGTTTGCGACATGAAATGCGCAAGCATCCCGACGGGGAGTCCGCACGTGTCGACGATCTCCTGCATCCAGGGAAGCGAGACGCTGTAGACGACGCGCTCGGGTTGTGGTGTTATCTCCGGAAAGGCAAAGGCAATTTTATCGGCCGTGTTCGACTCGTCCCCCCTGAGAGTCCAACTTCCCGACGCCTTCCACCCCGATGGTGCTTCGATCGGATTGAAGAAGAAGCTTCCGGTCTCTCCCTGCCAGTAGGCCTGCATTGAGCGCATGCGGAAGTGAATTTTGACATTCTCTCCATACGCAAACAAAACCTCTTTGCTGTCCTGTCTCCGAATCTGCGCATCGTCGATGACCAGCCGGAAGATGTTCGCAACCATCTCGATCCTCGCCGATCCTCCCTGGAGAACGTCGATCCTAGTCACGACCATTGCGGCAGTGGGGTCGAACCTCTGGACTCTTCCCGCCGTGAACTTTGAATACCTGAACACGCCCACCTTCTGCATGAAGGCCGGCTGGGTGACCGCGATGTCGAGAGCAATCCGTCTGCTGGAAGCTTTGTCCGTCTTCCCCTCGTGCAGGACGAGACACCAATCCACGAACGCCTTCTTGCTCGGGATCACTCTGTAGACGTCCCCGGACGTGTCCTCCGCGTTGAAGTAGCTGTTGATCCTGCTCCGGATCATGTCGACGCCTTGCGGTGTGTAGATGGTACGGCCGTAGAGCAACGCCTGGAACTGGTTGCCTTCCGCGGTCGCCCAGTTTCCCGGAAGCGCCACTCCATTCGCCAGGTTCTCCGGGTTGGACCCCCACGCTTGGTAGCTTTTCCACATGTCCTCCACGTCGACCGCAGTGAGCATACGGAATGTGAGCTCGAAGGCCTTTCCAGCGGCCACCCGATCCTCCGGGGTGGCACCGGGGATGTTTTTCACGATGGCGCGGCGTAGCTCGATGGCCGGATTCCAGAGGGCCTCGCCCTCCCAGCACTTGACGTCGTTGCTCGGGGTCAACCACCAGTTGGGCCCGAAAGTACCACCAAAGTCTCTGACGGCGTCCACCTGCTCGCGGTACGTGCTGCCGGCCGCGGAGGCCAGGAAGGCGATGCCGCAGTCGATCCTTCGCCGGCGGATCAGTTCTTCGTCGACCTCTGGCGCAGCGTGTCTTTCGCGGTTGGGCGGCGACTCGGCGGCCGGTGGCGGGCCGGGGCGAAAATAGATCCCCATTCTACAGGTCCACGACTCTACCGATTCGCAACTATGAAAGCTAATCACCTGAGGGTGGTATCCGCCACTCCCGGGGCACCGGTCGGGCGCCTCGCCCCAGAGGGAAGGGATGGCGCAGGCCGCTTGCCCCGCCTCGGGCCTGATCTGGAAGGGCGTTTCGCGGCACGAGCCCGAGCGCCTCCCGCTGCTCCTCGAAGTGCTGGGGCGCAACCTTCATTCGCTCAAGGAGATTGGAGCGGAATACTTCCTGGAAGCCGACCTGCAGGTGCAGCTCGTCGAGGTGCGGTTTCGCCGCGTCGCGGCCCACGCGGCCGGCAAGCTGGAAGCGGATGTGCGGCTGGCTTCTGTGCCGATCAAAGGTTCCTCCGACGTGGCCGTTCCCGTTCCCCACCGGCGCGAGCTCCGCGTGGAGAGCGGGGGCTCGTGGATGCTACTGGAACACACCCAGCTCACCTTCCACCGCGAGCTGCGGGGGAGCAAGAGCGCGACAATCGAGACGGATCCGGCACTGTTTCACAATCTTGTGGAGCCTGATCCGGAGACGCGCGCGCCCGTGCAGAAGCTCCAGTTTGACGCGCTCGAGGGCGAGCTTCCCGCGCGGCTATCGGTGTGCATCGCCGATGTGCTCCAAGATCACCTCCGAATGCACGTTCTCTGCTCCGCGGAGGGCGTCGACCCCAAGCCGCTCGTGATTGACAAGACGACAATCTACCAGCACCGCAAGAGCGAAGACTGCACCAAGTGGCGTACCTTCGTACACGCGGACATCCACGGCAGCAGCCTTTCCTGCGCCTGCTTCCTTTCCGGCAAGGACTCCGCCCCGGGGAAGGTTCGCTTCTCCCTCTCCTTCTGCGGCCGGTGCGTCGACGATGGCGCCTGTCCGACGCACACCTCGAAGGCCAACGAAGACCAGCCCACCTGCCTGGCCAACCTCACGGCCGGCTTCTTCTGCGTCCACGGCGACGCCTCGCCCGGCGCAAGGTGCGTCGTTCCAGTCGAAGACAAGCCCGCGCTGCCGGCGCTCATGGCCATCGCCTCCGCCGCCGTCGTGATTGCCGATAACTCCGACCTCGAGGACGCCGCCTGCTCGATCGCGGAGGGGGCCGTCGAGGAGGCCTCCATCGGCCTCGACGAGATTCGCCCCGCTGCCAACGACCTTCGCGACAAGCGAGCGCTCCACGCGGTGCGCACGCGCATGGCGATCCGAAAGCCAAACGGCCGGCTGCATGTGCGGTCTGGCCAGACGCCGCCGTGGCTGTCGGAGCTCTCGCAGTCGTATGGCCACCTCTTTCCGGCAGTTTGATGCCGGATACCGCCCCACACTTTACCAGCGGCTGCATGTACGGTGGCTGTCGAGTTTGGAGCCTCGGGTGCGGCGGATACAATACCTAGCTTTCACAGTATAGAACGGGTTGAGGGTGGGAGGCTGGGACCTCGTGGGTGGGAGGCCTCGCAGGTAGGAGGCTAGGAATGTGGAAAGACCTGAACTTCAGCTTCCTCCCTGCAAAGAGCGACGAAGATGTGATCTTCCTGCTCGGCGTCGAGGCGGCCCCTCCCCGCGGCAACTGGACATTCGGAGAGCGGCTTCTGGACAGCCTGGTCCGCAATCTCCAGCCGTCGCCTATTCTCACGCACGTGGAGCTCTTTGTGGTTCCCGTTTCACCGGACGACGAGACCACGTTTGCGACCTACATCGGGAGGGAGGCGGGCTGGGGCTCTTCCAACCCGGACGCGGACTTTTACCTGGGCGGCGAGCACAGCTGGCGCGCCTTCCCCGTCAAGGCGGTCTCGAGGCGGGCGAGGGACGCCTGCGAGGCGGAACGGGGGTCTCCGTACTCGCTCCGCAGGTACGCGACCTCGGTCCTCCCGGGGAGGATGATCGCGTCGCTGCTGCCGTCCTACCCCGGTGCTCCGGGCCACTGCGCGACCGTGTCCGCGAGGATACTGCAGGCGGCGGGGGTCTCCCTTCCGCGGTCAAGTGCCTGGTTTTCGCCGAGCACCCTGTGGCTGGAGATGACGCGGCCGTCGCGGGTGGAGCTCATGGCCCCCTCTCCTTGCGACGAGGACGCGAGCCTCGCGGCGGAGACGCTGCTCCGCGGGAGCGACGACGCGGTCCGCATGCTCACGGACAGCCAGTGCAGGTCCGCGATAGCAGTGTTGCAAAGCAGGGTGGTGGGCGCGGAGGTGCCTGTGCTGTTCGAGCGCCAGCTGGCGCGCGGGCTGTTGCGCTGGGGAGAGGTTCAGAGAAAGAAGAAGAAAGAGTAATTTTTCGATGCTGCGGCCCTCTGCCCCCCCGCGCACCTCCCTCACTCCCAAGCAGCGGCTGGCGCTGGTGCACTCTACCAGCGTCAGCACGGGCACGATTTTGAACATGAAGGACGAGGACATCGACTTTGCGTTTGTGAAGAAGCACGGGATTCCGGCGCACAACCTCGCCGCGGCGGGCGTGACGCCGCTCGTGCTGAAGGCGCGCGGCGCGGGCGACGCCTACTACCTGGTCACCCTGGGCTACGACGCGCTGCACCTCGTCGACCCCGTCTTTTGCGACGGCGCCATCTCCGCCTTTGGCGCCGCGTCCGTGATCGACGCGTTCGTCTCGACGCCGCTCGACGCGGTGTCTATTGCGGGGTCCGCGGCCGTGGACAAGCTGGGCGTGAGCACACAGGCGCTGCTGGAAACGTGTGCGGGTGCGTCCATCGAGGCCTTTGCGATCCTGCAGGTCTCGCCCTGCGAGGGCGTGCGCACTGCGACCCTCCTGGACGCCGGGCTGCGCGGGCGGCAGCTGAAGGAGCTCGCGTGGAGCGAGGAAACACTCGGCGGGCTGGTCGGGACGCGCGCGGAGCTGGCGAAGCTACTGGCGTGAATTCTTATATAACTAGTTTTATTGTCCGCGGATCCGGAGCCCACATTGAGCACATCAACACCCGCCGTGATTGCACCCGATTGTTTTTCGAGCTAATTTTGGGGATCAAGAGCCAATCCCAGTTCCATCCGGAGCCACTGCGGGTTCGGAACTATTCCATCAGCTTCACGTTTCGGTTGATTCCCTTGAGCTCAAGCAGCACCTCGTCTCCAAAGGAGAGCTTGCGCACCTTGCCACTGAAGGCAAACGGAGTGGGCCGCTGCTTACGAGAAACGCCGGACACCTTTCGCAGGACCGCGAGCTTTCGCCACGTGTCCGCGCGCTCGTTGAGCGTCACGATCGCGGGAAGCCCCAGCTGCGGCATGATCGGCGGCGGCGTCTGCCGGCCGCCCTTGAGCACGCGCCGCGAGAATTCGGCGTTCTGGTGCCAGAGCTTGGCGAGCTCGCCGTCGAGCGCATCGCGGAAGAACTTGGAAACGAGCCGGAGCTGAGCGACGGCCTGCGCGGAATCGTCGTTCTTCCATTCCGACTGGAACGCTTCGTCTGCGATGATCTTGAGGATCTCCGAGGAGGTCTCGGTTGCCAACGCGCTCCAGTCCGCCAGCCTGACCTGCTTCGCGCTCCCAATGTAGCCTTCCTGCGCTCTTGGTTGGACCAGCTTCACCTTGTAGAACTGAGAGCACGCCGCCTCGGCCCTTCTTATTTCGGCTTCCGTGGACTGGAAAAAGTGCGGCGGCGGTGTGGTCGTGCGGAGTTTCTTGCGCCGCTCGATGCGGAGCTTGACGCCGGAGGCGTACGCCGCGTCTCTGTCGGGGTCTGTAGAGAGCCCCGCGGCGCTGGGGTTCAGGTGCGCCAGGAAGAAGCGTTGCTCTGCGGTGAGCGCCTCCCAAGCCAGCTCCCGACAGCCTTCGAGAAGCGCCGGCGTCAGCCCATACCCGAGGGCGGCTGGCGCGAGGTGAGCGAGCGTCTGGAACTCCCCAATCTCGACCTCGATGTCTCTGTACTTCCAGTGCGAGGTCCGCGCCTTTCCTGCGCTCCAGGCCCATAGGAATTCTGAGCCGACCTCGTCCGCGATCCCGAAGGCCTTCCTCGTCTCGTCCGGCACGGCGACGGCGACGCTGGAGCACCAGACGAGCCCAGCCTTGGTCTCGACGATCTTGACAAACTCCTCGCCGAATACTTTGTTGCAGAGGAAGCACTCCGAGCCGAAGAATCGCGCCTTGTCGGTCATGTCCACGAAGTCCTTATAGGACGCCTGGACGGTCCCCTGCCCGTCCATGGCGATCGCGTTGTCAGGGAGCACGTACACCTTGCTGTCGTGGACGAAGAGCATGGGTTGTGGCGGCGGCTGGCTTGCTTTTCTGCTGCTGGCCGCCGACCGCCTCCGGCCGGGGGGTCTGCGTTTTGCTACGAGTATAACCAAGTTAGTTACGAAGCCGCGGATCTAAAAATTTCATTGTCAATTCGCGGCATGCGAAATCTGATTCGTCAACCACTCCCACATCCAAAGAGGTCCGCTTCCGTCACGAGCCGATCGCATGACACGTCGACTCCGCCGACGGCCTCGGGCCGCGAGGCGGAAAAGCTCCACGCAGCGTCGTCTGAAGGCTGGCCCCACCGTACGAACGAAAACAGCTTGTCTGGCGAGATGTCGGCCCCGTGTGCAAGCGCGCGCCATGTAAGCTCGGTTGGAGTGACCTCTCCCGACGGATACCCAAGGAAAACGAGGGCGCGAGCGGCCAGCTCCGGGAGGACGGCCTCGTTCTTAAAGTCAGCACCCACCCAGGTCGTCGGCGATCGGCCCACCAGGGCGTCCACTTCGAGCAAAAAGGAGAGGTCCCCGCCAAAGGCCGACTTCCTCACCGCCTGCACCACGCACTCGTTCATCCGGCCTGGCAGGAGCCGGACGAGCCTGCGCAGCGTGGGATCCTGTTTCTGGATCTCCACACCCAGCTCTTCTGGCACCCTTCCGACGCGAGACGAGAGCTGATCAAGGCGGTCGCGCAGGGCGGCCTCCCGCTTCTTGTCGACGACCGGGTACTGCCTTCCCATGAGACAGGCGGCGTCCGTGCAGCCCCCCGCGAAGGCAACCAGCACCCAGTACCTCTCCAGCTTGTCGGCTCGCATCTTGGCGAGTGGCTTCTTGTTCGCAAAGAGCTCTGAAAAGCGTCGGGTAGAGAGGGAGAACGACTCTCCGCTCTGGACCTTCAGTCCGTCAAGTTCCTTCAGATCCGCGTTCGGCAGGGAAAAGTCGCCCGCGAGCATGTGGAAGTAGGGACGGTTGCTGGTCATGTTGGTCTGTATCGCCTTCCTGACGGCGTTGTCGAGCGACTCGCCGTGGCCGGTGTACATGTCCTCGAGGACAATGAGCGGGTCCGAGAACTGGGCGTCTGTCTTCGTGGCCCTTGCCTCGAACCGCGCCACGATGTCAGGGTCCGAGCAGCAGGGGAGGAGCCTCTCTTCCGCGGCCTCCCTGTCCCTCGCGCGCTTCAGAAGCGCGGAGTGGACCTTGGCGGGAGCCGAGATCACGATTCCCTCTGCGTCCACAAGTCGCTCTCCCCGCTTCTGCATGTAGAAGAGCTCGCGCGCGGGGCCCTCCTCCGTCTGCTGGAGGGAGAGGCCGCTCAAGAGGTCGAGCTTGAGCGCGCGCAGGTCCGGAGAAGCGTCCACATCGACCTCGATGTTGGGCATGCTCCGGACCGCCTTGCAGAGGGCACCGTCGTCGAGCTTTCCCCTCACGAGCCGCACCGTTTCCTCCTTGGAGAGACGCGGCTTGTGGGCAAGCGCGGAGCCGAGACTTCCGGTGCTCGCCAGGCGCTTCTGGAAGGCTGACGACGCGGCCGCCCGGGCTCTTTGCTTCGCAAACCGCTCGATCCGCGCGTCGAGGTGGCTGATGGCGTCGAGAGCGGCCTGCACCTCGGCGACCACCGGCTCCGCCTCGAGCTGGCGTTTGTGCTGCTCCGCAAACCCGGGGTCGGCAAACCTGACCTCTTCGATCTGCCTCTGCCGCTTCTCCAGAGCCTCCATCACTGCCGGCTTCGACACCGCGGCGTCCACCTTGCGGCGGATCTCAAACTCCTCGTCGAGCACCGGGTTCCTACCTTCCTCTAGCCGGATGCGGTCGCTCTTCCTTCGATCGGAAGCCCGCTTCGCCAGCAGGACCACCAGCGTGTCGGGTCGCGCCAGATTGATCTTTTCCGACGCGATCACGTCGATGTCCAATGCGAGAATCTCGAGGCGCAGCTGCTGTGCCTTCTGCATCGCCGCGCGTCGCTGCGGTGCGAGCAGCTCGGAGTCGAGGCCTACCTCTCCGAGCAGCGAGTACACCGACGTGAGGTCCCCGCAGAAGCGCGCGACCTCGGCCTCGAGGGCGTAGAGATCTGGAAGAACCGGAGTTTCTCGCAGAGCAGGCATGTTCGCAGCTCTGCGAACCTTTGCGATCGCGCTTTGGTTGCCCTTGACGACCACCTTGATCTTTCGCGCCACCGCCTTTTCCAGGTCGGACCCGCCGCAGACCGCGTTCCAGGCGCGTAGCAGCCAGTAGTTGCTGGAGTAGCAGTGGAGATCGTCGCCGTGGTTGTCGGGCGTGGTCGTCAGCTTCCGGATCGCGTCTTTGAGCGGCACCTGCACCGCCGGAAGGGCTGGCGCCTGGTAGGTGGTCTCGATCCCGCCTACGACGGCCTCCGCCTCGCGGATGCGATCCACGACGGTGTCGTCCCCCTCGAGCGTCTCGAGGAGGGCTCGCACGAGGCCGGATGCGTGGAAGAGCCTGTTCTGGAACGCGGCCTGGATCTCCTCCGTGATGGGCACCAGCTTGTCGTTGATCTCGACGAGCGCGCGGATGTCTGGGTCCGCGCACAGACGCGCCGGCTCGGACGCTACGAGCGAGCAGAGCAGAACGTGCCGGTTGTCGATCTGGACGCGAGAGACCGTCCCCATCCCGCCCTGCACCCCCGGAGCGAGCTGGAGAGCAAACTCCGGCAGCGGCTCGAGACCGACGATCCTGGCCTTCAGCTGCTCGATGGTGCCGAAGACGCCCATCGGGTGCCTGCGCTTCCGCGGAGGCTCGTCCGAGCTCATGGGTGTGTGCGTTCGCGCCCCCAGCTCTGCTGCCAGGCCTCGACCGGCGCGCTGGGGTCGGGGGGTCCAGTTTGACGGATCTCCTGATTCTCAGACGGACCCCCCGGCTCCAGAAGAAACCCAAGCTCGCGCCGAGCCCCCGGTACCAGCAGAAACCCAAGGCCGCGCCAGAGACCCATGGAGGCGCTCGCCGAGCATTCGATTCGTCTTCGGGACGATGCGCGGGGAGACGATCTCGAGGAAGGCGAGGTCGAGGAGAACGCCGGAAGCGCCTGTGGGGGCACCGTCGCCACGGCGGGCGAAGAGGCCCCGGGGGTGCTGCTCGCCGGCATCGCGGAGTCCATCAACTCCACGGTCGGGATCCGCCGCAAGATCGTCTCCCTCGCCGAGAAGGAGCCCTACATCGGGCACCCGGAGCTCGCCCTCCACGCAACCAACGTTGCCGACTTGCTGATGGGCAAAGAGGTCGTCGAGAAGGGCAAAGCCGGCGCCAGCGACCGCGGCGTGGACAGGATCAAGCTGTCGAGTGGAATCCTAAACTACGCCTTCGACAAGGCGACCGAGAAACAGGCCAGGCTCTTGCGTCCTTTGATCGACGCATACGGCAGCGCCTGGTCGAACGACCTCACGACCTGCGCCCGCTCCGGCACCGACTTCCTCTCAAAGCTACCCGCCGGCTTCACCCAGAATCCCGTCCACCCAGACTGGCAGCTGGAAGCCCGCGCCTTCCCGCGGCTGATGAGCTTCCTGCAAAAGGGGTTCATCATCGTCCAGTGGATGAAGGAAACGCGCGAGGAGATCGCCATCCTGCCCCCCTTGCAGGACGTGGAGGACGATCTCGTCGAGGCGAAGACGCACCTGGTGCACGCCAAGGCCCTCGAGGCGTACCGCGTTTCCAAAGGGCTGCCGGCGGCCCCCGTGGAGTGGCTTGAGAAGATCGTCGAGTTGCTCGAGGAAAAGAAGAAAGAGTACGAAGAGGGGCTGGTTGAGACGCTCAAGCTGCGACTTACTCAAGAGGCGCTGCGCGTCGGCGGGCTGCCGGCCGTCCACTGGAGCGTCCTGCCGAGCAGCTACAACACGCGCAACTACAACCACCTCCGCCAGAACCCGAACGACCTCTGCATGCCCGACAGCCAGTGGCCGGTCCACTTCGGGAGAGACACCGCCTTCTTCGTCGCGGAGGTCAAGAAGCTAGTCGCGAGGGTGGCCGCTTGCAACGTCGCGCACGCTGGCGGCTTCGACACGGGCGGAGACAAGGACCTGGCGGAGGACCACGTGGTGGCCATCTGGGCTCTGAAGAAGAAGCTGTCCGAGGACGCGGGCGCGTACGAGCGCCTGAAGAACGTCCTCGGCCTACCGCCGGCAAAGAAGCGCCGCGTGGAGTCCGCGCCGCAGCACGAGGTCCGAGGGCCGCCAAGGATTGCGGTCCGCGGGCCGTTCCCATTCGGCTCCCCGCGCGCGCCGACCGGGATTCCGGTGCAGCACGTGTAAAACTGAAAGATCTCACACAAACGTTTAAAACGAGCGGACCGCGTCACCGGGCGCCGGCGGGTGTACCGGGGGTTGCCCTACGACCTCCGTTTGTCTAAAAGCGGCTCCAAAAGAGGCGGTTTTTTGGAGAGCCGCCGGTCCCGCCGGCCCGTTCGCCCGCGTCCGGCGGATCCGCCCGGGGAGGCTGCACGCTGAAGCGAGTGCGCCGGGAGCTCTCAGAGAGCCGAGAGCCGCGCGCCATGCGATTCGAGGAGCTCAGCCCCGGGTTTCTCGAGAAGCTCGGTATCGAACGCGAGGCGGAGGAGGTGAGGCGCAGGATACTCTTCGAGGGGGCGGAGATTCACCGCGTCTCAAAGAACACAACCCTGCAGCGCGCCACCGAAGCCGCTCGTGACGTGCTGCTCTTCTCCCCCGCCCCCTTGCTGCTCGCCGTCTGGTTCTCCCTCCTGCTGATCCGCGGCGTCGCCGCCCGCGCCGCGGCGGCGCGGCAGCTGCGGCGTCACCGCAAGGTCCTCTAGTCCTGCTGCCGGCGCCCCGGCGGCGGCGGCGGCGGCATACTGGCGGACCCGAGCAGACCGAGCTCCTTGGACTGCATCGCGACCACCTTGAGGAGCAGGTCGGCCTGCTTTGCGTCTAGGGACCTGCTGCCGTCCTCCTCCTGGCGTATCAAGCTCGCCTCGATGGTCTTCCGGCAAGCCGCGAGCGAGCGGATGGAGTCGATGCGTTGGAAAGAGGCGTCCACGCGGTGCAGCAGGTAGTGGCTGCGGATGTCTTTCCACCCGAACAGGGGAAGCGCCTCGCCTTGAATGCCGGCAGTGTCGCAGAAGGACTGCTTCCAGAACGCAGCCGCGCTCTTAAAAAGTGCAGTAGGCTCGAGTCGGCACTGGTTGGCCTTTACAAAAACGTCGAGCTTGTTGACAGTGTCAGAGTCGATTCCGCACCCCACACACGAGATCCCCCGGATGGGAAGGCATCTTTTCTGGGCGGAGACCTGTTTGTCGAAGCGCGCCTCGGAGCCGCCCTGCGACGCGGTCTCCGCGGCCTCGGAGGCGCCGTCTGGGTCCGAGGAGCCGAAGGCGGCGGACGCGGCCGCGTCGCGGACCAGATCGGCGCGAGGTCGCTTGGCGGGGGGCGGCTTGGCGGCTCGCTGCCGCTCCTCTTCCTCGTCCGAGAAGATCTCAGATTCCGCGTCGTCGTGGGCCGCCCTCACGTTCGCCTCCACCTGCTGAAGGTCTATGGGGACCAGCCGCGGCCCGGCCTGGGGGGCTTCCTCCTGTTCGGCCTGCCGCCCGCGTCCGCGCCCGCGGCCGCGGGCGGGGGGTTGAAAGAAGGGGTGCATGCTCGCGGGCAGCGGCGCCCCCTGCGGGACAGGAGCCTCGGAGGAAGCTTCCGACATGGCGTTTGTTGGGTCTGGGGTGGCCGGCGCGCGCCGCTTAGAGGCGAAATTGCCGGAAACGCACCCGCCGCACACAGTCCTGGCGCACCAGTCCTTGCGCACAAACATGGACCTGACGTTTCTACCGAAAAGCTTTGGAAGTCCCCAGGGAAAGCGACCGCACACCCGCCGCACCCACCGTACCAGTTTCTCACGCCTTCTCGGGCTGCTCTTCGGGCTGGGGGGGGCGCTTGGTCTCCGCCCTGGTGCGCTCCGTGGCGGCCATCGTCTGCTCCACGTTGGCGCGCCCCTGGCTGTCGGCGATCTTGACGGCCTCGCTCTCGGCCGCCTTGGTGCCCTGGCTATCCTTCTCGAGCTTGTCCTCCTGCTCCTGGCGGCGGCGCAGCGCCTCGGTGATCTCCACCGAGGTGCACCCGAGCGAGTGCAGCGCGGCCGGGATGGCCGTCTTCCAGTCCAGGATGCCGGAGTTGTAGAGGGCCTCCACCTCCGATGTGGCCGAGATCGGAGCGGTCACGAGCACCAGCTCGTCCTCATCGGAGACGCCATCCTCGTAGCAGGCGTGGTAGCAGGCGGAGAGCACCGTGTTCATGGTGATCGCCAGGGAGGCGACGGTGGTGTTGAGCAGCTGCGGGGATAGGGCGGCTGAGACGCGGCGGGCGGGCGGGGCGCGGGTGGCGGCGCGCCTGAAGCTGGGACATGCTGTTGGACGAGAACTTTCCTGCGCATGTCCGCGCGCGGGTCAGCAGACGCGGGGCCGGCGCGGGATCTAGTTAAAACGCACCCTCGAAGATCACGCTCGCCGGAACGCCAAACGCCGCGCAGACGGAGTCGTTCGACTGCCTCAGCAGTGCCTCCAGGTCAGTCCTGGCCTGCGGCTGCTGAGGAGAGGGCGCCAGCACCTGCTTCTCCGGGAGGGTGAAAAGCCTCGGCGGCACCTCGGGAGGAGCGTGCACCGCCGCGGAGGGACCCGCGCCGCCCTGCTGCTGGTAGGTCTGCAGCTGATTCAGCTTGGCGCACAGCTTGGTGAGCAGGCTCAGGTTGGCGGCCTGTTGCTGCGCGCCGTCGGCCTCGTCGTTGCTCTGTATCGCGCGGCTCTCCGAGTCGAAGAAGAGGTTGGCCGCGTCCAGCGGCCCGCCCGACGCTGTCCCCATCCTCGGGGCCACCTGCGTGACCAGCTGCGTGCGCGCGCGGGACACCTCTGCCTGGAGCGCGAGCTCCTGAAGGGCGGCGCAGAAAGAGGCGCTCTCGAAGCAGGTGGACACCGGCGAGGTCGCGTTCCCGACCACGTCCGGGTGGGAGCGGACGAAGATGCCTATTCCGGCGTCAACCCCGTAGGAGACTCCCGGCGCGAGCGACTTTGCGCCATACATGCGCTGGTACCCGTTCCGGCCGCCCCGCACAAAGGAGACCTGGCAGGTCCCCGGCTCGGTCACGCAGGGGACGAGGTTGGTCCCCTCCCGAGCGCGCTTCTTCTTCTTCAACGCCTCAAACGGCTCCGGCAGCTCGGCCTCGATGCTGACCGTGACGAAGCCCTGCACCATCAGGTCGTCGAAGACGCGGCGCGCAAAAGGCAGCCAGACGCCCTCCAGGTGCTTGGCGAAGCTCTCCTTCAGGGAGACGTCCTCGCCCTTGCGGCGGACGGTGATCCCCGAGGAGAGCAGCTGGCCGAGGAGGATGGAGCGCGCGGCCTGCATCGACGGATTTGCATGGTACAGCGCCCGAAGGGCGTCGATCTGGTCGCCCGCGACCTGGGTCTCGCCCAGCTCGGCAAAGGGCCCGATGGGGGAAAGCGTGTGCATCGACCCCGCGCGCGGTGCGCCGCCCCTGCGGAGGTCCATGGCTCTGGTCATGTGTTTTTAAAAAGAATTCTATGATTCAGCGCCTGCAGCGCCTACGCCTTCTTGGGAGCCGGGCGCGACTTCAGCTTTGGAGGGTCGCGCACGACCGCGACGCCCTCCACTGCGTTTACCTCCCTCGCCAGCCACTTTGCCGCCAGCGCCATGTTGGCGTGGGACACCTTCTCCGTCCTGCGCGCCGCCTTGCGGAGGCGCTCGGCCCGCAGAAAGGCCGTCTGGGCGAAGGCCGTGAGGGTCTGCTCCAGCACCAGGATCGACCCCGCCGGCATCGAAGCCATCGCGGGCGCGCGGGGCAGCTCTCCACGCGGCGTTTGGCGGAGGAAGTTGGAATCCGCCTCCAGCTGGTCCGCGATACCGGCAGCCGCGAGACTGGTGAGTGTCTTGAAGGCGTGCGAGGAGGCGACGTGGTTGGCGTAGGTCTTGCCGGAGGTCGACTTTTTTTGGAAGAGAGGCGCCTTCTTTGCCGCTGCCTGGAACAGCTTGTTGATCGCCCTTCGTTGTGTGGTTGCGTCGGCGCGCAGGTTGAGCGAGGAAACGGAGTACGAGGAGGGTTTCTTCATGGCGTCTACTCTCGGTGGCGCGCCACGCCGACTGGGATTAGAGAATGTGGCCGCCCCAGCCACCCCTCCGCTGCGCCCCTCTTCAGGCCCCGCGCGCCGCGCTTCCCGCTACGGACCCGCCCTCGCCGAGTCATCTTGGTGCTCGAACCGCATCGACCATGGCGAAGAGCAAGCAGCAAGAACCGGAGCCGAAGGCGGAGGAGGACGGCGCCACCAACGAGCGGAACCGGAAGCGCAACGCTTTGCTCGCCCGAAAGAAAAAGATGGTCGGCTACCGCGCGAGGGCAATGATGGCGGGCATCGGCAAGAACATCGCGGGCAGGCTGTTCACCAACTCCGACCTGAAGCGGATGCTCACCTTCTGCCCGGCGGACACCGTGCTCTCGTACAGTGCCGAGGAGTTCCAGAGGCGGAGGGTGCTCGCATCTACGCCAGTACCTCCCTCCGCGGCGCAGGCCCTTGGACCGACGATCGATTCGTTGGCGAGGAGGCTCGTTGAGACGGCGGCAAAGGCGGCCTACGTGGCCGGGAGGCCCAGCATCCAGCCCTACGACCTCGTAGTAGCTTCCAGGAACACGCGGAGCGTTCTCGACTTCACCCTTCTGGACGCCGTCGGCCTCGCCAGGTTTGGGCAAACGCACGACAATCGAGGTGAGCTCGTTTCCGCCAGGAAGCCAGGCGAAGAGGCACGGGAGCCGACACTCGGAGCCGACGAGCGCGACGGTGATTCAAAAAAGGACGACAGGGCACTTCTTCGACAGTACGCGGAGATCGGCAAGGCCGTCGACGACTTCCACGCGTCGCGAGTTCAGAAAAAGGCTGCCAGAAAGGCAGCAGCCGCTGGGGAGGCGCAGCCGGTGGCGGCGGAGAAGCCCGCGGAGGTCGTGAAGTCAGTGGAAAAGAAGAAGAAGAAAAGCAGCAAGGCCGCGTGAGGCGGTCGGTCGCCTCGCCAGTTTAGGCAGGAAACATGCGACCGGATGGGCGCAAGGCGACCGCGATCCGCACGTGGGCGAACCCGGAGGCGTAGGTGCCGCAGAAGGGGAGGCCGGTTGTCACGCACGAGCTCTTTTACGACAACATCAAGGCCACCTTTCAAAAAGCGCAAGACCGCCTAGCCCACCCTCACATGCACGACACCCCCTGGTAAAGAGTCCACGCCTAGGATCTGGGTCAACTCGAGAACTGCCGCAGTCCCCCACAACGCCCCGCCAACGAACACCACCAGGCACAGAACCTGAACAAACAGCCCCAGGCACACGTACGAACACTGTCTGGTGTTTGCGCCTTTTTCGGGGTCCATGTGGTTCGTGTCTCCCGTCCATGTTTCCACGTCCGTTCTGTATCGAGTTAGCCAGTCTGGCGCCACAACTTCGTCGGATAGTGTTCAACAGCATGATCAGCCTGACGGTGGAGGCGGACCCGGAAAAGGCGCTGAGGGGATGAGGAGTCCCGCCGCGCCATCACCAATAAAAGTCAGAGGGGAGGGGTGTGGAGGGGGGGGGGGGCTCTCGTGCCACAACTTCGTCGGCTAGTAGGACGTTAAGGAGCAAAAACAACCCCAGGTACACCTTGGAGACCAGGCTGAGCATGAGATAGATCGGCTCAGACCCCCAGTACGCCCCAGGCGGAAGGTACTGGAAGATGGGCTGCACGAAGGCGAAGGACGTGTACAGAACAAGCGTCCCGAGCAGGGCGACGGCCACCCAATCGGGAAGGTTGGCCTCCGGATCGTTGCGAAATTGTCGCACGTCCTCGACGGAGGTCACAAAGAACTTCACAAGAAGGATCCAGACGGTCAAGAACGGAAACCAGCCGAGACAGAACGGAAAGAGCCGGCGTGCAAAGTTGAGCTTTCGCTGAGCAGCCACCAGCTCCCCACCAGCTGGCCTGTCCCCTTCCCAAGAATCGCTCGAGATGACCTGCAGTGTCATCGGCTCATCGGTGTTCTCTCGCGTTCTTCCCATCCCTGGGCCGATCTTAGTCGTGTAGACGTTTTCGTCGACGGACGCCTCGGGTCGAGAGTACAATTCCGTCGTGAAACCAAGAATCATTGTCGTCCAAGTGAGCATGAACAGGCACGTCAGCACGCTCTCCTCTCGCATTCCCAGGGTGAAGGCGATGCTGATGACCATCACCGACGCCGACCCCGAGTACTCGATCCATCTCCTGCCACGCACCGCGACGTCAGCCCGTGGCGAGGGGGACCTGTGGCAGGCGGACGCGGCGTACCACCATACGAATGCGTCGTCGAGCTGGCTGAGAACACAGCAGGCGCCGCGGTCAGTACATTGGTAAGCTTACGCTCATGCAGATCTGTCTGGTTGTCTGAAACAGTAGACGCGCAGTGGCGTCTCTGATGCAGAGCAGGTTTGAATCGTGGAGCGTGCTCACCGCCAGTACCAGAACCAGAACCGCTCGTACAGCCCCGCGATGAGGGCCAGCCCGTGGAAGCCGGCGGTGATCCCAAACCACAGTGCGGTCGCGACGCCGATGTCGAAGCCCTGCTCGTTGGATACGAGGTCTAAGTTGTAGCCCGCCACGTCAGCCGAGGTCCAGTTTGCACGGATCCGGAAGATGGGTGCGTGGAGGTTCCTCTCCTTGCCGTCCCACCCGAGGATCAGGGAGAGGGTCCACCAGAAAAACGAGGAATGAACCAAAAAACAGAGAAGATTCAGCCCCCAGATGAACTGGGCAGCGGTCATCCATGTGAAGCCCCACAGCGTGCACTTCAGGTTGACCACCGACGTATCGGGGATGCGGCGCTTGAGTGGATGTTTATCGTGGAGGCCGAAGAGGGTGCAGTTATTGGGGGGAGACGGATTGTGAGCAGGATTGCCGGGGTAAACATGGCATGCTTGCATGCTTGCTTGCTTGCGTTTTAGACTGAAAACCCTCAAAATCACAGGCTATTGACAAGCGGACGCAGCTTCCCCGCGTCCACGCCCGCCAGACACACCAGGTCCGGTCGGAGACGTACGACCGAAGCGCGGCTGAGGCCGAGCTCTCGTCCAAAGGAGGATGAGAAGGTCTCCTCCAGGTGCGTGCCGTGCAGGCAAAAGGGCATGACCTCCTGAGACCTGGGCCCGAAGTCGCGGTTCTTCCAGGAGAAGCGGCTCTTTACAAAGTCTGCGTCCACGTGCTGGCTGCCGGTCTTCATCTTGTCCAGCACATTGGAGGCCATGTTCCTGTTAGTCACGACACGGCACGACCCGAAGGGCACAGAGGACATCGCGTCGTTCCTAACGAGCAGCTTCCCTCCGGTTGGGGAAAGGAAGACGACGAAGCCGTCGGAGACGTTGGAAGAGGTGATTACTCCCTGGTTGGACCCGCAGTCGATTCCGGTGGAGAACAACCAGTGCGACCCGCCGTGTTCCTCGACCACGCGGATGGTGTTCGTGTTCACGTCGATCGTCGGCACCGCGCCGCGCAGCCGCGAGGCCGAGGCCTGGTCGCCGATCGAGGAGACGTAGTTGAAGTTCAGGATCTCGGCCGCCCTGAGCAGGATGCGCGCGCGGTTGCGGGACCCCGCCGCCGACACCCGTCGCAGCGCCTGCGGGCCGGGCTCCTTTCCGCCCAGAAGCGCCTCGTCCAGCGACCGGCCCTTTTTCATGGCTCCCACCAGCCTGGAGTGGAAGGTGGCGGCGGCCACGCCGGCTCCTGCGCGGCAGACGAGGTAGCTGGCGCGGTGCATCCGGTTCTGCCCCTGGGTTCCCACCTCGGGGGCTCGCGAGTGCTCGGCGCAGAAGAGACCGACCAGGCAGGTGGAGGAGTCAAAGCCGGCCACCCAGTCGGCGCGGACGTCTCTGTCGTCGTCGTCTCCGTCGAGGTCGGGGCCGACGACCAGGCCGGAGTCTGCGACTTCGGAGGCGATCTTTTCCGCAAGCTCGGAAAGCTTCCTCTGTCGGAGCTCGGGGTCGCGCAGAAGGGGCTCCACATCGCGATCGTCGAGCAGGACGGCAGAGACGCCGGAGGACCACTCGGGCGAGAAGATGCTGGCGGGCGCCTCGCCAGAGGCGCCGTCGAGCGTGAAGATTGCATTCTTGTAGGAGGCCGACTCCGGACTGCGCTGCGCCTGGGGAAGAAGCACGACTTCGTCGGTGGAGCGCAGAGCGCGGAGCAACGCGTTGCGCAGCTCGAGCGTAGTCTCCTCGAGCGCGAGGATCCGCGCCATTGCGGAGTGATTCCTCGGTTTCTTAATCGTCCGCGGACGCGGGATAGAGGCTCCTCCTCATTTTCAAACGCCCCGCCGAGCGACGAAGTCGTAGAGGCTCTCTACGACCTCAAAAGCGACACGGCGCCGCCGACCGAGGAGGTGAAACAACTGGAACTTAAAGTGTATCGGGTTTTGATGAGATGGTCAACGTTTTGTCGGACTACAATAGAGTGAGCACAACGACACCCACATCGGACCTCCTGTACATGCGCCGACCGCGGAGGCCCTCAGAGACGCAACCGTCTTGTCAACGCACGATCGTAACGAAAGTGTGAATAGCTGCTAAGGCAGCCTAGTAGCCGGGTAGTGTGTCTGGTGTCTGGCAGTGGCTAGTCCTTTAGGTATCCTTTAGGTAGGTCGTCTGAAGAAAGACCTCCAGACGCTGACGGCTATCGTGCCGGTAGATAGAGTTGATACCGAGGTGGACGCGGGCGAGGTGGTGCTTCTCCGTCATCGACATCGCGTCCGCGGCGTCGATGGTGGGGAGGACGGCCACGAGCTCCGCCTTGACCTCTTCGAACGTGACCTTGACGGACAGGACGCGCCGCGTCCACGTGCTCGTCTTGGGAATCACTGTGCGTCGGTAGTCGACGCCCTTCCAGTGCGGACTGTGCATCAGGTGGTGCATGACGACGCGGGGCTGGCGGTTCCACTCCGGAGCCAGCCATGCTTCGAGCTGGAGTATCCGGGCGGAGTGAGCGTCCCGGACGGCGATGTCTTTCTTCTGCGCCGCCGCGAGCGTCCTGAAGCCGCACGCGGCCACCACCGCCTCAACCGCCTCGTGCGCCTCGCGGAGGCCATTGACAGGCCAGTGGAAGCGGGGCTGCCCCGGCAGCGCAGTCGTCAGCTCACTCTTGTTGATCATGCAGCCAGGAAAAAACGTGGCGGGGATCTTGAGCCCGTGCGTGGTCGCGAGGACAAACTCCCGCTGCGCGCAGCAGGTCCCGCCGAAGCGGAAGAGGTCTCGCACAGAAAGAAGCGACACCACCATCTCCATCACTTCTTCCGGCACCGCGCTCATGATCAAACGGGAGCCACGGAGCTGCTTGGCCGCTGCGATCCGCCGGGAGGTGAAGATCTCGGCGCATTCGTCCTCCGGAAGTCGGTAAACGCTCGAGAAGACGCGGACCCGCGACTTTTCCCAGCCCGCGACGTCGACCGTCATCAGCTCAGTGCCGAAGCTCCCGGTGGAGATCGAGGCGCAGCGGGCGGAGAGGAGGGCGCCCTCCAGAAGGCGTCGGACGACCTTCGGATCCACCGGAACAAGAATCTTGTGCCAGTGGTCGCAGTGGAACACCTGCACCGCGGCAAAGTCCCGCCCCTCGACCCGAAGGTGCCAGAGGTGGTTTGCCGTCACCCCGTCAAAGGCGATCATGAAGCGCTTCAGACTCGCGACTCGCAGCGGCCATCCCACCACCTTGACGACGGCGGGCACCTTTCGCAGCTCGTTGTGATCGCAGCAAACGTACAGCATGCTTCTGTCCCTTTCGCCGGAGCGGCCGACCGGCAGAAAAGTCGGACCCCCCGGCCGCCGGTCGCTGACGCCGTACGCGGAACAAACGTAGGTGCATCCTAAACAACACATGCTCTTCCTCACAAAAAGGATCTCAGTAGGCGACGTCCTAAAGACCGCCAAGGAGCTGGCGCCGGTGTTTGCCTTCTGCGAGCTGCTCGAAAACTCGCCAGTGCCAGCCATTCTGCTCAACGGGAACACCGTCTGTCTGCGAACGACGGTCGAGGCAGTGGACCTTCTGTTCAAGCATCCCAACCTTGGGACCGGGGTCGAGACTGCGACGAATGAGGATCTAAGGGGCAGCTCGATTCTGGCGCTTTCCAAAAACAATGCGCTCCTGGAACTGATCCGGGCCCTGACGCCAGCCGTGCTCCACGGGAGGGCCGAGAAGACATTCGCGAGCGCCCTCAAGGACGAGATCCGCACCATCCTCCGCACCGAGAGCCAAAAGGAAGGCTTCATGCGGCGCGATGGGCCCTACACCGAGCCCGGGGTGGTTTTGCGGAACTGGAGCCTGGAAGCCCCAGAAAACTGCGATTGCATGAGGCTCAAGTGCGCGTCGTGCCGGGTGTTGAGGTGGACGAAGACATCGGTGATGAACAAGGCGCCGGCCGCGTTGCCGCCAATTCTGATGTGTCAACCCAACTGCAGATTCGCCAGGCCTCCTGTCGGAGCCAAGTTTGTCGCTGCGCTCAACCCGTGGGGTTGGATGGTTGACGGAGTCATGTTGAAGGATTCGATTTGGTGATCTGGTAAACGGCGACGGGAGAGGCGGAGAAAGGAGGCAGCATGATCTTCGAGTACTTGGGAATCATCGTCGGCCTGCTGCTGCTGCTCTTCTGGTCGTGCATAAATTGCACGGTTCGCAATTTCAGTCCTGTGGGGTACAAAATCACAACTTAAAAACTACTGCAATTTAAAAATACAAACTATCCGATCCCAAGTTTGAGTTCCGGTGGGTGCTCGATCATGCTCCGCGCCGTGGCCACCGCCACCGCGGCCGTCACCGCCTCTTTGAGAGGGACCGGCGCTTGACGCGCGCTTTCCTTCACGATCGGCAACACACACCACGCCTCCGTTCATGCACGCGTGGATCGCATGTTTGTAAGAACACTACCTAGACGGTCCCAGGCGGGCGACCGGCTTAACCTCGATCAGGTTTTCCTTCTCGAACCCGTCCCCTTCAACGCGAACACGAAGAGGACGCCGGCTTGGAAAACGGTTCGTTTTGCAGAAGCTCCAGGATGACGAGCCCCCCCGCCGACGCCGTCGCCGCGCGCGCGTCCTCGCCTGAACGGGTCAGGTCTGCGGCGAGAGCGAACAGGTTCTGAGCCGCCTCCCGGCGCGGACCCAGACCGGGAGCGCGGAGTGCGGCCGCCACTTGCATCGGCTTCATGACGGCGCCCCTTCGCGACGCCTGGCGGCGGGGCGCCTCCTGCCGCGGCTGCTGGCGTGCGGCCGGCGGCAGCGCCTTTGCCGCCACGCGAGGGCTTCGCCGCAGCGGAACGTTGCTGGTCGCGGTGCGGCGGCGGTGCCCGGGCGGCTCTGGGTCTTCTTCCTCCGAATCTTCCTCGTCCGACTCTTCCTCCATCGCCTTCTTCGCGATCGCGCCTGCGATCGCGAGTCGGTCCACGCCGAGCTGCCCAGCCGCCGCATCGAGGCTCTCCTCCACCTCCGCCCACAATCGCGGCGAGCTGACGACGTCCGGGGTGCCGGTCATGATGGCGTCGACCCGGTTTGTCACTTGGTTTGTTCGCTCCTCGGTCAGGGTCGGGACGAGCTGGTAGTCAACCGCTCCCACGTCTCGCAGTTCCTCCCAGCTTTGCACCATCTGATCCAAAAAGAAGTTCTGAGCCGACATCGTCCGCCTGAGAGTCTCCAGGCAGGTCAACCCGACGGCGAACGCGCCCTTGTACCCCGCCGGGACCGTCACGTCGCCGCAGGGCAGGCAGCGCGTCTCGTCCGCCTTGTCGCCCATGCGATCGATGTATGCATCGAACGCGGTTGGGAGATCTTCGGGTCTCTCCAGGAAGGCATTGGCCGAGTACGCTTCTTCGCAGAACAGGTGCACCACCGCGCGCGACCTCCTTTCGATCGTATTGCAGATCACGCACCGGTCCTGGTCGCGGCACAGCTGCTTCTCCTCGTCCGAGATCCGCTCCACTTTGATGTCGGTGCAGGAGTCAAGAAGGTCGCGAAACGCAGGTTTCCACTTTTCCGAGCCCATCCTTGCCACAAAGCGCATGTTTCCCTGCATCCGGGAAACAACCTCGTGCATCTCCGCCCCCTCGCCGCGCTGGTCTTCCAGCCGGTACGGAAAGTCCAAGTTGCGCGAGTTGGCGTCGAGCACTTCGATCAGCATCTTCGCACGACGCTGCACCTGCGCGTCTTCGGGTGGCTGCATCGGCTCATCCGTGCTTTCAGAATCCGACTCCGACTCGGAGTCCACGATACGACGACGGACCATCGCAGGTGCGTCCAAAGAGCCCCACCCCCCGACCGCACCAATGCTGTCTCTTCCGGAAAGAAACAAGAACACCTGCTGGATCCTCTTCAGGAAACTTGCTGTACTCGCGCCCGAAGGGGCTGAACCAATCGCCGCGGCTCTGGACCTGATCGAGCAGGTCTACAGGTTCTTGGTCTCCACAAGCGTATTAAACGCGCGCTTTTCGCGACGCCACGCCAAGGAGTTCTTCTCAGACCCGTTTTTCGACGGGTGGAACATCATCAGCACCGCGCAGCTGCTCGCCTACCGCTCTCTCCACCGTCCGCTCGGGACGCACGCCTCCGACTGGCCCCTGGCCTTCCGTCTGCAGCTCTGCGCCTGTCTGACGGTCGCCTGCAAGTGGAAGAAGTCGGACTGCGTCGTCGGAGGAGACGCCGTGATGACCGCCGCCTGCTCCTTCATGGCTTCCGACGAGCAGGCGCTGGTGCGCGGCGACAAGAGGAGGCAGCAGGAAGTCCTCGACGCGGTGGCGAGCGCGGAGGCGAGGCTGGTGAAGGGCGTGTTCTGCCTCTCGGTGGGGGAAGGGTCGATGTCCGCGGTGGAGCTGCAGCTGGGGGCCGAGCATACCGGAGGCTTCCTCAGCCCGCGCGAGACGGCGGTCTGCCGCAACCTGGCGGTCTTCCAGCTGCGGGCGGTCGTGCGCCGTGCGCCGGAGATTCTGGTGACTGCCTGCCTGCCCGCTGCGCTCATCTTCAACGCCCTGCGGTGGTCGGGCATGCGGCCCGAGAGCGTCCATCTGGAGGTTGAGACCGTGGCCGCTGAGGTTGCCTCCATTCTGGCGGTCTGCAAGAGGGACGACCTTTGGGTTGGTCCGTTTGCGGACGCGTTCGGCCACACCGGCCGTCTCCTCGCGCGCCCCGTGGAGGAGCTGCTGCGAGCATGATCGTCGAGGGCGTTTTGCTTTTGCTCCTGTTTGCGTTCCTCGCGCGGATCGTCGTCGCGCGCCTGTCTCTGGCGCAGAGCAAAACGCTCCGGGAGGACATGAATCCACTGATAGGAAAATAAAATTTTGAAAGTCCCCGGTCGGGAACCGTAACCCACAAATCGCGAACTAGGAGCCCTCGGAAGAGGAGAACGTGCTCGAAGAGGCGGAGGACGTTCCTCCGCCGAGCTCGCCGCCGAGCTCGCCGCCTATCTCCGCCAGGGGCACCACGCCTCCCCTCGCGGGCAGCATGCAGCGGGGAACGTCCGGAACCGTCTCCGAGCGCGCTCTGAAGGCGGCAATCAGGTCCCGGTGGGCCTCCACGGTGACCTCCGCGTCCGGGAAGGCGGCGCGTGCGCAGTTGCGGAGCTGTAGCACCAGCCGTTCTGCCATTCCCAGGCCGAGTTGCTCGCCGAGCTTCCAGCTCGCCCTCGAGGCAATCGCCAGCCGCTGCATCGCGCGCGCCTCCGCCAGCCGCCAGCCGCCCGGCAGCAGCGGGCGCATGTCTGTCAGCGTAACGGAAGCGATCTCGGCGGCCGCCGATAGCACGTCTCTGGAGGGCAAGGTGGTCTCGGAGATCACCTCCACCGCGACCAGCAGCGCCACGCAGGCGCCCACGAGCGTGCAGGTGCTGCCCTGCCGCGTGGAGACGCGGCTCTTCCGGACCGACAGCCGCGCCTCCCTGCTGGGGATCCGCACCGCAGCCATTCCCGCGGCAAGGAGGTCTCCGTCCGACCCCCGCGTTCGCGCGTGCAGGCCGGCGATGCTCGCAATCTTGGCGCGAATGCGGCGGTGTACGTGCGCCGCGCGCAGGCCTGGGTGCTGTGCAAACTCGAGCAGGCAGCCGACCGTGCAGCCGTAGACGACGCAGGGAGCGGGCTCCCGGCCCGAGCTCCGCTTCCCGCGCCTCTGGGGGGCGGAGCGGTGCTCGTTCAGCATCAGCGTCCCGCTGGCGTGGCCGAAGGCGCCGAGCAGAGGACGATAGTTTGACAATCCGGGCGCCCTGGCGGTGGGCATGGCCACTGTTCCCGGCGTGGGCGGCACCGCCGCCAACGCGCTCTCCTCGATCGGCGCGGACCTTTCGGTGTCGATCTCTTTCCAGGCGGGCAGCGCCAGCACCACCGACCCCGCCGTCTGCTGAGCCCCTCCGGATTGGCAGGTCGCGCTCGAGCTCGTCGCCGGCGCGGAGGAGGCGAGCTTAAAGGACGACGAGCTCGTGGGCGTCGTCCTGGCCGTAGCCATCCTGCTCGCTGCGGCGAGGTCGACGCTTTCGTTTTTGCGAGAGGAGAGGAGGAAGAAGTTTGATGCCGGCGAGAATCTCAAAACGGAGCGGGACAGGTCTGGCCCCGAGCGGACGCTGCTCGACTTTGCCATCCTGTTCGTCTCCATCGCCTCGCGGATCGCGCTTTCGACGACGGTCCAGCTTCTGGCTTCCGCGGCGCGCGGACGGCAGACGACGCGGACGGCGAGGGTGCTCACTCTGGTGTCCTTGAGCAGCTTCTTTGTGTGGATCGAGTCGTCCGCGAGCTCCTCCGCGTTCTGAGCGCCGATTCAGCGTGTGCGCTTCTTTCTAGCTTTTGGGGTGTGGCGCCCGACCGGCGCGTGTCACTACGAATCAAGCCCCAATCGTGATTGCACCCTTGAGAGGCGTTCCCCTTCACCGACGTGGAGGCGACGATGCAGCTCGTTGGCTCCTTTTGCGGCGCGTGTAATAAATTTTGAAAAAACCGCAAAAGCAGGCAACAGTTGCGGAATGTCGCTCGAGCGCCCCTTTACCCCCGAGCTGGTGACCGCGCTCGGCGCCGTGCGCAGCGCGCAGTTCCTCCGGATCAACGCGCAGGCGAACGCGGCGTTACACCAGGGAGGCAAGGGCGTGTTGACACTGCACGGCAGTCGGATTGAAGTAATGCACGCAGCGCAGCTCGTCGCCTCCGCCCCGGAGCTGCTGGACAAGCTCGAGGTGGCAAAAAGCACGAACGTCGTGCACCGCGCGATCGGGGAAGCCTCGCCGTTCGACCGCGTCGTCTCCCTGGGCGAGGCGTCGGAGCTCACACTTCGGATCGACGACTCTCTTTCCGGCGTGGAGGCGCCCAAAACTGGGGCATCATCGGACGACCTCTTCGTTTACCACATTCAGTCCAGCAAGCACCGCGACAATAGCTACAAGCTCTTTGCTGCCCTCGACGTCGAGGCGCTCCGGGACGCGGAGGGGGCGCTGCAGCGATACGTGAAGGTCACTCTGTACCTCTCGAACCTCGATCACTGCACGCCCAACAAGGTGCCCCCCGATCTGATGGTGGAGATCAGAGGGCTCGTGACGAGGTCCGCCGTCCTGGGAACAGTCGCCGGTGTAAGCTTTTTGGACGACGCGAACACTCACACACTCGCCGGAGAGCTCGCGCGCGCGGTGCTCTCGGCCTCGTGACCGAACCCCCAGGCGTCGACGTCTAGAATTTCGGATCCCGTCCAGTAGCGTCCCGCCCAGAGCGCCTTCAAAATGTCCGCCTTCGTTGGACTTTTCAGTGAGCTCGCGTGCACCCGACGCCGAGACAGGTTCTCCACCGTGGAGCCGCAGAGGCCCAGCACGCGCCGGAGCGTTGGTTCGGCCAGGAGCACGTCCTCCTCGCGTCCTTTGTAGACGGACGGTATCGTGCACAGGTAGTGAACCTCCTCCGAGCAGATCACACGCACCGCGTCAGTGAGCTCCCTTGTCCTGAGGCCTTTGATCTCGACGAAGTCGCACTTTTGCGCCGCCTGAGCAATCAGAAAGAGGACGACCGCCGGACGGACGAGAGAGGGGGCGATGCTCTCGTACTTCATCCCAAAGAGGTCCGCACAGAGGTGCTCCAAAAGCGTGGTAACGTCTATCAACGTGTATCGTGGCTTGGACTGGTTCTCGGCATCGCGCTTGGGTGCGCGCTCCTTGAGGGCAACAAACGTGTTTACGAGGATTCCCTCTTCGATGCGGCGAGCCTCCGCGGCGAGCTCGATCAGAATCGAGTCGGTGTCGATTGTATGAAGCACGACAGTCTTAAAGTCGGCCAGCACGCCGCGCCGGTTCTTCATTGCAATCTCTGTGACTTCGGTGAGCTGCAGGTCGCCCTCGCCGGCCTTCACGGCCTCCAAGGCTTCGCCAAAAAAGTCGTCGGAGGAAAGGACATCGTGGCGCCGTACCGCACCGATTGGTCGGTTTCCACCCCTGAAGTCGCAGCCGCAGATCGAGAAGGATGCGGCCGGCGCGCCATGGAGGCGTCCCAGGAGTTTCCGCTCGATGGTATTGAACACGGCGAGGAAGATTGCGTCAAGAATTCTCATCCGCGCCTTCCGGTTGCAGATCAAAACGCGCACATCTTCCTCAGACGAAAGACTCGAAACCAGAAAGTCGTCGTCGACGACGGAGGGCGCCAGATCTGCCGATGTCGGAACAGGACGCTTGCGAGAAGCGTCACGACGCATCTGTTCAGCACGCTTGGCCCTTGTGAGAGTGGCCGGGTTGTCCAGGACGACGACCACGTTGCTGGCCGAGCTGAAGTGTTTGCTGATCTGGTGCGTGAGGAAGTCGACCATGTCACGCAGCGTCGAGATCGACGAGGGCACTGCCATAGCACAGACGTTGCCGTCGACGACGGCGAGGGTTTCCCGCGGCGAGGAGTACGTGAGCGCATTGATGTTTTCGAGCGACTCTGCACCCGCCCACGCTCCGGGAAAGCCCTCTCGGAGTGCAGCCTTCGGGCCGTGGATGCCGCCTGCGAGTCCCATTGTGCCTCAATTCGCTTACAACGGCTCGCTGGACTGGGTAGTAGCGAAATCGACGCTTTTAAGGTTTTCACGGGCTTCCATACACACACCCGCCGACCGCACACAAACTGCGCTGTGGCAATTCACGCAAAGCACACGCCTGCTGCCCCGGCCTGTCCACCACCCTGTTCGCCGAGGCGCTGGAGGCGGTGGCAGGCGGCGCTTATATAGGCGCGGTCAAACGCACTGATGTCGTTGGCAAGCTTCTGCGAAAACCAAGTCTGGTCCACCAGTGCCTCCTCGTTCTGCGAAAGACCCTGCAGCTGGTGTCCGGAGGTGTGCAGATTCTTCCTCGCGATTGGCGACTTCAAGGCGGAAACGCCGCCGCCCCCCGGCGTCGGGTGGGTTACCGGTGCGCCCGTCGGCGCGTCCCAAAGGGAGAGCCTGTCCATGCTTGCCTTGCGTCGTGCAGCCGGCTCAGCTGCCAACCAGCTTCCAGCCGGTGCGCGCAATCCAGCGCCTTCCGCTACACGCCAACTGGCGGGGCCGCTGAGGGGGCGCGGATGTCCGCCTCCTCCCAACCGAGCGAGTCTTTGTCAGACCTCGTGTCCAACCTGCACCCCGTGCTCTGCAGCACAAAGGAGCGCGCGCAGGAGAGCGCGGCTCGGAAGCTGGCGCGCCTTCGCGACCTTCTCCTCGCCGGCGAGGCTCCCGACGCGGGGGACCTCACGCTCCTCACTTCGGCCGGCATCGTCGCCGCGCGCCGCGGAGACGAGGCCGCGCTCCTGGTGTTTGTCAGCCTTTGCATCGCGGCGGCTCTGCGGGGGACCGAGGGGACGACGGAGGAGTCTCCGCTGGAGTTTTTCGGCTCGCTGAAGGCGCTCCTCGAAGTGCCCGGGCTCGGCGAGGAGGCGGAGGTCGCCGCGTGGGCGCTGCGGCGGGGGGTGGCCGCTCTCGCGGAGGGGACGGCGGACGACCTGCGGTCTTTCGCGCGCGCCTTCTTCCTCTCTTCCGCGGCGATTCTCCAGACGCGGTGCCTGGCGTCGGAGGACGACTTTCTGAGCCTCTCCATGCACTCTCCGGGCGGATCGGTCTCAGTCGAGTCCGTGGTCGCGGCGGCGGATTCCGAAGCGGGGCAGGTCGTGCTGCGCGACATGTTCCTCTCCTTTGTCTTGCCAATGACGCTCGTCGGAGTCCGCAGCCACCTGCTCGTCACGCGGGAGGCCGCGCACGCGGCGACGCAGAGTCATCCGGTGGCGACGCGAGACGGGCACGGGGTGGCGATGCAGGGCGCGGTCTCGGTGTGGGAGAGCTCCGGCTGCGACACCAAGAAGACGGCCGCGGTGCTCGCTGGCCTCGCCTGCCTTCTGACGCGCGGCGGGTCGGACCCGATTCGGAAGGGCCACCCGTTTGGGGGGCGGGTGATTCTTCCCTTCATCGATCCCGTTCCGCCCCCAGAGGGGGGCGCTGCACGGGTTTCCTTGAACCCCTGGGAAAACCGCTGGACGCTCTTTAGAATACGAGCCCAGACTCCGGAAGTGCTCGCGTCCGGGGTGGGGCTTGAAGGGCTGTGTGTGTGCGCAACTGGGCTCTTGAAAGACACAATTTAAAATACCGCGCAGAAGCACAAAACACGGTCAGTCCGAGTCTGCGTCCCAAAAGTCATACCCCGGCCGCGACCGGGCCGCGCCCCCGGCCGGCGACCGACGGTCAGAGTCTGGCAGTCCACCAGCCACACACCCTACCAACCCATGCAGTTCCAGAGCGTCGAGCCGGTGGCCTACGAGAAGAAGCTTGCCGACGGCAAGAAGA
>Ga0115003_10000519_pt1 | contig 33854 bp, 35 predicted proteins | sample ArcticOcean_MG_C_7_FD_88736 | JGI IMG/M metagenome (GOLD analysis project Ga0115003, IMG submission 88736) | Marine microbial communities from western Arctic Ocean - ArcticOcean_MG_CB11_88 | ecosystem: Environmental > Aquatic > Marine > Oceanic | place: Arctic Ocean: Canada Basin | collected...
ATTCTATATCTGTTAATTTCAATTAAAATATTATTATAATTAAGTAAAACTGAAAGTGTTTTTTCAATTAAATATTTTAAAATTATATAACAAACCATTAATAGAGAAATAATTATAAAATTTTTGAATTGAAATTCATCAAATTTATTTGGAAAAATAAATAATGAAAAAAAAAGTGAAAAAATAATAACCCTCAGAAAAAACATTAAAGCATTGAGAGTCGTAAAAAAGGGAATTGTAGATCCGTACTTATAAATGAAATACCTGTGAATATTCCAAAATTTTATTAAAAATTCAAATTTTTCTCCATTAATTATTCTCCCAGTTACAATTAATAATGTTGAAATAATCAATAAGATTTTCACCCAGTTTTCAATAAATTCTTGTTTAAAAATCAATTCATTCATTATTCAAAATTAGCATTATTTTAGATGTTCAAATTGAAAATACTATTTAGTTTTTTAAATCTGTATTTTTGTTTAAAAGATAATGATGTCCAAAGCTCTTGTTATTATTCCTACATATAACGAAATAGAAAATATTTCTAATGTTTTGGACAAAGTTCTTAATCTTAAAATTTTATTTAATGTATTAATTGTTGATGACAATTCACCTGATGGAACAGCCTTGTTAGTTGAAAAACATATTGTCAAATATAATTCTAGAGTCTTTTTAGAATCTAGAAATAAAAAAGAAGGATTAGGCAAAGCTTATACTCATGGTTTTGTTTGGGCTTTAGAAAGAGATTTTGAATATATTTTTGAAATGGATGCAGACCTTTCTCATAATCCAGAGGATCTAATTAGAATGTACAAGGAACTTGACGAGTCTAACTGTGATGTAGTGATTGGGTCAAGGTATGTAAGAGGAATCAATGTAGTAAACTGGCCATTAAGTAGAATAATTTTATCATATCTAGCTTCAATTTATTCGAGACTTATAACAGGTCTTCCCGTTAAGGATGCCACATCTGGATTTGTCGGTTATAAAAGAGAAGTATTTGAAAAAATGAATTTAAATTCTATTTTATTTAATGGTTATGCTTTCCAAATAGAATTAAAGTTTAAAGCTTACAAAAATAATTTTAGAATTTTAGAAATTCCCATAATATTTAAGGATAGAATTTATGGAGATTCTAAAATGAATGGTGATATAATTTTTGAAGCTATTTTTGGATTAATCAAATTAAAAATCTATAGTTATTTTTATAATATTAATAAATAGAAATGTCAGAAATATTAATTAAAAACGCCCAAGTTGTAAATGAAGGTAAAATCTTTAAATCTGATATTTTAATTAAAGGAGATTTTATAAGTGAAATTTCAAACAAAATAGTACATAAAGAAAATTACAGGCTGATTGATGCAAAAAACAAACTACTTATACCAGGTGTGATCGATGATCAAGTTCATTTTAGAGAACCGGGATTGACGCATAAAGCAACTATTAATTCTGAATCAAAAGCAGCAATTTCAGGTGGAATAACATCTTTTATTGAAATGCCAAATACAATTCCTCAAACTACGACGTTAAAAGAATTAGAAAATAAGTTTCAGTTAGCTAAAAATAACTCATATGCTAATTACTCTTTTATGTTTGGAGGAACTAATGATAATATTGATGAAATTAAAAAGTTAGACAATAAAACTGTGCCAGCATTAAAACTTTTTTTAGGGTCATCAACAGGTAATATGTTAGTGGATGATCAAAAGATTTTAAAAGAGATTTTTGAAAGTACAGACCTGTTGATCGCAGTTCACAGTGAAGACGAAAAAATTATTAATAATAATTTGAGATTGTTTAAGTCAAAATTTGGTGATGAGATTCCTTTTAATTGTCATCCTCAAATCAGATCTGAAGAAGCATGTTTAAAATCTACCAAGAAAATTATAGATTTAGCAAAATTGACGGGAGCTAGACTTCATGTGTTTCATTTGTCTACAAAAAGCGAAACTCTTTTATTTGATAATGAAATTCCCTTGAGAAAAAAACAAATTACAGCAGAAGTGTGTGTACATCACTTATGGTTTTCAGATGAGGATTATAAAGAAAAGCAATCTTTTATAAAATGGAACCCTGCTATAAAAACTAAACAAGATAGAGAGGCTCTTTGGGATGCATTAAATAATGATAGAATAGATATTATAGCTACTGATCATGCTCCGCATACTATTGAAGAAAAATCTAAAAAATATTTGGAGTGTCCCTCTGGAGGTCCCTTAGTTCAACATGGTTTAGTTTCAATGATGCAACATTACTTAAATAAAAAAATAACTTTAGAGAAAATTGTTACCAAAATGTGCCATAATCCGGCAGATTTATTTGAAATAGAAAAAAGAGGTTATGTTAGAAAAGGATATTTTGCAGATTTAGTCTTAATAGACTTAAATTGTCCTTGGAAAGTAGATAAGAAAAATATCCTCTATAAGTGTGGTTGGTCTCCATTTGAAAATGTTGTTTTTGATTCAAGAGTAACACAAACTTTTGTAAATGGAAAGTTGGTGTTTAATGAAGGCGAGTTTGATTCTAAATTACAAGGTAGAAGATTAACTTTTGAAAGATGAAAAATTTAATTTTTGTATTGACTTTTTTTTTGTTTTTGTCATGTTCTAATGTCGAAAAAAATAAACCTGAAAACCTAATGTCAGAGGATGAAATGGTGAATTTTTTATTTGATATTAATATAATTAATTCAAGTAGAGCTTTCAGAAATAGATCTGAACTTAATTATTATAATATTAAAGACTCTCTCTTGTTTAAAAAACATAAAATAGATTCTATTACGTTTTCCGATAGTAATTTTTATTATGCTTCTAACCCAAAGATTTATTTAAAAATCTACTCCAAATTAGAAAAAAAATTAAGTAATTTAAAAGATTCTGTGTCAAAAGTTATGGATGATTACACTAAAAAAAGACAAGATTCGTTAAAAAATTCAATCTAAACGACTTTTAAAGACCTTACATGTCTCCTCAATAGATTTGTCTATTTTTATGAAATCATAATTAAGTTTGGATAAAATTTTAGTGTTCGAGTAATGACTTGTAGAAATAGATGATTCTATTGAGGAGCTATTTAATTTTCTTTTTTTGCCTGAGATCAGACTATTTATAAAATCCAATATCAATGCCAATGTCATTAATGTCTTTCCTGCCTCTTTCTTTGGAGGATTTAAATTTAGGTAAAGACTTACTCTATGGAAAAAGTCTTTAAAAGACCAGTTTTCTGCAACTAAAATAAACCTTTCCGAAAAAATATTTTTTTCCATTAAATCATACATGATTTGCACTACATCTTTTACACAAATAAAACCAGTCTTTCCAGAGGGATAATAATTCATACCTCTACTTATTTGGGTAAAAAAAGCACCACTTCCTCTCCTCCAAAAACCACTTCCAATTATTACTCCAGGATTGACTATAGTAGCGTTTAAACCTTCAGCAATCCCTCTCCAAACTTCCATTTCAGCATTTTTTTTGGTTTGAGAATATGGATTTGAATTATCGACCCATTCAGTTTCTTCATCAGTAAATTTATTAGTACTTAACCCAATTGCTGCGATTGTACTTACATAGCAAAATTTTTTAATTTTATAATCCAAGGCAACATTAACCATGTTGGCTGTTCCTTCAATGTTTATTTTTTTCATAGACTCTAAGTCATTTTTATCAAATGAAATAAATGCCGCACAGTGATAAATCTCTTCAATATTTTTAAAAGCAATATTTAGACTTTCTAAATCATTAATATCACCTTCAATCCAATTTATTTTTTCAAATATTTCTTGAAAATTTCGAGAGTATGAAGAAAAAACTTTTTTAACCTTTTCTAAATTGCTATTTTTTCTATGTAATGCCGATACTTGTTTATTGTTTTTAACTAATAAATACAATAAGTGACAACCAACTAATCCTGTTCCTCCCGTTACTAAAATCATTTGACTAATGTACTATTTTTTGAATTACTTTTTTCTTTAGTTTAAGAGGTATATATTTGTTAAAATTTGTAACGTGCCAAAGAACTTTATTAATGAATTGCGTTGGAGAGGAATGCTTCAAGATATTATTCCCGGATGCGAAGAAAAATTATTAGAAAAGTCAACTTGTGGCTACATAGGTTTTGATCCTACCGCAGATTCATTACATATAGGGAGTTTAGTGCAGATATTAATTTTGATGCATTTTCAAAAAGCAGGCCACAAACCTATTGTTTTGATAGGTGGAGCTACAGGAATGATTGGTGATCCATCTGGAAAATCTTCTGAAAGAAATTTATTGACAAAAAACGAGTTAGATAGAAATATTAAAGGAATAAAGTCTCAGCTTTCTCAATTTTTAAATTTTGATATTAAAGAAAAGAATTCAGCTGTTATATACAATAATAATGATTGGTTTGATAGTATTAATCTAATCGATTTCATAAGAGATATTGGAAAACATTTAACCGTAAATTATATGGTTGCAAAAGATTCCGTCAAAAAAAGATTGAGCAAGGATTCTAAAGAAGGAATGTCTTTTACTGAATTTACTTATCAAATTATTCAAGCTTATGACTTTTATCATTTATTCAAGAATGAAAACTGTCTTGTTCAAATGGGGGGTAGTGACCAATGGGGTAATATTACTAGTGGTACTGAATTAATTAGAAAAAAAACTGGCGAAAAAGTTTTCGCCCTAACTTGTCCATTAATAACTAAAGCTGACGGAACTAAATTTGGAAAAACAGAAGAAGGTAACATTTGGTTAGATAGAAAAAGAACCTCACCTTATAAATTTTATCAATATTGGCTAAATATTTCTGACGAGGATGCTTTCAAATACATAAAAATTTTTAGTTTTTATTCTCAAAATGAAATTATTGAATTTATTAGAATACACAAAGAGTCTCCTCACCTAAGATCTTTACAAAAAATAATTGCATCAGATCTTACAAAATTAGTTCATTCTAAAGCAGATTTAGAAAAGTCAATTGTAGCTTCAAATATTTTGTTTGGAAAATCCACATCAGAAGACTTAGGATTATTAGATGAAAAAACTTTTCTTGACGTTTTTGATGGTGTTCCAAAGATAAGTTTGTCTATGAATTATTTAAGAACAAATCCCTCTATTGTTGATTTTCTTGTTAAAGCTGGATTTTTATCTTCAAAATCAGAAATTATTAGAGCCATCAATGAAAACTCAATTTCAATTAATAAAGAAAAAAGAGATTCTAGTTTTTCTTTGTCAAAATCTAATTTGATTTGTAGTAAATATATTTTAGTGCAAAGAGGAAAAAAGAATTATTTTTTAATTGTTGTTAATTAAACATTTGATTACATCCTCTAATTTCTGATTCACTTAGTCTTCCGCTTATTGTGTATTTTTCATTTTTAAAAACTTCTCCAAGATCATCAGTTGCAATAAAAGCACAGGAGTGTTCATTTGCCAAATCGATAATATTTATTGCCCCTTTTCCATTTTTAGAAACAAACAAAGGGTTGTTTATATCCCTGACAAATGTTTTCATCCAAGGGGGATTTTCAAATTCCCCATTTTTAGTGGAGTATGCTTGAGAAAATAGTTCGGTCATACCATATTCTGAATGGATATTTTCTACTCCAAATCCTTTTTTAAGCTTGTAGTGTAATTCGTTTCTGCTTATCTCTTTTTTTCTTCCCTTCATGCCCCCAGTTTCTATTACTATTAAATCTTTCATGTCTACTGGAAATCTTTCTGCAAAATCTAACAAAGCATAACTAACTCCAAATAAAATTATTTTTTTATTTTTTATTTTTTTTAAAACATCAAATAGTTTTCTAAAATCATTGAGATAAAATTCGCTTTCAGAATAATTGGAAGTTTTTATAAAATCATCTATCATAAAAACAAGTGATGAATTTTTTTGCTCAAGGTAAGATGGTAGAAGACCTAAAAAAACATAATCTTTAGTTGAGCCATAAAAAATTTCAAATGATTTCCTGAAACTTTTGATGTATTGATTTATGTGACTGACATAATTTATACTTCTATTTCCAGTTGTACCACTACTTTTAAAGATGTGAGTGGTTTTTTTTTCAAGAGATACTACTTTATGGGTTTTAAAAAATTGAATAGGGAGAAAAGGAATTTCATATAATTCCTTAATATTTTTTGTTTTTATTTTCAATAACTTACAGTATTGATTATAAATTAAATTATCATTGAATTGTTTTTGAAATAAAGTGAGTGCTTTATTCTTAAAATTTAATTCCGAATTAATGTTAAATGTATTCAAATTTTTATTTTCAAATTTAATTAAAAGACAGCTATAAAAACTTTGTTAATTAAATCTTAAGTCAAATATTAATTTATTGTTAAGAAAAACATTAAATATATAAAATCAATTAATTTTGACATAAATTAATTAAATGAATAGTATTCCTAAAATTTTAATAGTTGATGATGATTCTGATATATTAGAGATATTAAGATATAACCTTTGTCTGGCGGGATACAATGTAAAAATTGCAATTAACGGAAAAGAAGCTATAAAAAAAGCTAAATTATTTATTCCAGACATTATTTTATTGGATATTATGATGCCTGAAATGGATGGTATTAAAGCTTGTACTCAAATCAAGACTATTCCAAAATTATCTGATACAATTATTGTTTTTTTAAGTGCTAGAAGTGAAGATTTCACACAAATTGCAGCTTTTGATGCTGGTGGAGATGATTATATAACCAAGCCTGTAAGACCCAAAATTTTATTAAAAAAAATAGAATCCATTTTAAAAAGATTAAAATCTATAAATAATGATAAATCAACAATTGAGTTAAAAAACATTATAATTAACAGGATGGAATATAAAGTTGTTAAAGATGGAGTTGACATTGTATTACCTAGAAAAGAATTTGAATTATTTTATTTATTAGCATCTAAACCTGGAAATGTTTTTACCAGATATGATATAATGAATAAAGTATGGGGTTCTAACGTGATAGTTGGGGATAGAACAATTGATGTTCATATTAGAAAATTAAGAGAAAAAGTTGGAAATTCGTATTTTAAAACTATAAAAGGGGTAGGTTACAAGTTTGCCCAATGATTTTATGTCATTATTTAATAAATCTAAAGTCCAATCATTATTCATCTCTTTTATTTTAAGTTTACTTACAATAATTACACTTTTACTTTATAATTACTTTTCACATGAAAATGTAAATCATTTATTATTTCTTGTCATTCCGATATTTTTAATTTCTTTTTTATTTGTTTTTATTTATTTTGAGTTTTTCATTTTTAAAAAAATCAAAAACCTCTACCGAGACTTAATACCAAAAGAAAATATTGAAAATTCTTTAGTTAATACAAACATGGACACATTAATTAATGATTTAAAACGATTTTCTAAAGAAAGCCAGACTGAAATAAAATCTATGCAAGAAAAAGAAAACTTTAGAAGAGATTTTATTGGAAATTTAGCTCATGAATTAAAAACCCCCTTATTTACATCACAAAGTTACCTTCTAACTTTAATTGATGGTGCATTAAAAGATGAGCATGTTAATTTAAAATATTTAAAAATTGCAGAAAAAGCTATAGAAAGATTAATTTTTATTGTTAAAGATTTAGATTTAATTACTAAGTTAGAATCTGAAGGACTAAAACTAGAGAAATCGAAATTCAATATAATTTCTTTAGTAAAAAATGTTTTTGAAATGTTGGAATTACAATCCAATAAAAAGAAAATCTCATTAATTTTAAATTCAAAAAATAAATCAGTAAATGTTAATGGTGACCAAGAAAAAATACATCAAGTATTGACAAATCTAATAGAGAATTCCGTTAAATATGGTAAAGAATCTGGAACTACCGAAGTTTCAGTAGAAGACATAATAGAAAATAAAATTATTCTTAGAATAACCGATAATGGAAATGGAATTAAAAAAGTTCATTTTAAAAGATTGTTTGAAAGGTTTTATCGAGTAGAAAACTCAGGTAACAGATCAACTGGTGGTTCTGGACTTGGCTTAGCAATAGTCAAGCATATAATAGATGCTCACAATGAGAAGATATATGTTGAGAGTGATTTTGGAGTAGGCTCTGAATTTTCATTTACCTTACAAAAATCAAATTAATTATTTTTAAGTTTGTTTCATTATTTAAATAAAATAAATTCTTGGGCAGTAAAAACAAATTAAAAAAATTTATCGAAAACGAAAGTTTTTCAAATGTAGTACAACCTAAAAGAGAAAAGCTTCTTTCTGAAAAATTTAATTTAAAGGGTAACTGGAATAAATTATATTTTAAAAATAATAACCCAATTGTCATAGAACTTGGTTGTGGTAAGGGAGAATACACTGTTAATCTAGCTAAATTAAATCCTAATAAAAACTATGTAGGAATAGATGTTAAAGGGGCAAGATTTTGGAGAGGAGCTAAGACTTCTTTGGAACAAAAATTAGATAATGTTATTTTTATTAGAACTCAAATTGAATTGATTGATTTTATTTTTGATGACCAGGAAGTAAGTGAAATATGGCTAACCTTTCCGGATCCTCAAATAAAATATCAAAGAAGAAAACATCGCTTAACAAATCCCACTTTTTTAAAATTATATAAAAAAATCATAAATAATGAAGGACTTATTCATCTCAAAACTGATAGTGAATTTCTTCATGGTTATACTCTTGGTATTTTAGAAGGTTTAGATATAAAGCCACTATTTTCTAATCATGATATTTATAAAAACAACAATGCTCCTAGTGATGTGATAAATATCAAAACCCATTATGAAAAATTATTTTTAGAAACTAAAAAAAGTATATCATATTTGTGTTTTAAGCTTTAATTATGATTAAAAACATTTCCAAATCTGATTTTTTCAGTAAAGTATATAATGTTGTCTCTAAAGTTCCCTTTGGTAAGGTAACTACTTATGGAGCTATTGCAAATTATCTAGGTTCAAAAAAAAGCGCTAGAGTAGTTGGTTGGGCTATGAACGCTTCTCATTCTAAAGAAAATATTCCCGCACACAGAGTAGTTAATAGAATAGGACTATTGTCAGGTAAAAACCATTTTTTTGGAAATAATTTGATGAGACAATTATTGGAAAATGAAGGTATTGAAGTAAAGAATGATCAAGTTGTGAATTTTAAAATTATTTTTTGGGATCCCTCTTTAGAATTACAATAAATTATATTCTTAAGCTTATATTTGTATTTTAAAATAATTTTTTTTGAAATCAACTAAGGATAAAATTTTATCAACTCTAAGAACTGTTCATTTAAATAATGAAAAGTTTGATATTGTTTCTAATAATTCAGTTACTAATGTTGTCGTTTTTGAAAATGAAATTTTAATTGATTTAGAAATAGAAAATCCTACTTTACAGTCTAAAAATAAAGTAAAAGCCTTAATTATTGATGTCCTTAATAAAGAATTTGAAAATCAATTTGAAATAAAAATAAATTTTAAAGTAGCTAAAGCTTTAAACCAAACAATTTTAAATGATGAAAAAGTTTTAAAGAATGTTCAAAATATTATAGCTGTGTCATCTGGAAAAGGAGGTGTTGGAAAATCAACAGTTACGGCAAATTTAGCTATTTCTTTAAATAGTATGGGTTTTTCCGTAGGAATTTTAGATGCTGATATCTACGGCCCTTCAATTCCAGTAATGTTTGACGTAGCAGAAAAAAAACCATCAGCTGTTCAGTCCAATGGAAAGTCTAAAATGAAACCAGTTGAAAGCTTTGGAATAAAAATTTTATCAATCGGATTTTTTACAAAAATAGACCAGGCAGTTATTTGGAGAGGACCTATGGCATCAAAGGCATTAAATCAAATGATTTTCGATGCTGATTGGGGAGAACTAGATTTTCTGTTAGTAGATTTACCGCCAGGAACTGGAGATATTCACCTAAGTATCATGCAGTCATTACCCATTTCTGGTTCTGTGGTGGTTAGTACTCCTCAAAATGTAGCTTTGATTGATGCAAGAAAAGGGGTTTCAATGTTTAAGCAAGAAAATATAAACGTTCCAGTTTTGGGAATTATAGAAAATATGGCTTACTTTATCCCAGAGGAATTACCTAACAATAAATATTATTTATTTGGAAAAGAAGGTGCTAAAAATTTATCAGTTGATTTAGATGTACCTTTTTTAGGAGAAATTCCCTTAATTCAAAGTATAAGAGAAGCTGGTGATATTGGAAGACCGGCATCTCTTCAGGATGGTTCAATAATTAAAAATGTTTTTAACGAAATATCAAAAAAAATGATTTCGGAACTTTTAATAAGAAACGAAAAACTTCCAGTAACTGAAGTTATTAAAATCAAAACCATGTCAGGTTGCTCTGCAATTAAATAAATATTATGAATAAAGATTTATTAAAGAAAAAAGTTGAATTAGCTTTAGATGAAATAAGACCCTTTCTTCTTTCTGACGGAGGAGATATTTCATTAATATCAATAGAAAAAAATATTGTTAAAGTCCAGTTAATGGGTAATTGTGTCAGTTGTTCTGTTAACCAGATGACTTTGAAAAATGGTGTTGAGATGACTATCAAAAAACACGCTCCTCAAATTCAAGAAGTTCTTAGTGTTGAATAAGAAAATGAATATAATTAAAACAGATATTTTAATAATTGGTGGCGGACCTACTGGATTATTCACAGTATTTGAAGCAGGGCTATTGGGTTTAAAATGTCATATCATAGATACTTTAACAAAGCCTGGAGGACAATGCGTTGAAATATACCCTAAAAAACCAATATTTGATATTCCAGCTATTCCTCAAATTTTAGCAGGAAAATTGATAGACGATTTGTTAGAGCAAATTAAACCATTTACGCCTGGTTACACATTAGCAGAATCGGCTGATGTGCTAGAAAAGCAAAAAGATGGTTCTTTTAATGTAACTACCAATAAAGGAACTGTTCATAATGCGAAAGTAGTAGCTATAGCAGGGGGATTAGGTAGTTTTGAGCCAAGAAAACCTTTAATTAATGGTTTAGAAAAGTTTGAAGGAAATGGATTGGAATATATGGTTAAAGATCCTAAATTTTTTAAAAACAAAAATGTAGTAATTTCTGGAGGAGGAGATTCTGCTTTGGACTGGACTATTGAATTACAGAAAATTGCTAAAAAAGTTACTTTAGTTCATAGGAGAAGTGAGTTTAGAGGAGCATTTGACTCTGTTGAAAAAGTTCAAAAACTTAAAAACGATTTTTTAATTGATGTAATAACGCCAGCTGAAGTAGTAGGAATAGACGGAAAAAATGAATTAAGTAGTGTAGTGATAAAAGTTGGTGATAATGAAAAAGTAATCAAAACAGATTTTTTTATTCCTCTTTTTGGGCTAATTCCTAAATTAGGTAAAATCTCCAATTGGGGCTTGGAAATTGAAAAGAACTCAATTTGTGTCAATAATGCCTTGGATTATCAAACTAATATTCCTGGAGTTTTTGCAATTGGGGATGTTAATACTTACCCAGGTAAATTAAAGTTAATATTATGTGGCTTTCATGAAGCTACTTTAATGTGTCAAGCAGCTTTCAAAATTATTTATCCTGAGAAAAAAAATATTTTGCGATATACTACCGTTTCAGGTGTTAATGGTTTTGATGGTTCTAAAAAGAAATCTGAATCGGCAATAATTAAATCGATTGATTAATATATGATTAATGATTTTATATATAATTCAAATAAGATTCAAAATATTAAAGGAACTTGTAAATGGAGATCTCCTAGTAATATTGCTTTAATAAAATATTGGGGGAAAAAACCAAATCAAATTCCATTAAATACTTCTTTGAGTATTACCTTAAACAATTGCTATACTATAACAGAGGTTTCTTATCAAACTAGAAATAAAATTGGAAAAAATTTTGAATTTTTTTTTGAAGGTAAAGCCAAATTAAGTTTTGAGGAAAAATTAAATCAATTTTTTAATAGAATCGAGAAATATTGCTCATTTTTATCATTATTAGAACTGAAAATTGAATCTAATAATTCCTTTCCACATAGTAGTGGAATTGCTTCTTCAGCATCTTCTTACAGTGCACTTTCTTTGTGTATAATGGACATAGAAAAAAAATTAAACCCAGCAATTGATGATAAATATTTTTTTCAAAAAGCTTCTTTTCTAGCTAGATTAGGATCTGGAAGTGCGTGTAGAAGTATTATTGGATCTTTTTCCTCCTGGGGGCAGACTAGTATTTTAGATCATAGCAGTGATTTATATGCCACAAGGTTTTCAAGTAAGATTCATAATATATTTAATGATTTATGCGATACAGTTTTAATAGTTGATAAAAGAGAAAAAGAGGTGTCTAGCACAATTGGACACCAGTTGATGAAAGGCCATTCGTACTCTAATGATCGTTTAGATCAAGCGAACTCCAATTTAAATAAATTAAAAGATGCTTTAGAAAATGGGAACTATGATTTGTTTATCAAGATAGTTGAATTAGAAGCTTTGTCTTTACACGCCATGATGATGACATCTGTACCTTATTTTATATTAATGAAGCCCAATACGTTAGAAATTATAAACTTGGTTTGGAAATATCGAAAGGAAAAGAAATCAAAAATATGTTTCACTCTGGACGCCGGAGCAAATATTCATTTGATTTATCCAGAAAATGAATATGCCAAAGTGCAATTATTTATTAAGAGTGATTTGTTGAAATTTTGCCATTTAGGAGAATTTATAAATGACAAGATTGGTAATGGACCATTTAAATTGTAAATTTACAACATGAAATCTCCCCTATTTTATTCAAAAATTTTACTTTTCGGAGAATATGGTATTATAAAAAATTCTAAAGGTTTATCTATTCCATATAATTTTTATAAAGGCGGATTGAAATTAGGAAATCTAGACTCTGATATCATAAAAAAATCAAATAAAAGTCTTAGTCTATTTAGAGATTTTTTAAAAAAAATAGATAGTTCAATTATTATTTTTGATTTTAATAAAATGAATAACGAACTTATTGAAGGGTTGTATTTTGATAGTACAATTCCTCAGGGATATGGAGTTGGCAGTAGTGGAGCTTTAGTAGCGGCTTTTTATGATCGTTATACAGAAAATAAAATAACGGTTTTAGAAAATTTAACAAGAGATAAAATAATAATACTAAAAAATATTTTTTCTAAAATGGAATCCTATTTCCATGGAAAATCTTCAGGTTTAGATCCCCTTAATAGTTATTTAAGTCTTCCAATATTGATTCACTCCAAAAATCAAATTGAAACAACTGGAATTCCTCTGCAATCTTCAATTGGAAAAGGAGCTGTTTTTTTATTAGATAGCGGAAAATCTAGTGAAACTGCCCCAATGGTAGATATTTTTTTTAAATCGATGGAAAATAAAAATTACAGTAAAATAATAAGAGAAGATTTTATTAAAATCACTGATTCATGTGTCGAGGATTTCTTATCAGGTGATTTTAAATCATTGTTTTTAGACATTAAAAAACTTTCAAAAGTTGTTCTCGAAAATTTCAAACCTATGATTCCGAAAAATTTTCACCAATTATGGGCTAAAGGAATAGAATCAAATGATTATTATTTAAAACTATGTGGATCTGGAGGAGGAGGCTACATTTTAGGCTTTTCAGAGGATTTTGAAAAAGCAAAATTAGCATTAAAAGATTATAAATTAGAGGTCGTCTACAACTTTTAATCCCAATGTTTATTTCTTCATTAAACAAGAAATTTTTATTAAAAATACTGAGTTTATTTTCTGTGGTTAGAGGATATAATGTGATATTTATCGCTTTTGCTCAATTAGTCTCATCTATTTTTATTTTCTCCACATCAAATAATATTTATAATATTATTTCAGATTTGAATATTTGGCTCATAATTTTTTCGTCTTCAACATCCATTTCTGCCGGTTACATAATTAATAATTTTTATGATTCAGAAAAAGATTTAATAAATAGACCATTAAAAACTCTTTTGGAAAACGAAATTTCAGGGAAAACTAAATTAAGTGCATATGTTTTTCTTAATATTTTAACATTATTTTTTTCTGTGTTAGTTTCATTAAAAGCTTTACTTTTTTTTAGTTTTTATACACTTGTCATTTTTATTTACTCCATTAAATTAAGTAGATTTCTTTTTATTAGAAATTTTTTATCTGTTGTTTTAGTAATTACTCCTTTTTTTGCAATTACTGTTTATTATAATAATTTTTCATTAGAAATTTTCACTCATGCGATATTTCTTTTTTTTGTTATTTTAATTAAGGAATTAATTAAAGATTTAGAAAATTTAAAAGGAGATTTCACTATGAACTATAAAACTATCCCAGTGGTTTATGGTGAAAGAAATACCAAAATGTTCATTACTATATACTCATTACTTGTAATTTTAATATGTATGAACCTAATCTCAAACTATGAGATTTATATGATGAAATTCTATTATATACTTACTATTCCTTTTTTCATTCCTTTTATCTATTTATTGTGGAATTTTAATCATAAAAAATATTATGAAATATTACATAATTCTTTGAAAACTCTGATTGTTGCAGGTCTTTTTAGTATTATATTGCACGGCTTTTGATATTTAAATTATGACACTCCAAAATACAATTAGATTAAATAAATTTATTTCAAATTCAGGTTTTTGTAACAGAAGACAAGCAGATGATTATATAAGCCAAGGTAGAGTGTCTGTAAATAATAAAATTATTGTTAGACTTGGCTCGAAGGTTTTTTTAAAGGACAGTGTCAAGTTAGACGGAAGAGAAATATTTCCTATTAAAATGCAGTATATTATTTTAAATAAACCAAAAGGATTTCATTGTATTTCCACAAACAATAATCCAAAAACTGTTTTTACTCTTTTGTCTTCAATTAATGAAGGAAATAGAATAATATCTTTAGATTTCTTAAAAGAAAGTCATACTGGACTTATTATTTTGTCTAATGATACTCAATTTGTAAACCAAATAAACGAAAAAAAAAATCTGATAAATCAAATTTTTCATTTAAAACTTGATGTAGATTTTTTGAAAAAAGATTTAAAAAATATAAAAGATTTAGAGTTTAGCGATAAATCAAAAATTAAATCGATTAATTATGTGGAAGGAGCAAATAAAAATGAAATTGGTATTGAACTAGCTATTCACAATATTAAAGATTTAGAAAAACTTTTTTTAGATTTTAACTATAAAATTATTTCACTTGATAGAGTTCTTTTTTCAAATTTTACAAAAAAAGATTTGTCGAGAGGACAATGGAGAAATATTTCAAAACAAGAATTAATTAACTTAAAAAGTTTTTAGTTTTTACTAGCCCATTCAAATCCTCTGGTTAATAGTTTCCAACCCTCAGGATGTTTTATGAATTCATTTGGATCGTGTCCGATTGAAATGTAAAAAACCTTTCCTTTTCCATACGTTTTTTTCCAAGCTACAGGCATTACAACATCATTTATCCATGGATAAGTATTTCCGTTAAATTTAGTAGTAGCCAATATTTCAATATTTGGGTCGTAGTGCAGATAATATTGTTCACTAAAAATATTAAAACTTTTAAGCCCTTTTGTGAATTTGTTTTTATTCATTTCAACTTTGAAATTAACTTTTCCTCCGGGGTGTGCTACAAATTGTCCACCAATCATAAATTGGTAAGCAGTATTATTTCTAAATGAATCGGCTAAACCCCCATGAGAACCTGCAATACCTACTCCATTTTTTACAGCATTTGTCAAATTTTTTCCTTGTTTGGAGGAAAGATTCATCATTGTTACAGATTGTATTATTAAATCAAACTTTATCAAAGAATCATAATTTGAATAAATATTTAAATTATTAGATTCTTGAACATTTGCCTTTTCTTTTTTTAACCAGTTTATTACATTTTTAGCAAACAGTTTAGGTTGATGTGGTTTATATCCTCCCCAAACAACTAAAACATTTTTATTTTCTAAAGATTGAGAATAAATAAGGTTTTGAGAAATAATAGAAATCAATAATATTATAAAAATTCTTTTCATTAAATATTATAACAATTTACGATATTATTTATAAAAATAATTTATTTTCATTAGTCTGTATTTTTTATTTTAACTAAGTTTAAAAATCTATATTATTAAAAAATGACTAAAAAATCAAGAAGAAATTTTATTAAAAATTCCTCTACTTTAGGTATTGGGTTTTTTATTGTTCCAAGAAATGTTTTAGGCGGAGTCGGTTTTACTCCACCTAGTGATCAATTAAATATAGCATCAATTGGTTCTGGGGGTAAGGGGTCTGATATTCAAAATTCTTGGGCATCTAATGAAAGAGTAATTGCTCTTTGTGATGTACATTTAGAAGGAAATCATGGCGTAGTTCAATCAAGAAAAAAATATCCAAAAGCTAATTTTTATGTTGATTTTAATGAGCTTTTAGACAAAGAAAAAGATTTAGATGCAGTCACGATTAGCACACCAGATCATACTCATGGGGTGATAGGCAATAGAGCCATGAATAAGGGATTGCATGTTTATATTCAAAAACCTTTAACCCATAATATAGAGGAAGCAAGACAATTAACTATAACTGCAAAAAAAAATAAAGTTGTTACTCAAATGGGTAACCAAGGTGGGTCTTGTATTGGAGTTAATAAAATCAAGGACTGGATAGATTCCAAAATGATTGGAAATATTAATAAAGTATATGCTTGGACTAATAGACCAGTATGGCCTCAGGGTTTTAAAATGCCAGACCCTTCTGTATCCAAACCAAAAGATTTAGAGTGGGATTTGTGGTTAGGACCAGCAAAATATAGAGAATACAGACCAGAGTTTCATCCATTTAATTGGAGGGGGTGGTGGGATTACGGAACAGGAGCTCTAGGAGATATGGGTTGTCATATTCTGGACGTTCCATACAAAACATTATCCTTAGGTCATCCAAAAGATGTTGAGTGTAGTGTAGCAACCATTTATGAAAAAATGTGGAACGCGAATTATTATCCAGAGGGATGTCCACCAGCCTCAATAGTTACCCTTCATTTTAATAAAAGTATTAAAACAAATTCTGATTTGGAAATGATTTGGATGGATGGAGGGATTATACCTCCGCGCCCTGAAGTTATTCCGGCTGAAGATTATTTGGGAGAAAAAGGAAATAAAAATGGTCTTTTTATTATTGGAGATAAGGGAGTCATTTCATCCGGAGTTTATGGATTAAATCCAAAGCTTTATAGAAAAGGAGAAAAAGTATTGCATTTGAATACAGATTTAATTTATAATAAAAATAATGATTTAGATGATATTCACCATATGGAATGGATTAATGCATGCAAAGAAGGATATGGAAGTAAATCTTATGACAAACTTACATCTCCATTTGAATATGCAGGACCTTTCACAGAAACAGTTTTAATGGGAAATCTTGCTTTAAGGAGTTACATGATTAAAGATGGAAATGATTTTATAGGTAGAAAAAAACTTCTTTGGGATGGTCAAAATACTAGAATTACAAATTTTGATTTGGCAAATCAATTTGTAGGCAGAAACAGAAGAAAAGGATGGCAGTTGTAAATTTTTAAAGACATTATTTTATGTTTGGTCTAAATTTTTAATTATATTAAAATAACATAAATACTTTAGAACTATGAAAACAATAAATTACTTATTAATTTTTATTTCTTTTTTTATTTTAAGTTGTAATAACAATTCTAAAAAACAGACTAAAGCTATTTCTGTTGAAAATCTAATGGAATCATCATCTGAAGAAAAATGGGTTTCATTAATTCAAGAAAATACAATGGAAGGCTGGCACTACTTTCAGGACGATGGGAAAAAGTCGGGATGGGATATAAAAAATGGAGTACTAACTTTTACTTCAGCTAACGCAAAAGGAGAAGGAGATAAAAGTCTTGTAAGTGATAAAGAATACACAAGTTTTAAAATTCATTTAGAATGGAAAGTTAGTTCTATGTCTAATAGTGGTTTTTTTTGGGGTGTAAAAGAAGATATAAAATATGAGTATCCTTTTGTAACTGGACCTGAGATTCAAATTTTAGACCCTGAAATGCCAGACGGCCCTTTGACACAAGCTGGCGCTTTATACGGAATGATTGCACCCTCAAAGTGGGTTACAAATCCTGCTGGAGAATGGAATAGTTATGACATAACCATTGATCATAATTCTAACAAAGGGGTGGTAGTTCATAATGGAGAGGAAATAGTCAATTTTCCTTTGAGTGGTGAGGTTTGGGATGCAATGGTTGAACCTACTAAGTTTAATAATTGTGATGAAGAACCATGGCAAAATTGTGACTTTGGAAAATTTAAAACAGGAAAAATTTCTATTCAAGACCATCCTGGTGTTATTTCATTTAGAAATATTAAAATTTTAGAACTATAAGGCATTCATATTCAACTATAAATACAAAAAATAGAAATTTTAATTTTATTTATGAAAGCTTGTATAATTTTAGCTTAATTAAAAATCGATATGCAGATTAAAGAAAACTCAAAGGAATATGATGTGATAATAGTAGGGTCTGGTGCTGGAGGAGGAATGGCAACTAAGGTTTTGTCTGAAGCAGGACTTTCTGTAGCCATTGTAGAGGCTGGGCCTTTTTATGACCCAGCAAATCCAGATCAAATGACTCAAATGAAATGGCCATATGATTCTCCCAGAAGAGGTGCAGGAACCACAAGAGCATTTGGAGACTTTGATCAAGCATATGGTGGGTGGGAGATTGAAGGAGAGCCTTATTCACAAGTTGATGATTCCGAGTTTAGGTGGTTTAGATCTAGAATGTTGGGTGGAAGAACTAATCATTGGGGAAGAATATCATTAAGATTTGGTCCAGATGATTTTAGAAAAAAATCTATAGATGGCTTAGGTGAGGATTGGCCAATTAGTTATGATGACATCAAACCATATTATGATAAAGTAGATAAATTAATAGGTGTTTTTGGTAGCAAAGAAAATCTACCTAATGATCCAGATGGTTTTTTTCTCCCACCACCAAAACCTAGACTTCATGAATTGTTTTATATAAAAGGAGCAAGAAAAAGTAATGTAAAAGTAATGCCGTCAAGGTTATCAATTTTGACAAAAAGAATTAATAACGATAGAGGAGTCTGCTTTTACTGTAGACAATGTGCTAGAAGCTGTATGACTTATGCAGATTTTTCGTCTGGTTCATGTTTGATTTTCCCAGCTCAAAAATCTGGTGGTCAGATTGATATGTATGTAAATGCTATGGTAAGAACTGTGTTAACAAATGAGGAAGGAAAAGCTACGGGGGTTTCATATATTGACAAAGAAGATAAAAAGGAATATAAATTAAAAGGTAAGGTGGTAGTATTAGCTGCTTCAGCATGTAGTTCAGCCAGAATTTTACTTAACTCAAAAAGTAAGCAACATCCAAATGGACTAGGAAATAGTAGCGACGTTGTAGGAAAATATTTACATGATTCAACGGGGGGAGGAAGAATGGCTTTTATTCCAGACCTAATCGACAGAAAAATTTATAATGAAGATGGAGTTGGAGGAATGCATGTTTATTCGCCTTGGTGGTTAGACAATAAAAAATTAAATTTCCCCAGAGGTTACCATATTGAAGTTTGGGGAGGCATGGGTGCTCCATCTTATGGAACAGGTTTTAATGTAAATGATTTTAATAAATTTTTTGGATTACCAGTAGGTGGTTATGGGGATTTGTTAAGAAAAGATATGCGTAAGTACTATGGTTCTTTAGTTGGTATGGACGGAAGAGGAGAATCTATTGCTATGAAAAGTAATTACTGTGAAATTGACCCTAATCAGGTAGATGAATTTGGAGTTCCAACTTTAAGGTTTAAATATAAATGGTCCGAGCATGAAGTTAATCAAGCAAAACACATGCAAGATACGTTTGAGGAAATTATACATAATATGGGTGCTATTCCACTTGGAAACAAAGCAGATAAGAGTTCTAATTTTGGTCTAACCAAGCCAGGTGAAATTATTCATGAGGTCGGTACAACTAGAATGGGAAAAGATCCGAAAAACTCAGTTGTTAATGAGTTTGAGCAGCTTCATGATGTTTCAAATGTTTTTGTAGTTGATGCAGGGCCTTTTGTGTCACAAGCTGATAAAAATCCTACGTGGACAATTATGGCTTTAGCTTGGCGTAGTTCAGATTATATAATTGAACAATTTAAAAAACAAAATTTTTAATGGACAGAAGAGATAGTATTAAGTCAATTATGTTAGGCTCCATTGGATTTGGTGTGCTTTTTGAAGGCTGTTCTACTGGCGTAAGTAGTGAAGAGGTCAAGAAAGCTATTTCTAAATTCCAGTATGGAAGGACTAAAAAAGAATTAGCTCATGATAAAAAGCTTTTTTCTGTAAAATGTTTTAATGATAAAGAACTGAAAACAATTAAACAATTGTGTAATTTAATTCTGCCACCTAATGAATTTGGTTCTATTGAAGATGCCGAAGTACCAGAACTTATTGAATTTATGGCTAAAGATATTCCTAGTTATGAAGCACCAATCAAGGAGGGGTTGTCATTATTAAATAAGGTTTCAAATAAAAAACATCAAAAGTCTTTTTTTGAATGTGAAGAAAATCAACAAAAAACATTCTTAAATGAAATGGCTTATCCCGACCCAGAACTATCAAGCTCTGAACAAAAGAAAGAAGTAAAATGGTTTAGTTTAATGAGAAATTTAACTATGACTGGTTATTACACTTCTAAGGTCGGAATTGAAGAATTAGGTTATGTTGGAAACACACCAAATGTTTGGGACGGAGTCCCTCAAGATGTATTAGATCAATATGGTTTATCTTATGATAAAGATTGGATAGATAAATGCATAGATCAGTCCAAAAGAAATGACACTGCTGTTTGGGACGAAGAAGGAAATCTGATCACATAAAAATAAAAAACCTCATTTATAATATTATAAATGAGGTTTTAATGTGGTACCTCGCAGAATCGAACTGCGGACACAAGGATTTTCAGTCCTTTGCTCTACCAACTGAGCTAAGGTACCATGGCTAATTTTTTAGCTGAGCAAATATAATTTGTTTTATGAGAGCAACAAAAAATCATGTGAAAAATCTTCTGTATTTTTACTATTTAATAATAAGCATTTGAATCTAGCTATAGATATTGGTAATTCTCTCTTAAAAATAGGACTGTTCAAAAATAATATTTGTATAAATTATTATGAGTTTGATAAGGATTACCATAATAATGTTAAAAATATTTTAGAATCTAATACGATTTTAAATTCAATAGTTTCTAATGTTTCAGATTCAAATAAAGAAATAATGGAATTATTATCAGTCAAAACAAAATTAATTAAAATAGATTCTTTATTAAAAATCCCCTTTAAAAATAATTATAAAACTAAAAGTACTTTAGGACAAGATAGGCTAGTACTTGTTTCCTCTGCTGCTAAACAATTTCCTAATAATAATGTATTAATAATTGATTTAGGTTCATGTATAACATATGATTTTATTAGTGTTGAAAACGAGTATATAGGAGGTGCTATTTCACCTGGATTAAATATGAGATATAAAGCATTAAATAGTTTTACAGCTAATCTTCCTTTATTAAATCCAAAAAAAATTGATGATAGAATTGGAGAAAACACAGAAGATTCTATTCATTCAGGCGTAGTAAACGGAATAATATTTGAGATAAATGGAACTGTAGACTATTATAAAAGTGAATTTAAAGAAATTAGGATAATTTTAACAGGTGGTGACTCTAAATTCTTGTCCAAGAAGATAAAAAACAGCATCTTTGCGAATTCAAATTTCCTTCTTTTAGGACTTAATTATTTAATTGAATTGAATAAAAAATAATGAAAAAATTTTTACTACCTGTTTTTTTTATTTTCAATCTGACATTAATTTTTAGTCAGTCTGGTAGTTTATCTCCATATTCTTTTTATGGAATTGGAGAAAACACATTTAAAGGAACAATGGAAAATAGGTCCATGGGAGGTTTAAATGTGTATAGCGATAGTATCCACTTAAACCTTACTAATCCGGCTGCTTACACTGAATTAGAACTTGTAAACTATTCTGTAGGAATTGATTATAGTAATATTAGTCTTAAAACTGAAACCTCAAATGAAAAAGTTACCACTGCAAGTATTAATTATCTCGCAGTTGCTATACCTACAAAACGTCTTGTTTTTGGTTTTGGACTTATTCCAAAAACATCAGTGGGTTACCTTTTAGAATCAAAAGATGATTCAAAGATTCCAAACCAAGTTGATAGGTATGAAGGAGACGGCGGAGTAAATACTGCATTTCTTTCTTTTGGGTTTAAAGTTTTCAAAAAAATCAGGCTGGGAATTTCTGCAAATTATGATTTCGGAAGTTTAGAACATTCAAATTCCAGATTTCTTGATGGAGTAGAATTATACACAAGAGTTCAAAGCAATTCTTCACTAAGTGGAGTAAGTTTCAATTATTCAATACTTTTCAAAGAAAAAATATCGAATGATTTAACTTTACATGCAACATATATTATAAATCCAACTTCAAAACTTAGTTCAAATAATACTCAAACATTATTTACCATACCTGGATTAGGAGGCTATGGTGGAGATTCTGAAGAAATTGATTTAGCTGCTTTGAAATTAGATAAAACTAAAATAAGTATTCCTTCGTCTAATTCTTTTGGATTAGGTATAGGAAAAGAAACAAAATGGTTTATGGGATTTGACTATACTTTGACTAGCGGGGGCGGATTAGAAAATAAATTATTTAATTTAAAAGATGTAGAATATAAAAAAGGATCTAAAATAGCATTTGGAGGTTTCTATATTCCTAATTATAACTCTTTTACAAGCTACTTTAGTAGAATAGTTTACCGGGCTGGAATTCGAATTGAAAAAACTGGACTTAATATTCAAAATCAATCAATTAACGAATATGGAATTAACTTTGGATTTGGATTGCCTTTTCAAGCTTTCCAAAATATTAATTTAGGTTTTGAAGTTGGAAAAAGAGGAACTGTAAAGGGGGGATTAGTTCAAGAAAATTTTGCTAGTGTAAGACTTGGAATTACCTTAAACGATCGTTGGTTTGTAAAAAACAAGTATAATTAATAAATTTGGCTTCATTTTTGAATCAAATAGTTTTATAAGAAACTATTTATCAATTATTAAACATACATAATGAACAGAATACTTTATTCTTTAATATTATTTTTTAGTATGATTAGTTTTAGCCAATCTCAAGAAGATTGCCTCTCGAACCTTTCTATTTTTGCAGAATATGCTAAGGTTAAAAATTATGACGCTGCTTATCAGCCTTGGATGAATGTTAAAGAGGCTTGCCCAGACATAAACTCTGCTATTTACGTATATGGAGAGAGAATATTAAAAGATTTTATAAAGAAATCAGAAGGAAGTGATAAAGTTAAATATGAAAAAGATCTTTTAGGTCTTTATGACCAATGGCTAAATTATTTTTCAAAATCCAAAAGCGGTAAAAATCAGACCGGTAAAATATTAGCTATAAAAGCTCAATCAATGCTTGATTATAAACTTGCTGATAACCAGGAAATTTATAATGTTTATGATAGAGCATTTAAAGAAGATTCAAATAGTTTTATTTCTCCCAAAGGTTTATACAACTATTTTAAGATATATTTTAATTTATATAAATTAGATAGTTCATCAGTATCCTTAGAAGCTGTATTTGAAAAATACGAGGAATTAACTGAAAAATTTGAATTTGAAATGGGTGTTTATTCTACTAAATTAGACGTCCTATTAAAAAAAGAAGATAATGATGATCCTATTTCAAGAAGAGAAACTAGAAATAAAAAAGTCTATGAGGTTAATTTATTAGCTTGCTCAACTTATTTAAAGAATTTAAATGCTATAATCGCAAAAGAGGCTTCTTGTGAAAATTTAATTCCTTTATACAGAAAGAATTTTGATAAATTTAAATCTGATCCGGTCTGGCTTAACAGAGCCGCTAGCAGAATGGATAGTAAAGATTGCTCAGACGATCCATTATTTGTAGAATTAGTTGAAGCATTACATCAATTAAATCCTTCTGCTAATTCTGCTTATTATTTAGGTCTTTTAAATGACAAGAAGGGTGACACTAAATTAGCTATTCAATATTATACTGAATCTATAGATTTGGAAACAGATAAAATAAAAAAGGCTAAAACACTTTATAAAATTGCTATTAAATTTAAAAAATCAAGACAATATAGTAAATCTAGGAGTTACGCCAATAAAGCTTTAAAATACCAGCCTTCATTAGGAAATGCATATTTATTGATTTCTAATTTATATGCTGCTAGTGCTAATAATTGTGGTAATACACAGTTTGAAAAAAGAGCAATATATTGGTTGGCTGCTAAAGAAGCTAGGAAAGCTGCTTCAGTGGATGCCTCAACAAGAAAAATTGCTAATAAAACTGCAATTAGTTACGAAGGAAGGGCTCCCTCGAAGACAGATATATTTACAGAAGGAAAATCTGGAGAAATTATTTCTATTAAATGTTGGATTGGTAAAAATGTCACCGTTCCTTCTTTATAAAGAATGAATGAATTTAAATTTTTCATTTTAATTTGTTTTTGTTTTTTTTCTTGTGAAGATAATTTTCAGGAAATTAAAAAAATAAATAATCTTGACAGCTTTCCAATAGGGATTGCTGAAGAAATTAAGTTAATATATACTGATTCAGCTAAAGTTAAAGCTATTTTAACTTCTCCTGTTAATAAAGATTATACTAATCAAAACTTTCCCTATTCAGAATTCCCCAATGGAATCAAAATTACTTTTTTTGACGAAAATAAAAATCAGACTGTAGTTACCTCTGACTATGCTATAACTTACAATAAAACAAATATTGTAGATTTAATTGGAGATGTAGTAATTAATATTCACGATGGATCTATTTTAAAAACATCTCAACTTTTTTGGGATCCAGAACAAGAATGGTTGTTTACTGAAGAAAAATTTAGTTTCAAAAATGTAGATTATGATATAATTGCTACAAGATTAGATGCTAATAGATCATTTACAATTTTTAACACAGGTGAACTTGATGGAAAAGTTATGATTGAAGAAAACGAAAACGAAAAAAAATAGATTAAAATGCGAAAAATTTCAGAAATAGCTTATTTATTAATTTTTTTCATTGCTTCCTTTGATTATTTTTTAGGTCCAAATGATGAATCTAATAGAAAAAATATATTACTAATTTTTGCTTTAGTGTCTTTATTTATGTTTTTCTTTAGAAGGTATTTTAGAAAAAAATTTCAAAAAAGAAATAATTAAATTTAATGGATACTCAAATTACTGTTATTTTAATTTCAATTTTATTTTCTGCTTTTTTCTCTGGGATGGAGATTGCATTTGTTTCTTCAAATAAAATTTATTTAGAAATTGAAAAAAAACAAAGTGGTTTTTTTTCTGGTATTTTAAAAAGAATAACTCAGAGCCCTTCGAAATTTATAGCCACTATGCTATTAGGCAATAATATCGCTTTAGTAGTATATGGTCTTTATTCAGGTAAACTAATTTTAGAATTATTATTTCCGCATATAGATAGTTCTCAATCTCTGGATTTCATATATATATTTTATCAAACTTTGATTTCAACATTTGTAATTTTAATTACTGCAGAATTTTTACCTAAAGTATTATTTCAAATTTATGCTAATTTATTATTGAAGTACTTGTCATTTCCATCATACATGTTTTATATTCTGCTAAGTCCAATTACTTATATTTTAAATTCAATTTCTGACAGTGTTTTAAGTAAGTATTTTAAAACTAAAGAAGATGAATTAAGAATTGTATTTAGTAAAGATGAGTTAGGAGATTATATTAATGAAGAGTTGGCTAATGATTCAGAAATAAAAGATATAGATTCAGAAATTAAAATTTTTCAAAATGCTTTAGAATTTTCTAATGTAAGAGCTAGAGAAGTAATGGTTCCAAGATCAGAAATAATTTCTACTGATAGGTATAGTATTTCTACCAATATTAAAAAAATGTTTATTGAAAACGGGTTATCTAAGATTTTAATTCATAGAGAAAACATAGACCATGTTGTTGGCTATGTAAGTCTATTGGATATGTTCAACGAACCAGATAATATTAAATCAATTATCCATCCAGTTGAATTTGTCCCTGAATCAATGTTGATTAATGATGTCATGAATTTATTAACCAGAAAAAGAAAAAGTATTGCTGTTGTAATTGATGAATATGGAGGAACATCTGGGATTATTACAATTGAGGATATTATAGAAGAGCTTTTTGGTGAAATTGAAGATGAACATGATTCTCCTAAGTTCTTAGAAAAAAAAATAGATACAAATTCTTTTCTTTTTTCCGCAAGACTTGAAGTGGATTACTTAAATAATAAATATAAATTTAATATACCAGAAAGCGATCAATACGAAACATTGGGTGGTTTTATTGTTCACAACACTCAAGATATTCCTAAGAACGGAGAAGTTTTAAAAATATCATCTTTTGAGTTTATCGTAAGAGAGGTAACTAATACCAAAATAGAAACAATAGAGTTAAAAATTCTTAATTAAATTAAGTGTTAGTCTTTTTTTTTAATTGATTAGGATATCGTATTTTCGTTTGCTACAAAAAAAATATTATGGCTGTTTTAGGAAATCTTAGAAAAAATTCTTTTGTTTTAATTTCTGTTATTGGAATGGCATTATTTGCTTTTGTTATAGCAGGGGTATTTGACGGAAAGGGTTATTCTTCTCAAGAACCAATTGGTTTAGTTGATGACCAGGAAATTTCTATTGAAGAGTTTAGAAATCAAGTAGATTTTCTAGAAACATCATATAATTTATCCGGAATGATGGCAGTTAATAATGTTTGGGATCAAACCGTAAGAAATTCTGTTCTCAACAAGCAATTTGATTTAAGTGGAGTTAGTTCAGGAAGAGATCACATTGAATTTATAATAGCCCAAAACCCAAAATTTAACTCGGATCCTAGGTTTTTGAATGATGCTGGGATTTTTGAAACAGAAAAGTTTGTTGATTTTATAGTTGAACTTAAAACAACTAGTTCACAATCTTATGAGCAATGGCAAAAGCAAGAATCTATTTTTGAAAGTCAATCAAATGAAAAAATTTACTTTGACTTAATTAAAGCTGGGATAAATTACTCTTTTAAAGACGGTGAGTACGAATATTTATTGCAAAACGATAGAGTAGATATTGAATATGTCCAAATCCCTTACAGTTCAGTTCCAGATAGTATAATAAAACTTAAAAACTCAGAAGTTGAAAAGTTTATTAAATCAAACGAATCAGATTTTAAAGTGGAAGCTTCAATGAATATTGAATATGTTTTATTTGAGGAAAAACCTTCTTTAGAAGATGAAAATGACACCAAGAAAATATTGCAGGAATTTTTGATAGAAAAAACTGAATATAATAATGTTTCAAAATTAGAGGAAACTAGCCCAAGTTTATTGACTGCTAAAAATCTAACAGAATTTATCAATCAGTATTCAGAAATTAAATTTGATTCTATATATCTTACTAAAGGTTCTTTACCAACTAACGACGCTAATATTTTATTTAATTTAAATAAAGACCAAACTTATGGACCTTATTTAGATGGGGAGTATTTTAAAATTTCTAGAATGTTGGACAGAAAAACAGGAGGAAATGTAAGAGCAAGTCATATTTTAATTTCTTATGAGGGTTCTCAACGAGCTTCTTCTCAAATTAATAGATCTAAATCTGAGGCAAAAAAAGAAGCGAATAGAATTTTAAAATTAGTGAGAAAAAATCCCGACTCTTTTTCTGCTTTAGCATTTGAATTTTCTGATGGCCCTTCAAAATCAAGTGGCGGAGATCTTGGTTTTTTTCAAGAAAATCAGATGGCAAAACCTTTTAATGACTTTGTTTTTTCTAAAAGAGAAGGAAGTATTGGTCTAGTTGAAACAGATTTTGGATTTCACGTCATAAATGTTGTTGCTAAAGAAGATATAGTACTTCTTGCATCTGTTGCTATTAAAAATATTCCGTCCGATGAAACAAGTGATAAAACATTTAATATGGCTACTAAATTTGAAATTAACCTTTCAAAAAATAATAACTTAAACACTTTAGCTAAAGAAAATAATTATGAAATAAAAATAGCTAGCGGAATTAAAATATTAGATGATAATTTACCTGGATTAACTAATCAAAGAAGGTTAGTTCAATGGTTGTTTACAGATGAAGTAAAAATCGATTCATATAAAAGATTTGACTTATCTAATGGTGGATACTTGATAGCCCAAGTAAAAGCTATAAAGCAAGATGGTTTGTCATCAGTTCAGGATGCTTCTTTTACTGCAGTCCCTAAAGTTAGAAATCAGAAAAAAGCACAGCTAATAATTAAACAAAATAAATCTTTCCAATCCCTAGATGAATTAGCTTCTGCCAATAACTCAGAAATTAAAAAAGCTTTGGCTCTTAATCAAAAGAATGCTACTATCAGTGGTGCTGGTAGAGAACCTCTTTTAGTTGGTTATGCATTTGGATTGAAAATAAATGAAATTTCTGATTTTATTATTGGAGAGAATGGAGTTTATAAAATTAAAGTATTAAAAAACAATAAATCTAGTAATTTAGAAAATTACTCATCTTACACAAATCAATTGTTGGTTCCTTCTAGATCTAATGTCTTGAGTAATGTTTTTCAAGCTGCTAAAGAATCGTCTGAAATTATAGATAATAGATCTATATATTATTAAAAAAAAGCTGACACAGACTTATAAAGAAATATTATTAAAAAAGCAAATGAAACTGAGAATTTCATTGCAATTCCTGCTAGAAACCCAATAAGTGTTCCAATTGCTGCTTTTAATGCTTTAGTAAAACCCAAATTGTTTGTTAACTCTCCCGAAAGAGCTCCGATAAATGGACCTGATAATATTCCAATTGGACCCATAAAAAATCCAAGTAGTAATCCAATAGTAGCACCAATAATTCCTTTTTTTGTTCCGCCAAGTTTTTTTAAACCAATTAATGGAATAATCATGTCTAGAATAAAAACGGAAATAGCTATTGTAAAAGTTCCAACAAGAAAAGTATAATTCAGATTAATGATGGATGTTAAGTGTAATATTAATAACCCTAACCAGCTGGTTATTGGTCCAGGAATTATTGGTACAAAACTTCCAATTAGTCCAATTATGCAAAGCAATAAGCCAATTATTAAAAAAAATATGTCCATTAAAATAGAATAAAATAGTGAAATATAAATTCGAATTTTTGTAATTTACATCAATAATGAAATTAATAAATCTTTTTCTTTTAATATTTTTAATTTTAGGTTGTAAGGAAAATTATACTCAAAAAAAAATAGAAATTCCACCCAGTGTTATTAAATGGAATGTAAACGACGAACCACCATCCATTAAACTTTGTGATGAAATTAGTTCAGAGTCAGAAAGGAATATCTGTTTTCAGCAAAAATTACTAAGATTAATTTATGATAATATTGATTTCAGTGAAATTACTGTAGAAAAAAAATTAAATGATACATTAATCCTTTCTTTACTTATTGATCAATACGGTAAAATTTCATTTTTAAACACCTCTATTTCTTTTCAAATAAAGAGTCAAATACCATTAATTGATACTATATTAAAAAAGGCTATTAGTGAATTGCCAATAATACTGCCTGCAACTAAAACGAACATAGGTATTCAAGTTAGTTCTCGTTTGGAATTACCCTTAATACTAACAACAAATTAAGTTTATTGATTTTGGAATCAAAGAAAGAGAGAATAATTTTAGGTATTGATCCAGGAACCACAATTATGGGTTTTGGACTAATTAAGGTAATAGATAAAAAAATGTTTTTTTTACAACTAAACGAATTGATATTAAAAAAGTATGATGATCATTATCTAAGACTAAAGCATATTTTTGAAAGAACGATTGAGTTAATTGATAAATACAATCCTGATGAGATTGCTATTGAGGCTCCTTTTTTTGGAAAAAACGTTCAGTCTATGCTTAAATTAGGAAGAGCTCAAGGCGTGGCTATGGCAGCTGGTTTATCAAGAGAGATACCTATAACGGAATATTCTCCAAAGAAAATTAAGATGGCAGTTACTGGCAGTGGTAATGCGTCTAAAGAACAAGTGGCTAAGATGTTACAGAGTCTATTGTCTATTAAAGAGTTGCCTAAAAATTTAGATTCAACAGATGGTTTAGCTGCAGCTGTTTGCCATTTTTATAATTCCAATTCCATTATTTCTGGAAATAAATATAGTGGTTGGGAATCATTTATTAAAAAGAATCCCTCTAGATTAAAATAATAAAATTTGTCAGGAATATACATTCATATACCTTATTGCAAACAAGCTTGTCACTATTGTAATTTTCATTTTTCAACTTCTTTAAAAAATAAAGATGCAGTAGTTGAAGCTATGTTAAAAGAAATATATGTAAAATCAAATTTTATTAATGAATCAATAGAAACTATTTATTTCGGAGGAGGAACCCCATCTTTTCTAGAAATAGATGAAATTAATCGATTGATAGAAATGGTGTATAAAAACTTTAAAGTTTCTTCAAATTTAGAAATTACTTTAGAAGCAAATCCTGATGACTTAACTAAAATTAAATTAAAAAAATTATCAGAAACTCATATAAATAGATTGAGTATAGGTATCCAGTCTTTCGTGGATAATGATTTAAAAATCATGAATAGAGCTCACAATTCCGAGGAGTCCAAAAAATGTATTGAGAATTCAAAAAATTATTATAAAAATATCTCAATCGATTTAATGTATGGAATCCCTGAAAGTAACTTAGATTCCTGGGAATATAATCTAGATTTAGCTATTTTATATAATACCAACCATATTTCAGCTTATGCTTTGACCTTAGAACCAAAAACTGCTTTAGAAAAGTTTATTCAAAAAGGTGTTCTAAAATCATTAGATGAAGAAATTGTTTTTAAACAGTATCAGCTAATGTTAAAAAAGTTAGCTAGCGTAAATTATATTAATTATGAATTATCGAGTTTTGCCAAAGATGGTTTTTTTTCTAAAAATAATACTGCCTACTGGCTTGGAAAAAAATATATCGGAATAGGGCCTTCTGCTCACAGTTTTGATGGCTTTTCAAGAAGTTGGAATGTATCTAATAATAACTTATATATTAAAGCAATAGAAAACAATAACATGTATTATGAATCAGAAAATTTAAGTAAAAATGACAAATATAATGAGTACGTGATGATTGGATTAAGAACTATGTGGGGTGTTTCTACAGATTATTTAAATGATAATTTTGGTATAAATTATAAAAATCATTTCATTGAAAAGTGTAAAAAATTTATTGACTCCAAACATCTTAAAATAGAAAATAGTTCTATAATTACAACAGATACTGGGAGATTTTTATCTGATGGAATTTCCTCAGAATTATTTATAGTTAATCTTAAGAATTAGCTTTAAACAGTCTAGTAAAGTGATAATAGAATTTAGATATCGTTTCAATTCCATTGAAAAAATTAGAAACTCCATAATGTTCGTTTGGAGAATGAATTGCATCACTGTCCAAGCCAAAGCCCATTAGTATAGTTTTACTATCAAGTTCTTTTTCAAATAAAGCAATTATCGGAATACTCCCTCCATCCCTTGTTGGAATCGGTTTTAAATCAAAAACATCTTCGTAAGCATTGCTTGCTGCTTTAAAACCAACTGTGTTAGTTGGAGCTACATAAGGTTCTCCTCCGTGATGTTCAGTTACTTTAGAGTTAACACCTTTTGGAGTGATGTTTTTAATATGCTCGGAAAAAAGAGCACTTATTTCTCTCCAATTTTGACCAGGAACTAGTCTCATAGAAATTTTAGCATTAGCTTTACTAGGTAATACTGTTTTAGACCCTTCATCAGTGTATCCTCCCCAAATTCCATTAACGTCTAAAGCAGGTCTTATTGATTGTCTCTCAATGGTAGAGTAACCCTGTTCGCCATGTTCTGAATTAATGCCGATAGAATCTTTGAATTCATCAATATTAAAAGGGATTAAAGAACTTGCTTTTTTTTCATCTTCAGATGAATCTAACACTTTGTCATAAAACCCAGGAATTGTTATTTTATTATTAGAATCATGTAATGATGCAATCATTGATGATAAAATGTTTATTGGATTTGCAACTGTCCCCCCATAATGTCCTGAATGTAAATCTCTATTTGGACCTGTTATTTCAACTTCCATGTAAGAAAGTCCTCTAAGTCCAGTAGTTATAGATGGAATGGTTTTACTAATCATTCCAGTATCAGAAACTAAAATAATATCATTTGAAAGTTTCTCTTTATTATCCTTAACAAATATTTCAAGATTATCACTTCCTATCTCTTCTTCCCCTTCAATCATAAACTTAACATTACAAGGAAATCCATCGTGCTCAAGCAAAACTTCCAAAGCTTTTACATGCATAAACATTTGCCCCTTGTCATCACATGCTCCCCGAGCAAAAATAGCACCTTCGGGGTGAATTTTAGTTTTTTTAATATATGGCTGAAATGGATCCTGATCCCATAAATTTAATGGATCAACAGGTTGAACATCATAATGGCCATAAACAAGTATGGTAGGAAGATTGTTGTCTATTATTTTTTCTCCATAAACAATTGGATGTCCCTTAGTTTCACAAATTTCACAATTATCTAGACCTAAATCTACAAGATGTTTTAAAATTAAGTTGGCAGCTAATCTAGTGTCAGAATCATTTTCTTTAATTGCACTTATAGACGGAATTCTGAGTAGTTCAAATAATTCATTTAAAAAACGATCTGAATTTTTTTCAATATAATTTTTAAAATTTTCCAATATTATTTTTTCTGTAAATGTAATTAAATATGTTTTTTTGACATAGCGAAATCTATAGGGATATTATAATAATCTTGCTTATATTTGATTCCCTTTTGCGGGTGTGGTGAAATTGGTAGACACGCTAGACTTAGGATCTAGTGCTTCGCGGCTTGGGGGTTCGAGTCCCTTCACCCGCACAAAAAAACCCAACTATAAGTTGGGTTTTTTTTTATTTAATTATTATACTTATATTTTAATTTCTTTTTGACCATATTTCGTGTATAGGATCACCTTTACTGCTAAAACCCTTGTGATGCCATTTTCCATCTAATAATTTATAATCAAACTTTAAACTAAGACCAGCCTTAGAATTATCTCTTGAGAAAAATTCAATATTTTCAGAGTATTTACCGTCTTTTGTTGTATAAGTGCCTCCACCCGTTCCCATAAATTTTTTAGTTTCTGTGTTGTAAGCTATCCATTGAAATCGAGTTCCAGATAAAATCTTCATCGTCTTTCTGGGTTTGCTTGTATCTCTTGATTGTTTTTTTTCTTCTCTAATTCTGGCAGACATCAACCAAGGACCTTCAAGCTTCCCAGGTTTTCCATTATCAATTCTTTTAAATTTCATTTCACTACCAACAATAGCCATTGTAGAATCACTAATTATAACTTTAAAATTTACTTCTGAGCCAACTCGACTCGAATCATTTGTATCAAATTCCACTTTTTCAGTCATAGTATCTCCAGATAATTCCCAAGTTCCACCATTAGAATAAATGAATTTACCTGTTTGAGCTTCATATGTGCTTATTGATTGAAATCCATCAGAGAAAATCACCACACTTTTTAATTCTTCCCCATGTTCTGAAACATGATTTCTTTCCCAAGCTCCAACAAAACTTTGTGCGTTAGTATTTGTTATTGATAATATAAATATTGTCAGAATGATTATTTTTTTCATTTTTTTTGTTTTAGATAAGAGACAACTTTTTTAGTAGCTCCTTGATTTTCTTTTATAAAGTTAAAATTAATTTGCCCCATTTTTTCTCTAGTTTTTTTATTATCCAA
>Ga0115003_10000525_pt1 | contig 33631 bp, 28 predicted proteins | sample ArcticOcean_MG_C_7_FD_88736 | JGI IMG/M metagenome (GOLD analysis project Ga0115003, IMG submission 88736) | Marine microbial communities from western Arctic Ocean - ArcticOcean_MG_CB11_88 | ecosystem: Environmental > Aquatic > Marine > Oceanic | place: Arctic Ocean: Canada Basin | collected...
AACCTAATATGAAGAAGCAGGGAAATCGACGCCAGAAACTGCGGGGTGGTAAAAGTTTTCCCAAGAATTCGCAAACCTTCTTCGCTTTGGCCGCCGGACTGCTTGCTGTCCAAAACTCAGAAAACATTAAAACTGTTTAATATCAATGGCTTGGCGTATTTTTAATGAAATTAAGGGCGGTGGCATCCAATTTGCACCTACTAGGCTCAGGAAGCGATGAAATTATATGAAGTCCATCTGGCTTCAAAGAAATAAATCGCTTGTAATTGCACTATAAAGAGGTGCAAAATAGCAATACGGTCGATTTAAATGGTTTGAATCGATCAGCAAGTCCGCAAAATCCAGACTTACGATCCGCTTCTCGGAAGCAAGATCAAAAGGATGACATCATGCGTAATATGTTAGTAGCCGCATTAGTTTTTGGAATGGTTTTGACCATCTCCACGATCAGCAGTGCCGCGGCCACCCTCGACCAGACAAACAGTTTCTTAGACGTCAAGCTTGGCTCCGTTCCTCAGATTCACCTCTCGGCACAGTCGACGAATGTGGTCTTGTCCGGCGGAGTTGGCGCGCACGCCATCGTCGAAGCGGCCAGTGTCTTCCAGACGAATGCATTCACGATTCAGTCGGCGGCATTCACGGGTCTTCCAAACCTCACGGCTCTCAAGCTCAGCTTGGTTGCCGGCGCGGGTAACTTCGGAGAAGCCGCGACTTACGTCAACGCGTTGGACGCGGGTAGCCCAACCGTGACTGGTTTCGGTGGTGTCGAGGTGAACACCGGTACAGCGACGCTTACGGCTGGCGGCTTCCAGTTCGCCATTGACCTGGGTGTTCTCGGTAGCGGGGGCCAGAATATCGTTGCCAACGTTCTCCAGAACAGCCTTGTTCTCACGGGCGCTCCGTTCAATACAGGAGCCGCGAACATCACGGGTTTGTCCTCAAACATCGTCGCTGTTCCGGCATTCCTGAATACGACGGGCGTTGCGTTTACGCTTAACCTCACGACCGTTCAGTTGATCACGGCGTACGAGATCACCGCAGCTGGTGTCCCGGTCACGAACAACACGGTTGCCATTAATCATGGTACGAATGCCTTGGCATCCAGCAATTCGGCTGGCTCGATCAAGATGGTTTCGCCCTTCCGCATCAAGACGGGTAGCCTCGCGGGTAACATCGCTGGTTCTATGACCAAGACGTTCACCTTCGTTCCGGAGCCGGGCACTGTTCTTCTGCTCGTGACGGGCGCAGCTGGCCTCGCGATCGTCGGCCGCAAGCGAATGCGCAAGTAAGCAAAGCGCATCTACTTAGGTAGTGAAATTGGGCGGCCATCCCTCGGGATGGTCGCCTTTTTCTTTTTGATTTAGCCGGTACGGCTGCCTATGCATTAAAGAATCGGGTTAGACTCCTAGCCGCCTGAGTCAGCTGGGCGCGAGCCTTGTGCGTGCTTCATTGCGCGAAATACTGCACAATTTTGGACGATGAACGGTCAAACCGGTAGAGACTGAGGGACGGGACCCCGCAACGATGGCAAAACCCACGATTCTGAATTCTGCATGGATCTACTTTGTGGCAGCGGCCCTGCTGATCGTGGGAGCGGTTGCGAGCCAATTTGAGATCAACCTTCCTCGCGAGCGCCCGACGGGGACCGTCGAAGACTTCCTCAAGCTCGGTGAACGCGAAGATTTGAACGTCTTGTTCATTGTGATCGACACGCTTCGTGCCGATCGCATGGACGCGTATGGCGCAGAACGCAAGACCAGCCCCAACATGACCGAACTCGCGTCGACCGGCATTCTTTTCAATGCCGTCGAGAGCCAGTCGAGCTGGACCAAGGCATCAATGGCGTCGATGTGGCAGGGAATCTACCCAGAGCGCACTGGGATCCAGCGTTACATGAAGTCCATGACTGATGATGCCCAGATGCCGGCAGAGATCATGCGAGACGGTGGCTTCGTGACCGGCGGTATTTGGCGTAACGGTTGGGTCGCTGCGAACTTTGGGTTCAACCAGGGATTCGATCTCTACGTGCGCCCACCACCGGTCACACGCCGTGGAATGCAAGGGGGGAATCCGTCAGCACACGGGCTCAGCGGAACCGACTACGACGCGACAGAGGCGGCATTCGGATTCCTTGACTCCTACAGGAACGATCGCTGGTTTCTCTACGTGCACTACATGGACGTGCATCAGTATCTATACGCCGACACCTCGCCCGTATATGGAACCAACCTGCTCGACTTCTACGATGCGTCGATTCACTGGGTTGACCGCAACGTCGCGTTTATGATGAGCGCCCTGCAAGACCAGAACTTGGCCGACAAGACCATGGTTGTCATCATGTCGGACCATGGCGAAGGTTTCTGGGAGCACGGAGAGGAAGGGCATGCCCGGACGCTCTTCAAAGAAGTTCAGCATGTTCCACTGATCATTATCCCACCGTTCAAGATTCCGGGTGGAGTCGTAGTAAACGAGCAAGTCGCAAACGTGGATATCTGGCCCACGATCCTCGATATCCTCGACCTGCCCCCGCTCGAGCGTGCGGAGGGCAAATCGCTGCTGCCCTTGATTGCCGCGCAGGGAAGCACACCCCCGCCGGCGGACAAACTTGCGGAACTGACCGGCCGGGCCGTGTTCTCCCAATTGGACCTTTCGTGGGGCAAGGTGGATGCCCCGTCAGACTCCATCACCGCGATCGTCAAAGGCGACCATCGCGCGATCGTCCGACAGACCCAAGAGGCACAGCAGTGGCTATTCGACCGGTCCTCGGACCCGATGGAATTAAACAACGTCGTTGCCGAACAGCCTGAGGTCTACGCCGACCTTCGCAGTGAGCTCCAAGCGTTCCTCGACTACGAGCCTGAAAATGCGGTCGAGACTCGAGAGATCGAACTCGACGATATGGCGCTCCACCAGCTGCGCGCCTTGGGCTACGTCGTCGAGCCGCGCACGAAGGCAAGGCCCGCGGCGAAGGAATAAGCGCGGGCTATTCCTCCCCGCTCGTTTCTGTTGGCTCGAAGAACTAGGGTCGATGATGCGTTTCGAGTGCCGACGTCTGTGCGTGGCGATCCAGCGCGAGTTCAATCAGCCGGTCGAGCAATTCGGTGTAGCTGAGCCCGGTTGCTTCCCATAGCCGCGGGAACATCGAAACCTCGGTAAAGCCCGGCAGGCTGTTGAGCTCGTTGATAAAAAGTTCTCCGTCGCTGCGCCGCAAAAGAAAGTCGACACGCGCGAGCCCGGTGGCTTCGAGAGCGCGAAACGCCCGAATGGCGAGTTCGCGGATCGCGTCGCTTTGTTCTTGTGTGACTTCGGCGGGAATGATGAGTTGCGTCGAATCGTCGAGATACTTCGCCTCATAATCGTAGAATGCACTCTTGGGTCGGATCTCTCCGGGAAGTGATGCCTGCGGTGAGTCGTTGCCAATCACCGCGACCTCAACTTCCCGGGCATCGACCGCTTGTTCAATGATGATCTTGGTGTCGTAGCGGCGCGCTTCTTCGATCGCGGCGACCAACTCGTCAAAGTTCTCTGCGCAACAAATGCCAACCGATGATCCTGAATTGGCGGGCTTCACGTAGAGCGGTGCACCCAATTCGCCCAGAGCACGACGTGCGGTGTCGGGAATGCGTTCGGGTGTGAGATCGTTGCCACGAAAGGTGAGCCAGGGGACCACGGGCAAACCGGCGGCGCGCAGCAAGCGCTTGGCGGTGTCTTTGTCCATTTGAACCGCCGAAGCGAGTACGCCAGACCCGACGTACGCAATCCCGGCCATTTCGAGAAGCCCCTGTAGCGAACCGTCTTCGCCCCCGCGGCCATGAATGATTGGGAAGATGACGTCCAGGCTTGCGCCGAGACTCCCGGCGCCTCCCGGAACCAACGTGTCGCCACCCGGCTTTGCGGGCAGGACCACTTCGTCAGATGCGTTGTCGCCGAGTGCCTTGGCTTCTGCTCCTAGAAGCACCGCCGGCTCGATGTTAGGCGGCGCCAAATGCCAGCGTCCGTCAGGGTCAACACCCAGCAAAGTAATCTCGTAGCGCTTGCGATCGAGCGCATTCAGGATCGACGTCGCCGAAATGATCGACACCTGATGTTCCACGGACCGCCCACCAAACAAAAGTCCCACGCGCAGCTTGCTCATCTCGCCCCCTCCACCGGAGAGCATATCTTCGATCGCCGCGAAACGCCTGAAGTCGCCTTGGTTGACCCCCCTCGGCAAGCCTCGTACATTCACCTGATGCCTCCCCCGCAAAGCACAATCGATTCTTCACCGGCCCGTGTCTCGGTGTCCGCGCCTCCTTCTGAGCTCTCGCCCGAGCTTGAGGAGAAGGAGTTGATACTGCACGCTCTGCTGCGGAAGACAGGAGGGCTCGCCGTCGCGTTTTCGGGTGGCGTCGATTCGAGTTATCTCGCCTATGCGGCCAAAAAAGTGCTCGGCGAAAAATGTCTGGCCGTCACCGCGCTGTCGCCTTCTTATCCCAAGGTTCAACGGGAGATGGCGGAGCGGATCGTGGGGGGCTTCGAGATCCCACACCGCTTCATCGAAGCGCACGAAATGAACAACCCCGAATACCGCGCGAATAACGCTGACCGTTGTTACCACTGCAAGACGGAGCTCTTCGACCGCATTGACGACATTATGGATCAGCTGGATTTCGACTCGGTCGCGTACGGTATCAACCTCGACGACACCGGTGATTTTCGACCCGGCCACAGAGCCGCCCACGAGCACAGCGTGCTGGCCCCGCTGCTCGACGCCAATCTAGGCAAAGAAGAGATCCGCATCCTTTCCCGGCGCGCTGGCTTGCCCACTGCCGAGCTTCCCTCTTCCGCATGCCTCGCTTCGCGGTTGCCGTATGGGATGGAAGTCACAAGCGAACGCCTGATCCAGGTCGAGCTCGGAGAAGACCGTTTGCGCGCGCTCGGTTTCGAACAAATTCGACTGCGTCATCACGGCAATTTGGCGCGCATCGAGATATCGCCCGAAGAACTTCCCAAAGCGCTCGAACCCACAATGGCCGCCGCGATTGCGAAGACGATCAAGGCTCTCGGCTTTCGTTTCATCACCCTCGACCTCGAGGGCTATCGCACCGGCTCCCTCAACGCGGTTCTTCCGGCGGACGTTCTGAAAAATTCGCACGCGGACCGCGAAGAGCCGCAACTCACCGGCGAGTCCGGCTAAAGAGTCACTCATGGATCCGTTTATCGAATGTGTTGGCGACCCTCGCGCGATGGGTCACGGTCAGGGGCTTGCGCACCGGGCTGAAATTCAGGCATGCATCGCTGCTGCGGGTGGACGCGTCCGGCGAAGTCGCTTGCCTTCGTTGCGTGCGCTTACGTCAGGTGGCGCGTTGGGCTCGGGCATTGGACGCGAAGTCATTCGCCACTACACCCACTTGGCCGAGCGGATGGCGGGGATCGCGCGAAATGCGGACGTGCCCTTCGCATCGCTGATGGATCTGTTCTGCGCCGCCACGGATGCGGCAGGGCCGGACGACGACCTGGTTGCGCCCGCGATTGCGATCGGGGCGCGGCAAACGCAAAGCGCGTCCGGTGGCCCGCTCGTATTGCGCACACTGTCGGGTGCATCGCTTGAGAGTAGCCCGTGGATTCTGCGCAAGAGCCGACCCGAAGTTGGCTTTGCTTCCGCCGAAGTAACGTTGCCGTGGCTCGCGACTGCGATCGCGGGGATCAACGACGCTGGGGTTGCTGTCGCCATGGCGCCGCGCACCGCTTCATATGGCGGCGGTGTGAATGCGGGTGCAGTCAACCCGCGCCACGCGCCCCACGGTGTTCTGCTTGTGCAGGAATGTCTGCAGCGCTTCGAAGACATCGACGGCTGCATCGACTGGTGTCGCAAACGCCCACGCTCGGGCAACGTGAGCCTTGTGATCGGAGATGCGAACGGTGGGCTCGCGACCGTAAAAATCGAAGGTGAAGAATGCCGCGTTGTCGACGCAGGAGCGGGCATCGCGGTCGAAGGTGCAACAACGCCTGTTCGTGATCGCATCGTTTCCCAATATGCGGATCGAGAGCAGATCGACCTCGATGCACTCGTGACGGCGCACGGCGGCGAAAGCCTGCCAGCCAATGGGTGCTTGGTATGGCTCGAACCGGCGCGCCGAAGCCTTTCGTTGCGCAGCACGGTCGAGACCGGGAGCGCTGGAAAGTCGGTCGACATCACGCTCTAGCTTTGGATTGCGATGGATGGGGCTCTTCGGTTCGCGACTTCTTCGTGCACCGCTTTGCCGATGAAGTAGAGCCCTGCGCCTAAGAAGAAGAGGTTGGCGGTGTTCCGCGCGCCAATCAGCCAGAAGGGCCAGTCGGGTTTGCCGATGAAGTCCCAGGGGCCCATGAGCAGCAGGTCCCCGCACATCCACGCGTAGGCGCCGTAGATGTACGCGGTCGCGAGTAGCGACGCGGTGACGGCGAACCATCGTGTGCTCATCAGCCAAAACGGAATCACCCAGGCGAAGTATTGAAACGCCCAGAAGTTGGTGATGCCGTAAAAGATCGCGTAGCTCCCAGCCACCGTTGTCGCGATCCCCGAAACGTCTCGCGCGTTTCTACGCAACCAAGCGAACGCCACCATGGGTGTGACGCACATGAGCGTGTTGTGGTTGATCGTGAACTGGACAACTTCGACGTAAGTCATCCGGATCGCTTCGGGGACAGTCGAAACGGCGGGATAGATGTTCCGCAGCCCCCAACTCGCGATCCCGCTGCTCGTATGAATGTTGAGCCCTGGATAAAGAAAGACCGCCGTGATGACAGCATCTGCGTTCATCCATAGCGTGGGCCCGTAGCCAAGGAGTGCGACCGCTCCGGCACTCGCACAGAACTCCGCCCGAGCCCGCAGGGTAGGGAGTGCAAACAGAAACGCGGGTGCCATTAAGACGCCCGGGATCTTGATCCAGAGACAGGCACCGAGTGCAGCGCCGGCGAGCAGCGCTTTGTTGCGACTGACGAACCAAGTGGTTGTGACCAAGAAGAACGCGATCGCAGTGTCGGTGTTTCCGTGATACGCCGAAAAAATAATCGAGAGCGGATGTAGCCAATAGAGCGCCGCGACTTGGTGCGCGCGCTTGGTGCGACCGAGCAGGAGAACGATCATGGCCATGGTCGCGAGGTCGATCACAGCAAATGGCAGCCGCAGTAGCGCTGCGAAAGAAGCGCCGGTTGCGGTCGCGAGCTTGCCTAGGGTCGAAACGAGCAGTGCAGCCGGGGGCGGGTGGTTGAAAATCAGCGGACCGCCCTCGTAGTACGAGATCAGTCCCTGCTTTTCGAGCGCAATGGTATGGACGAGCCAGCTATCGACGTCCAGCGTGCCTGAGGTCGCGAAGACGAGGAACAGTCGAACAAAAGCACCCACTACGAGGGCCGCGATGAACCAGGGTTCATACGAGGTGCTGTGCGTACCGCCGGACTGCTCGCGGGTCACGGGAGGGCGCTAACGCGGGCGTCTGCCGCGTCCGCCTCCGCCTCGTCCGCCGCCGCCGCCGCCACCGCGACGTTTCTTCGGCCCGCTGCCGGACGAACTCGAGCCCGCCTGGGAGGCGTCGCCCTGTTCCATGGCGTCGGGTTCGGTGACTGTTGTTTCGGGACGGTGCTCAACAAGATAGGCGGCGAGGATCCCAGCCAGGTCGCGTCGACCTTCATGGCTGTCCGCAAGGGTTTCGACGACCGGGATCAAACGATCGATCTGGTCGGCGACGACGTCCTTGGGGAGCGAACGCATTTCGTGCTCGACTTTAACCTTCAAGCGCTCTGCAACGCGATCGCGGAGATCCTTTTCGGTCGGGATCTTCTTCTCGGTTGGTTTGATCTTGTTGACGTTCTGCATGTGCCTGAAGTTGCCGATGTCGAGGCCGGAAACCAGCGAGATCGCAACGCCGGACTTTCCCGCCCTCCCGGTTCGACCGGTTCGGTGAACGTAGACTTCGGGAGAGTCAGAAGCCGTGTAGCTGATGACGTGAGACAGATCGCTGATGTCGATGCCTCGCGCCGCAACGTCGGTGGCGACCAAAAACCGCAAATTGCCCTGCTTGATGGCGCGAATGGCCGCCTCGCGCGCGCCTTGCGTTAGATCTCCCGAAATTTGATCCGCGTCGATGTTGCGCTTGCTCAAGTAATTGGTGACGTAGCGAACGTCCGCCTTCGTGTTGCAAAAGATGATCGCGCTTTCCGGGTCTTCGTATTCGATAATGCGAAGCAGGGTTGCTTCTTTATTAGACGCCGTGCAGACGTAGTAGCAATGCTCGATCTGCTGGGGTGCGGTCTGGTCGTCGCTGAGCGTGACGTACTCTGCGTCGTGCTGGAAGAAGCGCGACAGCGAGCGAACTTTTTCGGGGATCGTTGCGGAAAAGAGATGCGTCTGCCGACCTTCCGGCAGGTGGGATGCGATCTCGCGCATGTCCGGCCAGAAACCGAGGGAAAGCATTTCGTCGGCTTCGTCGAGGATCAAGACCTGGAGCTTGTCGAAGTCCATGCGGCCGTTACCGATGTGGTCGAGGATCCGACCCGGAGTGCCCACGATGACGTGTGCGCCGGCTTCGAGGCCGTCGATCTGCGGGCCGTAGCCGACCCCACCATAAACTGCGAGGCAACGGACGCCTCGGTACTTGCCAATGGCTGTCACTTCCTGCGCAACTTGGATCGCAAGTTCGCGGGTGGGAAGCATGATCAAGGCCTGGGTCGACTTGGAGTCGACATCGATCGCCTCACAGACCGGAACGCCGAAGGCGCCCGTTTTGCCACTGCCCGTGAGCGCCTTGACGATAAGATCACCGCCTGACTGCATCAGTGGGATGGCTTTGGCCTGGACGGGCATTGGGGTGCTCCACCCCAGATCGGCAATGGCTTTTTGTGTGTCCTCAGAGAGAGACGTGAAAACGTCGGATTCAGTTGTCATTTCGGGGCGAGCCTATCGGTCGCAGGTTGTGGGCGCAATGGCGTCCAAAGCCACAGTTCGGGCAATTTTCAGATACGGGAAGCCAAGTCTGGGACTCGCCGCGGTTGCGGGCTAGCCTGCCCGCCATGTCGCGGATCACCCCGGAACAGGTTCACTACATCGCAGCCTTGGCTCGCCTTTCACTCGATGAAGGCGACGTCGCACGCATGGCTGCCGATATGGACCGCATCCTCGAATACGTTGACTCTCTGGCCGAACTCGACACCAGCGGGATCACGCCGACCGCGCACGCGATCGAGCTGCGCACCCCGGTGAGAGACGACATTGCGGCGCCGGGCATGGACCCATATCTCGCGGTTTCGAATGCACCGGAACGTGTGAACTCCGCTTTTTCGGTTCCAAAAGTATTAGACGGGGAAGAGCGCTGATGGACGACCGGGCTACGAGTCTCGTCGCACAGCGCGATGCGCTTGCGAGCGGGACCTGTTCATCTACGGAACTGATTGACGGTGCAGTCGATCGACACGACCAGACCAACGCATCGCTCAACGCGGTGCTGGGCCTGCGCGCAGAAGCCGCGCGCGCGGAAGCCAAAGAGTCCGATGTGCGCCGCGCCGCAGGCGAGCTTCGGTCGCCCATCGACGGCATCCCGATCCTGCTGAAAGACAACATGGTGCAGCGTGACGAGCCGACAACGTGTTCGTCGCGCATCCTCGAGGGATACGTTTCGCCGTACGACTCGTGCGTCGTCGAAAAGCTACAAGCAGCAGGCGCGATCATCATGGGTCGGACCAACATGGACGAGTTTGCGATGGGGTCGTCGACCGAAAACTCGGTGCATGGTGCGGCCCACAACCCTTGGGATCTCGAACGTGCATGCGGTGGATCATCGGGCGGCAGTGCGGCTTCGGTGGCAGCGGACATTACGCAAGCGGCGCTCGGGAGTGACACCGGGGGATCGATTCGCCAACCCGCGAGTTTCTGCGGTGTCACGGGAATTAAACCAACGTACGGCCGCGTATCGCGCTGGGGCCTCGTCGCCTACGCGTCGTCCCTCGATCAAATCGGTTGTTTCACCCATACCGCGCAAGATGCGGCGATCGTGTTGCAAACAATCGCCGGCCATGACGAACGCGATTCAACTTCAATCCCCGACGCGGTGCCCGATTACAGCGCGGCACTTACAGGGGACATTCGCGGCTTAAAGGTCGGACTGCCAAAGGAGTGTTTTGAAACTGAGGGCACCGACCCCGAAGTTCAAGAACGCGTGCGCGCCGGCATCGCCGAACTCGAAGCCGCAGGGGCCGAAGCGGTTGAGGTCAACCTTCCCCACACGAAGTACGGCGTTGCCGCTTACTATTTGATCGCGACAGCCGAAGCGTCGAGCAATCTCGCGCGCTTCGATGGTGCGCGCTACGGACATCGCGCCAGCGGCGTAAAAGATCTGAAAGAAATGTACGAACGGTCGCGTTCAGAGGGGTTCGGCGCCGAAGTGAAACGACGCATCATGCTTGGCACCTACGTGCTTTCGGCTGGCTACTTCGATGCGTATTACAAGAAGGCCCAACAGGTGCGAACGCTGCTGCGGCAGGACTTCGAGAGTGCTTTCGCGAAGTGCGACGTGATCGCGACGCCGACGAGTCCCGAAGTGGCGTTCAAGCTCGGCGAGAAAACGGAAGACCCGATCAGCATGTACTTGTCTGACGTATTCACCGTGTCGGCAAACCTTGCGGGCATTCCCGGTGTTTCAGTTCCGTGCGGTACAAGCGCGAACATGCCGGTTGGTCTTCAACTGCTTGGCCGGGTACTCGACGAAGAAACGCTGCTCCGCACCGCCGACGTTTTTCAGCAACGCACAGACCATCACACCGATCGACCGGGAGGAATCGCGTGAGCGACGAACCCAAAGTGGCGTTGTATCTGGGCTACGAGTCCGTCATTGGCCTCGAAGTCCATACGCACCTTCGCACCGACTCGAAACTCTTTAGCCCGGCGCCGGTGCGTTACGGAGACGAGCCCAACTGCAACACGCACCCAATCGACCTCGCGCTTCCCGGTGTGCTGCCCGTTTTGAATCGTGCCGTCATTGATCTCGCGATTCGCGTTGGTCTTGCGACGAACAGCACGATCAACGAACGCTCCGTATTCTCGCGCAAGAACTACTTCTATCCCGATCTTCCGAAGGGTTATCAGATCTCACAGTACGAGGAGCCTACGGTGAGCGACGGCTGGCTCGAAATCGAGGTTCCGGTTGCGACGGGCGGAAAGAAAGGAAAGAAAGGAAAGCAGGGCAAGCAAGCTGAGCCGACCAAAAAGCGGGTCGGGATCACGCGTGCACACCTCGAAGAAGACGCCGGCAAGTCGATTCACGATTCGGCACTCGCGGGCAGCGGTACCCTCGTCGATCTAAATCGTTCGGGCGTAGCGCTACTGGAAATTGTGTCTGAGCCCGACCTGCGTTCTGCCGCTGAGGCGAGTGCCTATTTGCGCAAGCTGCGGGCGATCTTGCGTTATATCGGCGTCTCCGACGCAGACATGGAAAAGGGACAGTTTCGCTGCGATGCGAACATTTCGTTGCGCAGGCCCGGTGATGAGCTCGGCACGCGAACCGAGATTAAAAACCTGAACTCGTTTGCGTTCGTCGAAGCTGCGATCAACGCCGAAATCGAACGCCAGGCAGAGGTCCTCGACGACGGGGGTGAAGTCGTTCAAGCCACGATGGCTTTCGATTCAAATACAAACCGAACGAGCGTGATGCGCCTCAAAGAGAATGCGGACGATTACCGTTATTTTGATGATCCGGACCTGATCCCGCTGCAAATCACTGAAGCGGACGTGGAAGCGGTGCGTGCGGTTTTGCCGGAGCTCCCGGACGCGAAGCGCGATCGCTTCGAGGGCGACTTTGGTCTTTCGCGCATGGACGCGACCACACTCACCGCGAACCTCGTGTTGGCACAGCTGTTCGAAGCGACGCTCGAGGTCTACAACCAACCCAAGTCGATCGCGAACTGGATCCAGCGCGACGTCTTGCAGTTCATTCGCGACAAAGACATCGAGATCGAAGCCACCGCGCTGACCCCGGCGAACCTCGCATCGCTTGTTGAACTCGTCGACACGGGGCGCCTCACCGTGAAGAACGGCCGCGAAGTGTTCCTCGCACTCGCCGAATCAGGCGGCGATCCCGCACAGATCATGGCCGAGCGAAGCCTCGAAGCCGTACAAGACACAGGCTTGATCGAAGGCGTCGCGAAGGAAGTGCTTGCCAACAACCCCGATTCCGTCACGGCCTATCGTGAGGGTGACGGCAAGGTGCTCAATTTCTTAATGGGCCAAGTGATGAAGGCAACGAAGGGCAAGGCGAGTCCGGCAGACGTAAAGAGAATCCTCGAAAGCGAACTGCAAGCATCCTGATCGCGTTTCGTGTTTCGAATCGCTGAGTTCCCAACGGAGTCTTCATGTCTGATTCGACCGCAAGCTGGTACACGCTCCGCTGGACTGACGACGCGGTCATGATGCTCGACCAACGCCAGCTGCCCGAACAAGAAAATTACCTCGCGCTAACCAGCGTGGAAGACATCGCCGTTGCGATTGAAGACCTCGTGATTCGCGGCGCACCTGCAATTGGATGCGCGGCCGCGATGGGGATCGCGCGCGCCGCAGTGACAAGCGACGCGAGCACGGTTGGCGCGCTTCTCGCCGACCTCGATCGCGCAAAGGAACGCCTCGCGAAGACGCGCCCGACCGCGGTGAACTTGTTTTGGGCACTGGAACGCATGGCGGCACTCTGGACGTCGACGGCGAAGGGCGGAAACGTAGAAGTCATTCGCAGCACACTCGTTCGCGAAGCGCAGACGATCCACGACGATGACATCGAAATTTGCAGGGGCATCGGACGTGTGGGCCTAGACGTTGTACCGGAAGGCGGTCGCATTCTCACGCATTGCAACGCGGGGGGGCTCGCCACTGCGGGCTATGGAACCGCGCTCGGTGTGGTGCGGGCCGCGGCGGAAGCCGGTCGAAACATTAGTGTGTTGGCCGATGAAACGCGACCGTATCTCCAAGGTGCGCGACTCACTGCGTGGGAACTTGCGCGCGACAAAGTTTCGGTCACCGTGATCACGGACAACATGGCGGGGCATATGATGGCGACCGGTGAGGTCGACCTTGTTGTCGTTGGTGCCGACCGCATTGCGGCGAACGGTGATGTTGCGAACAAGATCGGGACCTACAGCGTGGCCGTTCTCGCTGATGCTCACAACATTCCCTTTTACGTCGCTGCCCCTGTCAGTACCCTCGACTTTCAGACTCCGACCGGAGACGGGATTCCGATCGAAGAACGCTCCCGCGACGAGGTCGCCCTCTTGGGAGACCGAACCCTCGTGCCGCCGGGTGTCGCCGTTCGGCACCCCGCGTTTGACATCACGCCGGCGCGACTCGTGAGTGGAATCATCACCGAGCGCGGGCTCTGTCGAGCCCCGTACGAGACCACACTCTCCCTGGCTGCGCGTTTGCCCGGCCGTGCCGAAGAGCACGAAAATTAATTTCTACCCTGAGTTAGGGGTTCCTATCCGTCTGGAATCCAATGGCTTCGTTCGGGTTGGGCTGATATTGAACACAGTTTTCGACCATAGGCTTTGTCGGGCAACCCGTTTAGGGCCCGATGAACCGTCTTCTGTGCGCTCGAGAACCGCGATCTTGCGCAGATTTTAGGAAAAACGTTGACTGGGGGAGCACGACGAGTTCGTCGTCGCTCACGATGGCGACGAGGCCTTCGCACTTTAGAGCGAGAACAGCTCGGACCTCGTCAGTCTCGACGTTTCTCTGTCCAAGCTCGACGGCTTCGAAGTTGTCGAAAAGGCCCCAGCCGATGTGGGTTGCGGGGTGAATGCAGTGCCCGCCATTGTCTTGAGCGACTCGAGGATCTCTCCCCATTATCAGGAATGCGAAGATTCCCTCGGCGTTGGCCTCTTGCGCGCGAAGCCGGTGCCTCTCGACCCGTGGCTCGGTTGCGTGTCGGAGCTGATCAAGCCGATGCGTCGGCAATCTTCGAACAAGCCATCGAACACGTGAAGCGAGGCGCGCCGCAATGGCGCCGGACCAGGAAAGGCGTCCTCTTCCTCGGTCTTCACTGCAAAGTGCTGGGGACCGTCAAAGCTGCGGAAAAAATTTTCAGCTGGCTCATGCAGATTAAGCCAGAGTGTATGGAAGCGCGACGAGAGCTCCGCCTGATCAACTTGCGACGAAAAAATCACAGGTTTGCTTGGCAGACCGTTGCGCCGGTCGCCGCGCCAATCTGTTAGTTTCTGCGGTCGCGCGTGGGCGGTTTGGCCAAGCGCGGGAACCCTGAACTCAGAGGAAGCGAAAATGGCTAGCAAGGCGCAAGGCGCCCTCACTGGCGAAGCGATCTGGATGGACGGCGAGTTCGTCAAGTGGGACGACGCCAACATTCACATCCTGACCCACACACTTCACTACGGTCTCGGCGTCTTCGAGGGCATCCGTTGCTATCGCACGGAAGACGGCCGCTCGGCTGTATTTCGACTATCCGAACATCTGCGACGCTTGTACGACTCCGCCAAGATTAATTTGATGGAGATCCCGTACGACATCGACGTGCTTACGGACGCGGTGCTCGAGTCGCTTCGGCGCAACAATCTTTCCGAAGGCTACATCCGCCCGCTCGTATATATCGGCGACGGCGCCATGGGGCTTCACCCGGGGGACAACGCGGTTCGTGTGTCGGTGATCGCTTGGGCATGGGGAAAGTATCTGGGCGAAGAAGGCATGGAGCGCGGCATCACCGCAAAGGTTTCGACGTTTAATCGACACTTTGTCAATTCGAAGATGACGAACGGCAAGACGTGTGGCGACTACGTGAACTCAATCCTCGCCAAGCGTGAAGCGCTGCTCGACGGTTATGACGAAGCCATCATGCTCGACCCACATGGCTTGGTGAGTGAAGCGACCGGCGAAAACATCTTCGTGGTGCGCAACGGCATCATTAGCACCCCGCCGCTTTACAGCATCCTCGACGGCATCACTCGTGCAGCCATGATCACGTTGGCGCGCGCCGAAGGCCTAGAAGTGGTCGAACGCCCGCTCACCCGGGACGATCTCTACATCGCCGACGAGATCTTCCTCACCGGTACGGCGGCCGAAGTGACGCCGGTCCGAGAGCTCGATCACCGAACAATCGGTACTGGACGCCGCGGGCCGGTTGCTGAGAAGCTCCAAAAAGCCTTTTTTGACGCGGTCGCCGGAAAGCGACCCGAGTCGCAGGGGTGGCTCACGTACGTCTGAAATCAAGAATCGGATAAATATCGAGAAATCGGCTCATTTTCCAATGTGCGTGATACAGCGTGATACATTGAGTCACGTCTGGCTCTCACGCGCTCGGGAAGGTGAAATATCATGACCGATCATCGGAAAAACAGCGGGTCGGGCGACGAAACCCGATTCGGACGAGAGCAAAGTGGCTCGTCCGGCAGCGAAGGCGGACCTCGCCAGCACCGCTCTACCCGCCACCATGGTCGCCGCAAAGAACGCGTCCTCCACACTCGGATCTCCGAGCAGCTTTCGGAGGACATTCGTCAGCTGGCAGACGATCTTCGACTCCCGGTTTCGAACCTCGTGCGAAACGTTCTAGAAGAGGTCTTCACCGTTGTCGAGAACGTCTCGGACGACGTCGGTGACTTCTTCGAAGACGTCGTCGAAGAAGCGGATGGGATACGCGAACGAATTCGCAAACAGCAGGAGACCGCCTGCGAATCGTCGCGAGAAGAGCGGAAACAGCGACGCCGGGGCCGCAGAGCAGCGCCGAAAGGCCGAGGTGAGGACGGACCGCAACAGCCACCGGAGCCCCCTTCTGGGGCGTCTCAGGACGACGTCTTAGGTTGGCAGCCGATCTTGCTGAACCAACCCCAGCAATGTGGCCGGTGTAATCACACGCTTGGCGCCGGCGACAACGCCATGATGGGTGTTTCGGCCACAGGTGCACGAAGCCAGATCGTGTGCGCGGGGTGCGCAGCCGAAAATTGAAGCACCCAGGTCGTTTCGTGAAATTCCGATCAGCCCGCGATTCTTGCGGGCTGATTTTCGTTCAACTGCCGGGCGTTCTCCACCGATAAATCCGTGACCACGCGATTCATTAGACGCGTGTCCGGAGACCGTAATGCCCCACAACATGACCGCCACATTTCGCGAGTACATGATCCTCGAGCGTCGCCGCTCGAGTGAGCAGGACATCAGCATCGCAGAATATCAGCGCTGGCTGCAGCTCAAGCGAATATTAAATCGTCACTTACAACCGGGTGTTCTCGATGCCCATGAAGACCGGCGAGAGTCGGTCCGCATCCCTTCACGGCTGCGCGTTGGCTTTCAATCCTATGGCGACATTCGCGAATCGCTCATGACAAATTTCTCCCGTGGCGGCGTATTCGTCGCGACGCCCGAGCCACTCGCAATGAACTCGCTCTTGGAACTGCGTCTGAGCATCGAGGAGTCGGGAAAAGAGCTCGACGTGCAGGGTGAAGTCGCGTCGCTGAACACCGGGCCTGGGTTGAGCTCAGAAGAGTTCGGCATGGGAATCCGGTTCGTAAGACTCACCGAAGCCCAAGCCAAAGCCATCGACGAAATGTACGAGCTGTCGCTTCGTCAAGCGATTTCGCGCTGATCGGGTGCAACCTCGGACCGGATCGCCCTAACTCTCGCGGGTAGGCAGATCGATTTGCGATTCGTCCGGGTCAGGGCGAAATAAGATCGCCATATGGCCGACGAGCCCACACAAATATGCGCTGCTCCGTTTCGCAAGCTCTGCCGCGAGGGCCTTTTTTCCTTCGGCGCCTGGCAATTTTACTTTCACGAGTTCGTGGTCAGCCAGGGCAGCGTCGAGGGCCGCTACGACCGCGTCGCTAACACCGGCATCGCCGACGAAAACGATCGGTTTGCGAGAGTGAGCGAGCTTGCGCAGGTGGCGCCGCTGAAATCCGGCGAGATCTTTCTTTGAGGGGGGCATGGTGGGGCGACCCTAGCACTCTCTCACGGGCCACAAGGACTTGCCGGGCAATTGCGTCCCAGTACAAGCCTTCGCCCTAGAAGCGACTTGCCGATTCCGGCGCGAGCGACTCAACGCATTTAACCGGTGTGCCGATAACTCCCGCGATGAGTACAAAACAAGCCATGCCGCTTTTGGGCCGTCTCGCGATTCAATGCAAGATGATCACGATGGAGCAGCTTCAGTTGGCGACCGGTGAACAGGGCCGCGATCCCGAACGCCGACTCGGCGAAATTCTTGTTAACCTTGGTTTCGTCGACGCCGCGCAGATTCAAAAACTGAAAAAACTGCAGCGCGACCTTGTGGTCAAGCATCGCGCAAAGCAAGCCGCGAGTGGGAGAACAGTTCCAGAGCGCCCGCAGCCCAAGGTCGACAAAGCGACCCCGGATGCCGGGAGCACGGTCGATCGTCCCTTCGCGCGTAGCGTTGAAATGGCCCAGGCTGCGAAAGCACCCGTTGCGGAAGCACCGGACAAGCCGGTTGGCGCGAAGCCGTCTGCGCCCGCGCCGCAACCGACTGTCCCGACGCGATCTGCGCCGCAAGCACCGCGGCCGCTAGCCGGGCAAGCCGAACCTCCGAAGCCAGTCGCAGAGCAACAGTCGTCGGCTGCTCCGGTTGATCTCGCACTCAACAAGGGCCATCTCAACCTTTCGATCGTCGAGGCCACGCCCGAAAACAACGAAGTGCTCCACGCTCTTCTGCGAGACGCGGTGACGCACGGCGCGAGTGACATTCATCTCCACTCGGGTGCGCCGGTGCGCAGGCGGATCAACGGTGCCTTTCAGGACGCGACCGGCAGCACGGTAACCCTGGAGGAAGTAGAAGCGCTCGTGAGTGCCACCTTGACTCCCGAACAGCGCACCGAGCTATGCGAGTACGGTGAGCTGGATCTTTGTTATGACGTCGCCGGTGTTGGCCGTTTTCGCTGCAACATTTACCGACAGCAACGGGGCTTCGACGCGGTCTACCGTTCGATCCCTGAAGACCCGCCAACTCTCGAATCCCTAGGCCTGCCGAGTGCGCTCGCAAAGCACACCAACTATCACCAGGGCATGGTGCTCGTTACGGGCCCGGCGGGTTGCGGCAAGTCGTCGACAATGGCCGCACTCGTCAACCTGATCAACGAAGAGCGCGACGAACATATTCTCACGATCGAAGATCCGATTGAATATGTTCACCCATCCAAGCGCTGTCTTGTTAATCAACGACACGCCGGTCGACACACCGACAGCTTTGCTCGCGCATTGCGTGGCGCATTGCGTGAGGACCCCGACGTTATCGTCATCGGTGAGCTGCGCGACTTGGAAACGATCTCGCTTGCGATGACCGCAGCGGAAACGGGCCACTTCGTGCTGGCCACTTTGCATACGTCCAACGCGGTTCGAACGGTGAGCCGCATGATCGGGGCGTTCCCGTCCAACCAACAGGGCCAGGTGCGTACGATGCTTTCGGAGTCGCTTCGTTGCGTGATCAGCCAGCGGTTGGTGGTTGCTGCAGACGGCAGCGGTCGCATTCCCGCACTCGAATTGCTGGTGATCAACAAGGCAATTGGGAATTTGATCCGCGACGAAAAGACGATTCAGATTCGCTCGGCGATTCAAACGGGTGCAGCCCATGGCATGTGTCTGCTTGAACAGTCGCTAAACGAGATGGTTCGCGCGGGTCAGATCACTCGCGACGAGGCACTTCGGATCGCTGAAGACAAGAAGCTCATCACCGCCTGATTTACCGGGCCGGGTTTCGAACTTGTTCAGTACGGGAGCAACATGGCGCAGCTCGACGAAATGCTTATCTACTTGAAAGACAACGACGGATCCGATCTGCACCTCGCTGCGGGACTCGTGCCGCGTGTTCGCGCAAAGGGAAAGATCAGGGAAATCGAAGGGAGGGAAGTCCTGACCGACGCCCGCCTCCGCGAATTGCTGCAAGAGGTCGCGAGCCCGAAGCACTGGCGAGAGTATACCGACGCCCAGGACGTCGATTTTGCGTACGGCCTGCAAGGCGTGGCGCGTTATCGTGCGAACTATTTCGTGCAACAAAACGGCGCAGGTGCTGTGTTCCGCATTATTCCAGAAGAAATTATTTCGATTGAGAAGCTGAAGCTCAGCCAGGCGATCGAAGACTTGGCCGAACTCGAAAGTGGTCTCGTGCTCGTCACCGGCCCCACCGGCTCGGGGAAGTCGACCACGCTGGCGGCCATCATCGATAAAATTAACCGCACGACATCGAAGCACATCGTTACGATTGAAGACCCAGTCGAATTCGTGCATCAGAATCACAAATGCGTGTTTTCTCATCGTGAGGTCGGGCTCCACACCCAAGGGTTCGGTCCTGCGCTTCGCTCCGCAATTCGTCAGGATGCCGACGTCATTCTCGTGGGCGAAATGCGCGAAATGGAGACGATCGCACTCGCCATTACGGCGGCCGAAATGGGCATGTTGGTATTCGGCACCTTGCACACCAACAACGCCGCGAAGACGATCGACCGCATCATTGATGCCTTTCCCGCTGAAGAGCAGAACATGGTGCGAATGAGTCTTTCAGAGTCGCTTGCCGGTATCGTTTCGCAGCTTTTGCTGCCGACTCTCGCCGGCAAGGGCCGTGTTGCCTGCAATGAAATCTTGCTCAGAACGCCGGGGCTCCCGAACGTGATCCGCGAGGGCAACACGCAAATGCTCTACTCGATCATGCAAGCGGGCAAGAAAGAAGGCATGCAGGCGATGGACGACGTCCTCTTCGAGCGCGCGCAACAAGGCACGATCTCCGAGCGGGATGCCTACATGAAGGCAACGGACAAAGCGCGCTTCGAAGCGCTTCTCAGCTAGCCGCCCAGTCTGCTTCGCCGCGCACTTGGCTTCGTCGCGCACTTCGTGGTTTCGTCGGAAGCTTTCCGTTCTTTGCTGACATTCCAGATGACTGGGGCCCCGCGCCTCCCCAAGAAATTGCTAGCGTGTTCAGTCGTCGAGTCATTTCGTCAAGCGGCATTGCGGTCTCCTCCGCTTGCCCATGTCTACGCCGGGGACTCGATGCCTGCATGCTTGTGTGTGCAACCAAACTCGACATCCCAAATCGAATCGTCGCCAAGCGCCGACCCGACTCAAAGGTTGAATTCATATGATCGAATGGAGTGAGCAACATCAGATGATTCGCGACGCCGTGCGTCGCTTTATCGAGGCGGAAATCGTGCCCAACCTCGAAGAACTCGAACATGGTGACATGCCGCCGTATGACATCCTGCGCAAGCTCTTCAGCACGTTCGGCATGGACGAGATGGCGCGCACGCGCTTTGAAAAACAGATCGCCCTCGAAAAGAGAATCGCCGCGGGCGAAGAACCAAGTGGAAAGAAGAAGCGCGCGAAGGACACTGGCGGCCGGGGTGATGCGGTTGCAATGACCCTCGTGCCGATCATTGAAATCTGCCGCTATTGCCCTGGGATGGTCACCGCGATGGGGGTGAGCACGGGGCTCGCTGCGGCATCTGTCATGTCAAAGGGAACGATCGAACAGAAAGAACGCTTCGGTCTCGACCTTTTGACGATGGACAAAATTGGCGCTTGGGCGATCACCGAACCGGGCTCGGGTTCCGACGCGTTCGGCAGCATGAAGTCGACCGCACGGGACAACGGCGACGGCACCTATACGCTAAATGGCAACAAGACCTTCATCACGAACGGCCCGTACGCGGACACGATTATCTTCATTTGCAAACTTGAAGAAGCGGGGGTCGACCCGAAGGATCGCAAGATCATGAACTTCGTGCTGGAGACTGGCATGGAGGGGCTCACACAAACCAAGCCCATGCGGAAGATGGGACTGCATTCGTCGCCAACCGGTGAATTGTTCTTGTCGGACGTGATTGCGGGGAAAGACCTGTTGCTTGGGGGGAAGCCCGTGACGCGACAGAGTTCGGGGACCAAGGACACGTTTTCCATGGAGCGGTCGGGTGTCGCTGCGATGGCGCTAGGCATCATCGAGCGTTGCCTTGAGCTTTCACTCAAATACGCGAAGGAACGGGTTCAATTCGGCCGCCCGATCGGAGAATTCCAGTTGATTCAGGACAAGCTTGCTCGCATGGAAGTTGCGCGCATTAACGTTCAGAACATGGTTTTCCGAACAATCGAAGGCGCCGAGCTTGGGCGTGGGATCACCTTCGCCGAAGCGAGCGCGATGAAGCTCTACAGCGCTCGGGCTGCTGTGGAAGTCGCAATGGAAGCCGTGCAGGTCTACGGTGGCAACGGTTACATGAGCGAGTACCACGTCGAACAACTTGCGCGCGATTCGAAGGTGCTGCAGATCTACGCAGGGACCGATGAGATTCAAATTTCGGCGATTGCCCGGGATCTGCTGTCTCGACCCTAGCGGGTACTCGGCTCTCGCGATTCACGTAGTGTGAATGGGTGCCTGCTAGGAGGCTGCGCGGCAGAAGGCGCACGCACCCAAACGCGGATCCAACGCCGCTGGCTGTGTTGCGAAAGCTAGCTGTAGCCAGCTAGAGCGGCGCTTTCGCGCCTTGCCATCGACATCGTCTCCACATCTGTTCACGCACATCTTCCACCGCACAGACTCCTAGTGGAGCGTGGTGCCTTCGGGCTTTGTCACAACGATCTTCTTCAATCGATCGACAAGATTTCTCTGATTCGAGTGAAGCGTTTCGAGTGCGTGGAGTGTTTGCTCTGTTGCTTCGAGGGTCTTGATCTGTTGGAGAAACGCGGTGCGTGCCTCGCGAAGGAGCGACAGCCGAGTTTCTCCGGTGAACTCGGTGTCGATCCGATTGACTGCTTTCAAGAGTGCCGTGACGGACACTTTGTGCGTGGGATTGCGCGACAGGAAAGCGTTGATCTCTGCGATCAGTATTTTTGCAACAGGCATGCTGTGAAAGACTGCAATGGCCATGCCGCCCAATCGGCGGAGTCTTGAAAGAGTTATTGGTTCGGGCCAATAGGCCGAAGCCTGCGCGTCGGTTACGTGTCGGAGGGAACGGCAGGCCTGTGAAAGGTCAGCAAAGATCCCGACGAATACCCTCTCTGCCGGGGCTACGAAGAATCCGTCATAGGCGCGCATATCGATGCGTCTGCCGGTTCGTTGCATCACGGGCTACGTGTCTTCATACTTGTCATGATGCCGATTCAAAAACTTTCGTCGCTCGAACAGCTACTCGAAATCATGGCCAAACTACGAGACCCCGAAACGGGATGTCCATGGGATGTCGAGCAAACCTTCGACACCATTGCGCCCTATACCCTCGAAGAAGCGTACGAGGTCGATCACGCGATCCGCACGGGCGACATGGAAGCACTATGCGATGAGCTCGGGGATCTGCTCTTGCAAGTTGTCTTTCATTCCCAGATGGCTGCGGAGTCAGACCTGTTCAACTTCGATGACGTGGCAGCTTCGATTTGCGACAAACTCGTACGCCGTCATCCACATGTATTTGTGGCCGAAGGCGGCGCTGGGACTCTCGCCAACTTCGAAACAGCCGAGGAACAGACGAAGTTTTGGGAAGACGCCAAAGCGCAGGAGCGCGCAGCGCGAAATGAGCTTGAGGTTCCCGACCCGTTCGAAGGCGTTCCAGTGGCGCTCCCCGCGCTGGCGCGCGCGACCAAACTACACAAGCGTGCGAGTCGCCTTGAAGGCATGTCGCCAATCGCGCCAGCCGAATCGGAATTCGACGTATCTGAATTTGGTCATGCCCTGGCCGCGGTTGTTGCCGCTGCCAAGGCTCGCCAAGCAAGTAAAAGCGAAGGGTCGAGCGATCAAGCTCGCGCTCTTGTCGGGCAGCTCCTCGAACGTTGCGTGAGGGCATCGCGAGAGCTCGGCGTCGACCCAGAAGATGCGCTGCGGACAGAGAACTTCGCTTTCGAAGCGCGGGTGATGAAGGCGGTTGTGTCGGGCACGAAGTCGTGAGTGGACGCGTTTCGGAAGTCTGCGTTGCGACCAACGGCCAGGGGATGATCGACGTCAGCGGTCTCGTTGCCAATGAAGTCGCCAACGCTTCAAGCGATGATGGTCTGTGCACCGTGTTTATCCGTCACACGTCTGCGAGCCTGGTCGTTCAAGAAAACGCGGATCCTTCGGCGCAAGACGACCTTGAGCGTTGGCTCGAAAGGCTCGTACCCGAAGGAGACCCCCTCTACCAACATACAGCCGAGGGACCGGACGACATGCCTGCGCACATCAAGGCTGCGCTTACCGCGACGTCACTGTCGATCCCGGTTCGCGCTGGGAAGCTGATGCTCGGGACGTGGCAAGGCATCTTTCTTTGGGAGCACCGGCACGGGCGCAATACGCGGCGGCTCGTCATCCACGTGCTCTAAGTCATGTCGCCGTCCCAATGGGACTGCCGATTGACAACCCGCTTGTATTCGGCCCACAACGTTGACGCGCTCAACCCTGCAACGAACTGGCTCGCACAAGTCGCTGTGCCGCGAACGCGCTAAGCGAGGCTTCCGAAAAAGCCTCGCTCAGAAGACATTCAGCTTACGGCGCCGCCACAATTTCGAGCAGCTCGACATCGAAAACGAGTGCTGCACCGCCCGGAATCGACGGTGGTCGTCCAGCGTCTCCGTAGGCGATGTCCGAAGGGCATACGAGCTTGGCCTTGCCGCCAACCTTCATCATGGCCACTCCTTCGGTCCAACAAGGGATGACGCGGTCGAGCGGGAACGTAGCCGGCGTATCGCGGTCGACTGAGCTGTCGAAGACCGTGCCGTTGCGGAGCGTGCCGTGATAGTGGACCTGAACCGTGTCGGTAGCAATCGGCGAAGCCCCACTGCCCTCGGTAACCATGGTTATGATGAGGCCCGAGTCATGGGACTTGGCGCCCTTTTCCTTCTTGGCCGCTGCGAGGAAGTCAGCGGACTTCTTCTTTTCTGCGGCGGCAACCTCGGCTTCGCGCTCCTGCTGCAATGCCTGAATTTGAGGCATGTAGTCGCGCGGATTAATGTGGCTCGTCTTGCCTTGGACGCCGTCTTTCAGGCCGTCCACGACTTGGTCGAGGTCGTCGTCGCTGAGTCCGAAGGCGCCGAGTCCCTGGGACAGCGCCACACCGAGCACATAAAGGACGTTGTCTTCCTTCTTCGCTTCAGCCTTCTCTTTGGCAAAGACGTTGGGTGCGGCGGCGAGCAATATAGCTGCGACGCACAATACGCCGACAATGGAGTTCTTGGCACTGCGATCCATGAATCGATTCCTCAATCATTGAGTTCGGATTTGAACCCACCCCCTATGGGACGGATTCAGTACCTTAGCGGTTCAATTCGACCGCGGCAGGGCGAAATTAGGGGCGGCTAGAACGTGGCTTGCTGGCCGCCGGACGGGCTTTGGCGACCTTTCGGTTTTTTTTAAGCAGTGGCTTCAGATAGCGGCCGGTGTGTGAGCCCTTGACGGCACGCACCTGCTCCGGCGTCCCCTGGGCGATTAGTTCGCCGCCGTCCGGTCCACCCTCGGGGCCGATGTCGAGGATCCAATCGGCGCGTTTGATCACGTCGAGATTGTGTTCGATGACGACCACCGAGTTGCCCGCGTCGACCAGTTCGTCGAGTACAACGAGGAGCTTGCGCACGTCTTCGAAGTGCAAACCCGTCGTGGGTTCATCGAGGATGTAGAGCGTGCGACCCGACGCGCGTTTCGAAAGCTCGCGCGCCAGCTTGATGCGCTGGGCTTCGCCGCCGGAAAGCGTCGGCGAAGGTTGCCCCAGGTGGAGGTAGTCCAGGCCAACCCGCGCGAGGAGTTCGAGGGGGCCATGAATCTTGCGATGAACCGCAAAAGTCTCGATCGCTTCGGCCACCGTGAGATCGAGAACGTCGGCAATGCTCAGACCCTTGTACTTCACTTCGAGCGTTGCGTTGTTGAAGCGTTTGCCCTGACACTCTTCGCAGCGCACAAACACGTCGGCGAGAAAGTGCATTTCGATTTTTCGCACGCCGTCGCCTTCGCAGGCTTCACAACGTCCGCCCTTCACATTGAAGGAAAACCGCCCGGGCTTGTAACCGTGGATGCGAGCCTCTGGGAGCTGAGCAAAGAACGTGCGGACCTCGTCGAACACCTTGATGTAGGTCGCCGGGTTACTTCGCGGCGTGCGCCCGATTGGCTTTTGATCGATGTCGATTACTTTATCGAGTTGCTCAGTCCCCGTGATGGTGCGGTGCTTGCCAATGCGCTTGGTCGACCCGTGGTATTGACGCGCAAGAGAGGGGTACAGGATGTCGTTTACAAGTGTCGACTTGCCTGCACCCGAAACGCCGGTGACCGCGGTCAGCACGCCCAACGGGATTTCGACGTCGAGGTTCTGCAGGTTGTTCTCTTTGGCGCCAATGATCTTGACGCTCCCGGTTGCGACCCTGCGCTCGTCGGGGATCTCGACCCGCATGCGATTGGAGAGATAGGCCCCCGTAATCGACTTCTTGCACTTTTCGAGACTCTTCGGCGTCCCGGCGTGGACGATCTGTCCGCCCGCGACCCCAGCCCCCGGACCGAAGTCGATGACGTGGTCTGCGGCGCGAATCGTTTCTTCGTCATGCTCGACCACCACCACGGTGTTTCCGATGTCGCGCATGCGCAAAAGCGTATTGAGCAGACGACGGTTGTCGCGCTGGTGTAACCCGATCGACGGTTCGTCGAGGATATAGATGACCCCGGTCAGGTCACTTCCCACCTGACTCGCGAGACGGATGCGCTGCGACTCGCCACCGGAAAGCGACGGCCCGGCGCGGTCAAGAGACAAGTACCCAAGCCCGACTGCGGCAAGGAACTCGAGCCGCGCACGGATCTCCTTCAAGACTTCGGTCGCAATTTGTTTCAAAGCACCCTTGAGCTTCAAGTCGGTAAAGAACTGCCGCGCTTCTTCGACAGTGAGTCCCGAGACTTCAACGATGCTCTTCGACGAGAGTCGCACCGACGCCGCTTCAACGCGAAGCCGCGTGCCACTGCAAGTCGAACAGTCGGTGTTGGCGAGCCACTGTCCATACCACTTCTTTGCACGTTCACTTTTGGCTTCGACGAAGCGACGCATCAAGCGTGGGACAGCGCCTTCCCAACTCGAATTAAAGCTCCCCTGGCCGGTCTTTCCCTGCCACGAAAGTTTGTACTTCCGATCCCCGGTGCCGTAGAGCAACGCGTCGCGGTGTTTTTTGGGAAGCGCGTGAAACGGTTTGTTGACGTTGATGCCAAGGTACTTCACGATTTGTGCGCGGAACCCGGTGCTCCACCCGGTTTTCTCGCTCACTTTGTCGCCCCAAGGCTTGATCGCGCCCTGGTCGATCGTGAGGTCCGCGTCTGGCACAACCAAGTCGGGATCGATTTCGACTCGAACCCCTAACCCATTGCAGTCCGAACACATGCCTTGGGGGCTGTTAAACGAAAATAACTGAGGCGTGAGTTCCGGAAAGCTGACGCCGCACTTCCCGCACGCGGCGCTTTCTGAAAACGTTTCCTCGTCTTTCCCCTTATCGCCGGTGACGGCGAAAAGCAGTCCCTTCCCCACTTCCAGTGCCTTTTCGACCGACTCGTTGATGCGCGCGCGATTCTTCTTGTCGAGCACGAGGCGGTCGATTACGACTTCGACATTGTGCTTCTTGCGCTTTTCGAGGGCGACCGTGTCTTCGCTCATCACGATGTCTCCATCGACGCGAAGCCTCAAGAAACCGGCGCCGCGGATGTCAGACAGAAGCTCGCGGTGTTCGCCTTTGCGGTTTGTGAGCAAAGGGGCGAGCAAAATGAGGCGTTCACCCGGTGCTTTGGTGAGCAACTCTTTGCCAATTTGCTGTGCCGTCTGCCCTTCAACTTTGCCGTTGCAAAGATGGCAGTACTGCACGCCGACCCGGGCGAAGAGCACCCGGAGGTAGTCGGAGATCTCCGTGATGGTGCCGACCGTCGAGCGCGGGTTTGAGCCGGTGGTCTTCTGCTCGATCGAAATCGTCGGCGACAAACCGCGAATCGTGTCGTAGCGCGGCTTTTCCATCTGGCCGAGAAATTGGCGTGCGTACGCTGAAAGCGACTCTACGTAGCGCCGCTGGCCTTCCGCGTAGAGGGTGTCGAAGGCCAAAGACGACTTGCCGGAGCCTGAGACTCCGGTCATCACCGACAACTTCTTCTTGGGAATTTTGACACTCACGTTCTTGAGGTTGTGTTCGCGAGCGCCCTTGATGAATATGTGGTCGAGCTCCATGGGATCCATTTCTGCTGCCGGTCGCCCGAGTATAGGGTCGGGGCGCGCACGATGACACGGGCGCGCTACTGCCATTTTGCAATTTGTGCGTCGTTGCGGGAACCGCTGGCAAGCCGAATGGAAGCGACAAGCAAGACCCAAACAAAAGGGAGAGTCCGTTGGATTTTCAGGAACTGATCGGGAATTTTGGTCGAGACCAGCCCGTCGCAGCGCAGGCCATCGGTTTGATAGGCCTCGTGGGAATCGGCTGGATCGCAAACGTGGTTGCAAGTCGCTGGATACTCAGCGCGATGCGCCGTTTTGCGAGCATGAGTTCGAATCACTGGGACGACGCCTTAGTGCGGGCGCACTTTTTCCAGAGGCTCGCGAATCTCGCTCCGATCCTGGTTATCTATTTCGGCGTGCACGCCCTCGGCGCCCACGAAACCGTAGAAAACGTCGTTCAGCGGGTTGCCCTCGCGACCTCGACGATTCTGTTTGTCGTCGTCATCAGCGCGTTTCTGAACGCGGTGAACGAGATCTACTCCGCAGTCGCGGACGAAGGTCACCGCCCCATCAAGGGTTACATCGGTTTCTTGCGGCTTCTCATCTACAGCATCGCCGTCATCATTTCGCTTTCGATCTTGATGGATCGCTCGCCGTGGATCTTCTTGAGCGGGCTGGGTGCCGTGTCCGCGGTCTTGTTGATCATCTTTAAAGACACGCTCTTGTCCCTGGTCGCGAGTATTCAGATCACCAGCAACCACCTTTTGCAAGTGGGCGACTGGGTCGAAATGCCGGACTTTAAGGCCGACGGCGACGTGATCGATATCGCGCTCCACACGGTGAAGATCCAAAACTGGGACAAGACCATCACCTCGGTTCCCACCTATGCCTTCATCACGTCGCCGTTCAAGAACTGGCGTGGGATGTCGGAATCGAACTCGCGTCGCATCAAGCGATCGTTCTTTGTCGACGTGACCAGCGTGCGCTTCCTTGAGAACAACGAAATCGAACGCTTCGCGGACTTTGGTCTTTTGCGCGAGTACTTCGCCCAAAAGCAGCGCGAACTCACGGCCTACAATTCCGAGCCGGGGCGCGACCCCGGCAAGAACGCCGACATTCGTCGGCTCACAAACCTGGGAACCCTGCGCGCCTATATGCTCGCGTATCTAGAAACCCATCCGAAGATCCGCAAAGACCGTACCTTGATCGTGCGGCAGCTGAGCCCGAGCCCCGAAGGCTTGCCGCTCGAAATCTATTGCTTCACCAATGACATCGTATGGGCCAACCACGAGGGCATTCAGTCGGACATCTTTGACCACTTTCTCGCGATCGCGCCCGAGTTCGGCGTTCGGATTTACCAGCGCCCGAGTGGTGGCGATTTTGCGGCACTGCGCCCGTCCTCGTTAGTGTCGGACTCCTGAGCACGCGACCGCACGCATGACCTAAAAGGTTTTTGAGGAGACGCTCCATTGGTAGATCCAGAATCTAAATCGAAGTTTTCGAGTCGTACGGCCGTGATCACGGGTGCGAGTCGAGGGATCGGCGCCGGGCTCGCCCAGCACTTTGCCGAGCGCGGTCTGAACCTCGGGCTCTGTTCGCGAAGTGAACCTGCGCTCGCTTCGAGCGACACCACGCTTTCGCGCAAGGTCGACGTGCGCAACGAGGCCGACGTCAAACGCTTTGCCGAAGACGTGGGCAAGCAGTTTGGTCCGATTGATCTTTGGATCAACAATGCAGGCGTCCTCGCACCGATGGCGCCGATTCGCAATGTCAGCGCGGACGCATTTCGCGAACACATCGACATCAACTTGGCAGGCGTGTTTCTCGGCAGTCAAGCCTACATCCACCACGTGCGCGAAACTGGTGCCGGGGGCGTGCTGATCAATGTTTCGTCGGGCGCCGCATGGGGAGGCTACGCGGGCTGGGGGGCGTATTGCGCGGGCAAGGCTGGCGTCGCGCTTTTGACCCAGTGCATCGCCCTCGAAGAAGAAGCGGCGGGTTTGCGCGCGCATGCGGTTGCACCCGGCGTCGTCGACACCGAAATGCAGGCGATGATTCGTGATTCGTCTGAAGAAGACTTCCCCGCCCTCGAGCGCTTTTTGGAAATGAAGCGCGACGACACATTCAACACGGTTGGTTTCGTTGCCGACTACATCCTTGGTCTCGCATTTGATCCTGCCCAAAAAACCGACGAAGTCGATGTCCGCATTCCGAACGAAAAAGAGTTGTAGGCCCGCATGCGTATCTTCGTAACCGGTGCATCGGGACTTGTTGGAAGTGGCGTATGCGACGCGTTGCTGAAACGCGGCGACGACGTCACGGCCTTGAGTCGCAGCGCGCGCAAAAGTACTGCGGGGGGCGTAAGTTGGGTTGAAGGCGACCCGTCGGTTGCTGGCGACTGGTGTCGCGAAATCGACGGCCAGGATGCAGTCATCCATCTGGCTGGAGAATCGATCGCCGCCGGACGTTGGACGAAGGCCCTCAAAGCGCGGCTCGTCGACAGTCGAATCGAAAGCACCCTGCGCATCGCAAGCGCGATCAAGGCTGCGTCTTCGAAACCTCACACCTTTGTCTGCGCGTCTGCGACCGGCTACTACGGATCGCGGGGTGAAGAGCTGCTTGAAGAAGGCAGCGAGCCGGGCACCGATTTCTTGGCAGGCTTATGTTGCGATTGGGAAGCGGCGGCGCAACTGGCCGCGAACGACGGCCTTCGCGTCGCAAGTGTTCGCTTCGCGGTCGTGTTGAGCGGGAATGGCGGCGCACTCGCCAAAATGCTGCCGCCGTTTCGGCTTGGTCTAGGCGGCCCACTTGGCCCCAAAGACCGCTGGTTCCCGTGGATTCATGAAACCGATGCCATCGGGCTGGTGCTGCACGCCCTCGACACGGCCGAGATCGAATGCGGAGGAAAAACTGAACTCTTCGCCGGGCCCATCAATTTGTCGGCGCCGGGCACCGTCCGTATGGGTGAGTTTGCGACAACCCTGGGTCGCGTACTTCGCCGCCCGGCCTTCTTCCCGGTTCCACTCGGTCTGCTGAAAATCCCACTGGGTGAATTCGCAGACTTGATCTCACCCGGGCAGCGGGTGAGTGCGGCAAGAGCAGTCGCATCGGGCTACGACTTCGTGTACCCCGACCTAGAGTCAGCGTTACGCGCTTGCCTCAAATAGCGGAAGTCAGGTAGCCGGGCCGCGCGAGCGTGTTCGCCAGTCGAGCTCGCCGCAGGAAGCCCACCCAGAGACAGCGAAGCACTCGGACGCTTCGCTTCGCCTCTGGGCAGCTGTTCCTCGCGATCGAGAAACGCAAACAGGGCGCGTTTTCGACATGGAGCGGTACAGGCGCGTCGTCGCCCACTTGGCGTGAGCAACAGGAGAAGCGCCTCTGGTGCATCGCCAGCTTCACAGCGAAGCCGTGTTGCCGGACGAATGCGGGAGTACTGGACGCGCCTAGCCGATATCGCGGTCCAGAACCGTCTTGCGGCCGTCGCTTCGTGCACTCTCAATCGCTTCGTCGCACATGCTTCGAATACGATCCGACAATGTCGCCAACACGCTTGACGAGGTCTTCATATCGCCCTTGTCTTTGATGTAGTTCTTCACCTTTGAGGCTACGACCAACACTTCACTCGAATCAGACATCGCTACGAACCCCCCCTTTGAGGAGAAAGCTGGATACGGTGTGCATCCACTTCGCTTTTAGAATGCTTGAATTCCGCCGCAACGCAACACAGGCCACTCCCAGCAGTGAATGGACCCCGGGGCGGGCTTCCATTCTCACCCTAATGTTCGGGGGTTTTTACCCACTTAATTCGTGCGGAGGCGACTCGCACATCCGGCTGGATCGGGCGAGAGTCCGCTATCGAGCGCCAGACAGAGCTCAAGACGGCCACGAGCGAGCAAGACGACAACGGGAGCCTCAACCTGGAAGACCAAAATCCAACAGATACGATGGGATGTGCGCCGCCAGGCGTCTGCCGTTTCGCACCCTCGACCACCGGCGAGGCCCACCCTGGCACCCTGCTCGCCGCGCTCCTTTGTTGGCTCGATGCACGAAAAAACGGCGACCGTGTTCTGCTTCGGCTCGAGAACCTCGACCCCGACCGTTCGACCCCGGCGTTTGAAAACGCGATGCAGCAAGACCTTGCGTGGTTGGGTCTTGAATGGGATGAGGTCACGCGTCAGTCGGACAACCAAAGCGATTATGAAGAGGGGCTCGACCGGTTGGCGGAAGCGGGTCAGTTGTATCCATGCAGTTGTAGCCGCGCCGAGATTCGCGCGTCGGGAGTTCGGACTCCCGATGGCGGTTACCGGTACGACAACCGGTGTCGGGATCGTGCACTCCCGCCGGGTGGATGGCGGGCGAGCGAGGAACCGCTGCGCGCGCGACTGCCCGAAGGCAGGTTCACTGCGGTTGATCTGGGGGGTGAAGAATTAGCGCAAGACCCAACCGCTTCGTTCGGCGATCCGATCGTTCGGCGGCGTGATGGTGCGATCGCGTATCAACTCGCGTGCGTTGTCGATGATGCAACGAGTGGCGTGACGCGAATCGTTCGCGGACGCGACATCCTGTCGAACACCGCAACGCAAGCTGCGATCCAAGCGAGCCTTGGGTTTGCGACGCCGGTCTATCGGCACCACATGCTGTTGCTTGAAAAACAGGGCGAGAAGCTCGCGAAGCTTCATGGGTCGGTGGGAGCTAAGGCGTTGCGCGAAGTCTATTCGGCAGCGCAATTGTGTGGCGTACTGGTGTTCGCTGCTGGGATGATCGAACGCTTCGAGCCGATGACGCCTACGGAACTACTCGAAGGTTTCTCGTGGGATCGCGTCTCCCGCAAAGACCAACTCGCGCATTGGGCTGGGCGCGCGCTCGAATTTTCAGGGGATCAAGGTCAATAGGGACGACGGGCCGCCTCAGGTTCGAAGCGGGCCCCCGATTCGAACTCGAGTGCTCGCTCGAAATGCCAATACAAAGAGATGGACCAAATAGATCCCATAGCTGATTTTGCCTACGGATTGGACCGGTGACGAATCGAAGGTGCCTTCTACTCTGCTGCGGGCCACATCTTGCGACCGTAACCCTATTCGACTGGATTTGAATCTAGTCGGTCCCAAAACGCAAAACAGCCGGCGTCGGGTTTCCCTGACGCCGGCTGAGTTTCGGCGGTGACACACGCGAATGTTTGGGCTGACTAGCGCGCCCCTTAGTAACGCGCTCCTTAGTAACGCGCTCCTTAGTAACGCGCTCCTTAGTAACGATAGTGGTCCGGCTTGTACGGGCCGTCCACGTCCACGCCGATGTAATCGGCTTGGACCGGGGTGAGCTGGGTGAGCTTTACGCCAAGCTTGTCGAGGTGGAGTCTTGCGACTTCTTCGTCAAGCTTCTTGGGGAGCAGGATCACCTTCTTTTCGAGCTGGCCCTTCTTTTCGTGGAGTTCGAGTTGGGCAAGCACCTGGTTGGTGAACGATGCACTCATCACGAAGCTCGGGTGTCCGGTTGCACAACCCAAGTTGAGCAGGCGACCTTCGGCCAAGATCAAGATGCTGTGACCGTCCGGGAAGACCCATTCGTCGTACTGAGGTTTGATGTTGATGTGCTCGATACCTTCGATCTTCTTGAGGCCAGACATGTCGATCTCGTTGTCGAAGTGTCCAATGTTGCCCACGATGGCCTTGTCCTTCATCTGCGACATGTGGTCGGCGGTGATGAGGTTGAAGTTGCCCGTGGTGGTGACGAAGATGTCCGCGGTCGAAACGACTTCTTCGAGTGTCGTGACCTGGAAGCCTTCCATCGCAGCCTGCAACGCGCAGATCGGGTCGATCTCGGTCACGATCACGCGGCAGCCTTGGCCCGCGAGTGCTTGTGCGGAACCGCGCCCGACCTGGCCGTAGCCCAATATGACGGCAACCTTGCCGCCGAGCATCACGTCACTGGCGCGCATCAAGCCGTCGGGCAGTGAGTGTCGGCAACCGTAGATGTTGTCGAACTTGCTCTTGGTGACCGAGTCGTTGACGTTGATGGCGGGAAAGAGGAGTTCGCCGCGGCGTTCCATTTGGTAGAGCCGTTCAACGCCCGTCGTCGTTTCTTCGGACACGCCGTAACAACCGGCCGAAACACCGTGCCAGCGCTTGTTGTCCCGGTCGAGGTTGGTCTGAAGCAAGTCGAGGATGACGCCGTATTCTTCGGAATCGGTTTCGGGGTTGAACGCCGGAACCTTGTCGGCCTTTTCGAACTCGAGACCCTTGTGGATCAAGAGCGTGGCGTCGCCACCGTCGTCGACAATCATGTCCGGGCCCGTGCCGTCGGGGAAGCGGAGCGCCACGTCGGTGCACCACCAGTACTCGGGAAGCGTTTCGCCCTTCCACGCATACACCGCGATGCCTTGCGGGTTTTCCGGGGTGCCGGTCCGGCCGACTGCGATTGCCGCGGCCGCGCTGTCCTGAGTCGAAAAGATGTTGCACGACACCCAGCGCACGTGAGCGCCGAGGTCGACCAAGGTTTCGATCAACACGGCGGTCTGCACCGTCAT
>Ga0115003_10000531_pt1 | contig 33428 bp, 30 predicted proteins | sample ArcticOcean_MG_C_7_FD_88736 | JGI IMG/M metagenome (GOLD analysis project Ga0115003, IMG submission 88736) | Marine microbial communities from western Arctic Ocean - ArcticOcean_MG_CB11_88 | ecosystem: Environmental > Aquatic > Marine > Oceanic | place: Arctic Ocean: Canada Basin | collected...
GTCCATGCACTTCATAAGATCTTCTACTTGCTCGTTAGTAAAGGTCTCTTGTTTATTTGCTTTTTTTGTTAGTACACCGTCTAAACTTTTACTCATTCTATTTGTCCTTGAACGGATGGTTAATTAGTGTTTCCTTTAACCATTCTGGTATTTTTGGATCTTCTTTAATACTATATCTTTCAATCATAGCATCTATTCTAGATGCTAGATATTTGTATTGATTACTAGTCCAACCAGCTTCAGATAGATATTCGTTTATAACATCAAATTCGTCATTATAATTTAAATTGAACGTAATTTCTTTTTCGAAATACTTATTAATTTTATTGTATGTAGTATCAGGCTTTATAAAATCTTCAAAATATATAATATCAATTGGATCTAAGATATATGTTTCGTTTTCTAATTCATATATTGCTTTGATAAATGTTCCAAGAAAAAATTCTAGTCTTGGGACAGTAGGACGGAATTTAGTAAAATCAGCGTTAGCTGTTCTACTTGATTGAAGATATGTACCTATTGCTCCTGTTTCTTCGTGTGTTGCATATGTCGCAGCTATTTTGCTAAAAATGCCTTTCCATATATCTTTTCTTATAACAATTAAAGGACGATAATTAAAGTCTTGAGCTAAACTACGTATGTTTACTTGATCTCCAAGAATTATTTTAAATCCATTGTAATCTTTTTTAAATTTAGGTTCAATAGTATACTGTAACTTATGTCTCCAATCTAATACAACTTTGCTGTTAGCTAATGCAAATGGTTCAAATAAGTAACTTTCATTATCTACAACACCTTCTATTTTTTCAGAAGAATACATGTATATATTATTATCGTTTAATGTATTTGCTATTGCGGTAGTACCTGATCTTGGTAATCCTAGAATAAAAAATTTATTATTTTGCATGCTAGTATTTAACCAAAAAAATAGCGTCCGGAGACGCTATTGGATTTCAATTAACTATACTAATCTCGTAAAGTAAGACCTGCTGAAGCTATCTTAGCAAGCACTGCTACTTCAGTAATTGGATAATTAGGATCGTCTGTAGAAGTAAAATCGTTTATAATATTACAAATTACTTCTAATGTAAGATCAGTAGAGCCGTTATTATATGCGTCTACAAATGGCTGCACTAGTGTTTGGTCCCAGGCACGCATATTACGTGCTGCTACATGAGCAACCCAAATCCTAACGTCATCTTCTGTTGAAAATATTGTCGGGACTTCAACTGCTTTTACAGAACCGTCTCTTAACATATTTACTGTTGCCATTTAAAACTCCCATCTATTTAATATATTTATTTCAAAAATGCTGGCTTGTCGTCTTTGGTGCCTTTTTTACCATCTTTGCCTGCATCCATTGGCATCTTTCCTGATTTGGATTTACCTTTAGCAGGTGCTTTACCTTTGCCTTTTTTATCTTGGTATGCTTTTAGTCCTGCTGGTACTTCACCTTCGGACATTTTCTTTTCAGTTAATGCTGCGTATAATGCTGCTTTAATGGATTCTACTTCCATTGAATACTGCATTGGGTTGTCACCACCAGATACTACTTTATAGCTTTTCTTACTCTTATGTAAGTCGTCGCCATCGTGAATGTTATCTTCGTAGTTACCATACGTTGGAGATGTTGCTGTATCTGGAGCACTATTTGCCCATTCGTCTACTGAGTCATATTCGTCTTGTGCCATTGATAATGCTTCTTCATGATCCAGTCCGCCTGGCTTGACGCTATCCGTTGCTAGGCCATCATCAACTTTGGCATTTGGAGCATCCATTGGATCTGCTGTGCCTCTTAGCGAAGCAGGATCAACTTTACCGTCAACAACTGTATAGTGCAACATACCTGGTCCAACTTCACCGTCGTCACCAGTAAACTCAAAGTCCATTTCTTGTTCGCCATCTGAAGCTTCAGTATACGAAGCATTAAGTGCGCCATCTGGTTGAGCTTCGCCTGTGCCACCACATTCTGTACAGTCGTCTTCGCCATGTTTGCCTGTGCCACTACAATGGGCACAATCCATGTCAACATCACTACCACCTTCATCCATATCGGATTCAGGCTCCATCATGCCCATAAATTTCTCCATGTCACCACGCATGCTACCGTCATTGCCACTATCGTGTTGATGCGGAACATCAGTAATTGCTGGTAATGCTTGTTTGCCAACTTCTCCTGCGCCGTCCATGCCTGCATTTTTCATCATAGCAATTAGGTCTTCTACATGTTCCTTACCGCTTGCGTTCATTGAAACGTTAACAGTTACAGGTGTTCCTTTGTCCATTTCTGGAGCCATGTCCGGTGCACCCATTCCCATTGGGTCTGGTCCGCCACATGCTTCTAGTAATTTCTTCATATTCATTTTATTAGCCTCCTATGACTGCTTTAGTATTTTGTGAATCAGTTATGTCTTTAGACTCGCCTTGCGGTGCGCCTTCGTTTCCAGCTGCTGCATCACGTTCTTTACGTACAGTTTCTAATTCTTTGAGTAAGTCCATTGTTCGATTAGATGCTACTTCATTTTGTCCATCTTCGCCGCCTAATTCTTCTGTAGTTAGCAATGCTTCATACGGCGAATCATCACCTTCTTCTTGATATGCTTCTCGAGGATCTTCTGGATTACGTACAATAATATGACTTTGCGGAATATTACAACAGTTACCTAAATACGCTTGTAGTACTTGTGTAGTAGTAGGATATTCTACTTGTGCTTCGTAAAACGTAACTTCTGTATTTTCTAATTGTGGAAAATCTAACGGACGTTTCTGTATTGGTGTTTTCTTGCCAGTGCTAAAGTTTAGCACATTGAATTTCTTAAGTACAGACTCTAAACGGTCTGCAATTCCCTCAGGTAATTCACCGGCAATTCCAATATTAAACGAATACGTTGCTTTTGATTCCTGTAATATTTGTGCAAATGATTTCATTTTTATTCCTCTACTGTAAACTATTTATCTTTATCTAGACCTTTAAGCTTCTCGAGTAGGCTGTTTCTGTCTGTAACAACATACCCTTGTCCATTAATAATACCGTCTTCGTTAACTCCAGAATCTTTATCTTGCTTTTCTTTCTTAAGTTGCAAGTCAATCATCTTTAATTTCTTATCTAGTTTAGCTACCTTAGCATCTAAGCTAGTTTTAAGCATGCCGCCTGCTACTTCAAATACTCTGCCACTATAACGACTTTCAACATTCATACCTAAGTCCATTAGATCATCATATGCTGCCATAGCCTTATTTGCTATTTCATTTAACTCGTCATCTGCCATCTGTCCTAACCCTTTAACAGCTGGTAATGCACTAGCAATCTTATCAAATTCTTCTATATCGCGAAAAGCTTCTTGTTGTTTTTGTAACTCATACGACTTTTGTTCTGATTCCTGAGCTTTTGCAGTTTCAATAATTTCTTTAGAATCTGGCAAATTTAATAGGTCTTCTAATTTTTTAGTCATGTAAACGTTCCATTATATGCTACTATTATTTAGCAAAACTTATACCCAAACGCTGATATATCTGTTTCAAACTTAGTTTGTACTATTTGCTTAGTATTATCATTATAATAATCTCTGTAATTGCGGGTTCTGCTTGATGTGTTTATATATGGCATTGGGGCATTAATGTTAAATTTAGTACGTATTAGTTTAATATCTTCGTTTAGGGTTTCAAACTTTATAATGTAGTCAACACCAATTGTCCTATGAAGTTGATCTGTTAACAGTGTGTTTTCCATAAAATACTCAAACCCTTTTTCAAAATGATTTAATACCTGCTGATTATATTCTAAACTAAACTTGCCTTTATTTTTAGGATGTTTAATTCTACGTAACGCTCTGTCTCGACTAAAGAAATACCAGCTAACGCACCAGTCCCAGGGATTTCTCACTACTGCAAAACTAAAGTCAAATTTTCCGTACTTTAATTCAATATCAGATAAAGGCTGGTGCTTTGTAGCTGTTGTTATATAACTATCTGTATTGTCTAGTAACCATCTCTGTATACTGCTACCACCTGTTTTAGGAATATGTATAAAGATAGATTTTTCTTTAATTATTACTGCCATTAATTAATGATCATATACTAATGTATTTTGCGGATTAACTTTTACAGGCTTACAGTATGCAGTAATTCTATGCTCTGCTGGTATTAGATGTTTGCTACCATAGTTGCCGTATTGATTTGGAATACGCCTAGCGTAGTATTGACACACATCTATACTTCTAAAATACATAGAATTAGGCTGTTGTTTGTCTGCTATAAGAACTATTAAAATGAATACATGTATCAATTATCATTACTTTCTTTTTCCGCTATGGAATATATCATCTTCAGTAACAATGCGAAATATTATTCCTTTTTGTTTACACCATGCTCTAGCAGCTTCCCATTTGGCTTGATTAACTATCCACGATGCTTGGTTGTACTTGCTCTTTCCTAATTTTTCTTTAAGTGTTTGATTTTTAGGTTTAACTTCAATTAGTTCTACACGTTGCTTGCCTTTTTGATCGTTATACACAATAAAAAAATCAGGCACATAAATTGTTTGTTTACCCGATAAGGGGTTTCTATAAGGTATGCGTACTGCTTCACTAGCCCATTGTGATATAGCAGCATGCTCATCACAAAATTTCATAAAGGTAAATTCCCAACCACTTCGATATGTTGGAGTTTTTGTTCCAGCATATTTACCAGGGTTTTTTGGATTAAACTTACCTTGAGCATAATGTCCCATGTTAGTTTATTACATTACGCTGATCAAATAACTCACTTGTATAAGTTGCTTTAAATCCTAACATGCTAGTCTTACTTCTATTTAGGTTTAAGATTTGTGCTACAATATTACTTAATTGTACATCTGTAGTTCCTTTAAGAGTATCAATTAATTGGAATACTGGTACTTCGTCATAGTCTGCTTGCTGTAATAGTACACTAGCAGTATTAACTGCTGCAACTTGGTCGAATCCTCTTTTAAGAAAATAACCAATTACTGCATCAACTTCACTAGGAGTAAAATTAAGCTCGGCATCATAATAATTATTAAAATATTTTTTGGTTGATTCGGAATCATTTTTATTGAATGCGCCTGCACTGGTTGCTTTATCTGAACTTGCCATTATATTATTCTTCCTTTAAATGCGTCTATTGCATCAGTAGCTTGACCTGCTAGTTTTCTGTCGCCGCTTGCTGCTTTATTAATTAAACTTGTTTCAATTGCTGCTTGCTTAGTAGCAGATGCTGAGTTGTATGATGCTAATGATTCGCCTTGCTGTGCATTGCTATTTAATGCTCTAGCAACGAAGCTTGCTTTAGCAGAAGGATTGTTTGATAATCCATTTACTATAGTGTCGCCATCTAATACTCGTCCTTGGCCTGATACTAACTGAGATGAAGTAGTTGAGTTAGACCTTGGTATGTTAACGCCACGTAGTCCGCCCGGCGTGTTTGAATTATTTAAATCTCTTAATCCTGCGCCTAAAATGTTACCACCTAAAATATTACCAAATATACTATCTCTTTTAGAGTTATTATTACTAGATCTAGGTTGTACAGGATTAAATCGATTTCGTTGACGGTTACCAAGTAATACAGGATCAGCAGCACCGTATTTGTATTCCATTGCAGGATCATTATACGTTAATGCACTTGGATGATTATCGTATGCTGTTTCTTCGTCAGTAAATCCAGTAGGTTTAGCTGCACCTTTAACTTTGCCATTAGAGTAAATAACGCTCTCATACGCAACAGTCATAGTATTTGAATTAAAATCTCCGCCAGTTGTAGCATCAACATCTCCGTGATCAAATGCTGATACTAATGGATTAACTAATGTATATGCAAACCACTCTCGTCTAGCTAATTGATAAATTCTAATAGATTTAAAGAAAGGATTAGTTTTTCCGTTATTTAAACCGTAACTTGGTACAGCGGATTTATACTTGTCACGTGCTTGATATGCTGGAGCTCCGGAGCTTACTCCTGATTCGTCTGAATGATTGCCATCTACAAAATAATATTTGTAATAGTCTTCTAATAACCCTCTAGTAAGTCCTAAGTTATCATCATGAAAAGTAAGTGTACAATCACTGTAATCTATTCTAGTTTGTATATTTTTCTTACGATTGTATTGTTGTTTGTTTTCAACAGATACTCGATAGTTTGGTAGTGATGCTGATTTAGCTAATACGCCAATTTCTTTTCTAAACTTTGCAGTATTACTCTTTGTTTGATCTCCTACTTCATCATAAAGATCAAACACTACATGAAATAGAAATTTCGTTTTAGGTGCTAACGCAAAGTTGTGTTGGGTATACAACTGGTGTGCATGTCGTGCATCTCTTAAATGCACATCCATGTCAGTATTAATTAGGTATGGATCTTGTAAGCTCATACTAATATTTATCCTATAGAGTTAAGTACATAGATAAAAAAGCGAGAGTAACAATTAAGCTACCCTCGCTGTTAATAAGCCAATCAGTTAAGCGTTAACTTAAATTTGTGTTCCGCCTGGTGATGCAGCATTAGTTCTGCTAGTTGTTTCACCAATGCCGTTAACATCTTCATCTGCACCAAACTGGATAGCATTGTCATAACGAATAGTTAATGACGTAGTAACTGCTTCGTTAGTTGCATATGCTAATGTATTATAGTTTGCTGATTCAATGTAGCAACCTACTAAGTGGAATCTATCAATTACGTTAGCGCCATTAGCACCGTTGCCACCATCTAGAATTTCAATTCTAGTTTGGAATTTGTAACTGCCACTTGAAACTGCACTGGACTGTTCAAAGAAGTCAAACTGTCTTTGTAACTGTTGTCCAACAATTTTTTGTACGTTGTTGTTAGCATCTTCACGCAATGTGATTGTAACTGGTTCCCAAGTGTGCTTACCTGCAAGGTATGCTCTTGAGTTATACGAGTCAATTGTCATTTGCTCAAACGTAACGTTTGGGCGTGTAACATCTTGTACTTGTCTTGAAATTTCTCTAACACCATCTGGTCCGCCAGTTGTGCCGAAGTTGTCTAAAAATACCCTGAAGCGATATTGTAACTTAGGCATCAATAATGATGAGTTACTATTTGCACCTTCCGTTGGTATCGAAATGTTTTGTAAAGTTGTGATTGGCATCTGTCTATTCTCCTGTTACTATTATTTATACGTTTATGAGGGGTATTTTTCAACCCCTCATTAACTGCGTATATTAACCTAGTGCTGCAATTTCGCCTGTGTTCTTAAGTCTTAGCGGTATGTAAATAAATTCAATTGCTTTGACTGGCTCAATAGCTATATCTAAGTATAACTCGTTTCTATCAATTCTTGCTGGTGTGTTGTTACTTTCGTCACACACTGCAACAAAGTCATATAGTGCTCGTAAGCTTACTAACTCTAACATTAATTGATCTGCTGCCGCTTTAATCTGATCACGTGTGATCTTATCATTTGGCTCAAACAAGTAAGGCTTCGCTAATAGTTCTAACTGTCCACGTAAGTAAACAACTAGACGTGCTACGTTAACTCTATCCAATGCACTTGCGTTTCTTGCACGAGTTTTTTGTCCAAATACTACTAATCCAGCGCCGCTTAAGAACGTAATTGGGTTAATTTTATTTGTATAAAGTGTATCACGCTGTCCAGTGTTTAGTGCAACTGATTTAAATTCACCTTCACTAGTAATGTAACCTGAACTTGTAGCATTACTTACACCACCGCGTCGTGTTCCTGCTGGAGCAAACCAGGGGAAAGCAACTTGGTCGTTTAGTACTATTGTACGTAGTGCCATATGACTTGGTGGAACAACAATATTGTTACCACTGTTATCACTAGTGAAACCCCATGGATAATACATACCCATGTACTCATCGTAGCTTACTGCACCGTTATCATTATCTTCTAGTGCAAGCTTAGTGTTTGTAGCCCACTCATTAAGTGAAGTTGCATCTGGTGTTAGTCTTGCTGGTGTGTCACCTACAACAAATGCTGTTAAGCGTCTGTCAGTGTTAAGTGTAATCATTTCACCAATTAGTTCTGGATAACCTGGACACGCCATTAAGTTAAACTGACGTGACTCTTCGTCACGAATGTCTTGGTTGCTATTAACAAGTGCTTGCAATGATTGTACAACTGACTTACGCTGTGCATGACGTCCAAATGTTCCTGAACCGTCTTCTGCATTGCCTGAATCAGTAACCCAACGATGTGGGTAGTAAGCTGCCATTGATGCATCTGACATTCTGCCATTAAGCAAGTTAACATTAACGCTCTGTTTTACAAATTTCTTAACGTTAAATCCGCTTCTGCGTAAGTTCCAAAGCAACATACCTTGTGGGTATAGTGCTGGATCTGGAGCATCTGGGTCTAAGAAGTCACTTGTAAGCAAAGCAGTAATTGTGCTTGACGGAGCAGCTAATGTTGAACCACCTGTTGCACCTTGTCTTGCGTCTGCAAATAGTACACCATTTTCTGTAGTTTGGTCTGCTTTATCAAGTAGTACAAACTTAGATGTTACACCGTTAAATCTATAAATGCCTGGATAGTTTTCAACGTCTGCTGTGCTAATCCAAAGATCACCATCTACTAGTGCAGTTAAGTCTGACTGTACAGTTGGCTCAGCGGCTGCAACAATAGGACCTAGTGGGTCGCAGTTTGCATATGCTGATGTGTAGTTGTGGTATCCTACCCAAGTAGTACCATTGTGGATCATAAGATCCACTTCGTCTACTACTGAGCTGTACCATAATGTACCGTTTTCAGTTAAGCTAGTTGGTCCAGTGTTTGATGCTGTATAAGTTAGCTCTTTCCAGTTTGAAGCAACCCAATCACTATTACTATCACCTGTTGGTGCTGTGTACAAGTGAGCTGTTCCTGCGCCTGTTGCAAAGTTATAAGCACCAAAGCCAGCTAATGCAAGCAAGCTACCTGTGTCTTTAATACGAATCTCACCACCTGTTTTGTGGGAAATTTGAACTTTGTTACTGGCATCAACAATTGCTGTAACGTTTGTAAAGCCTGCCGCATTAATCTGCGCCGCTACTACATCTGCATCACTCGAAGCGCCTGTTGTAGTTACTGAAATAGTTTTTGCAGTATCTAACGCTAGTGTAGCTGTCTTTGACTCTTGCAAAGTAAACGTTCTAGTAGCTGCTGTCAACTGAGTTGTAATTATTGAACCAACAATTTTTGTTGCTGCTGTTGCTGCTCTAACATAAAGCTTAGAGTTAGCAATAATTGGTGTAACTTCTTCAACGTTAGTGTTTACATAAACATCACCTAAAGAAAGGTTCTTGCCGCCACCAGTTTTATCAAGTGCAAATATTGCTGCTTGTCCTGTGGAATAAACTGGAGAAATCATTGTAGACCAAAGCTGTGTAGCAGTTGCATACTTTTTAACTTTATAGTTAGCACCACCGTTTGGAGTAGTTGTCTTAATCCAAATACTGCCTGTTGGTGCTGGTTCTGTATCAGTGCTCTTATACTGTGGTACACTTGTATGCGGTGCAATAGTAAGCTTTGGAGCTTCGTATGTTGCCGCTGTAAGTCCGCCTGCTGTAAGAATTGTTCCTGAGCCGTTAGCAAGTACAATGTCTACGCCTGTTGAGTAAATTTCAATAACACCATCTACTGCTGCTGCACTAATACCACTAATTGCCGCTGTGTTAATATCAGCTGCTAAAGTAGTAACTGTTGTTCCAGCTAGTGTAACTGTGCTTGAGTTAATTGAAATAGTATCGCCGTTGCTTAATGTAGGATTAGCAATTGTGCTTGTAATTGACGGATGGCTAGCTTTCCAATCAGTTGATCCAACTTCAACCCATTCGCCTGCTGTTACGCCCGCTGCTGTATTTCCTTTTGACTTCAACCAAAATCTGCTTGTTGTAGTTGTAGTTGCAACTGCATAGTCGCCGATAGCACCAATAGAAGTCTTTGGAGCCGATGTGCCTCCATCAATATCTGTTGCTTTTGTAACTACTATAGGCGTTTTTGAAGCAAAGCTTTGTCCACCTGTTACTGAAATTGCAGCTGAATTCCACTCCAATATACCAAATTTAGTATTAAGTGTATCAAACCAATATGCTCCATCTGCAGGCTCGCCACCTGGTGCTACTGCACTTGCTGTTAATTTGCTTAGATCTAATTCTGCTCTTACTACGTAAGCTCTGTTAGTTACGCCTAGTAATGAGTAAGCTGTTTGTAGACCATATTCGTTAAGCTCACCGCCGTGTATCATATTGCCGTTTGCATCGGAATAAAATAGTGGGTCGCCAAATGTTTCACCTAGCTCACGTTGGCTAGTAATTAAATAAGGTTTTCCTGCGTTTGCTGCTATTGTACCTACTCCGGTACCTACTCCTGAACTGCTTGTTTTATTGGAAGCAGTAGCAACAAAAATCATTGGTACTGTGCCAGCTGCTGCTGGGGTGTAAAAGGATTCGTCAATTACGGAAACCTGTACGCCTGGTGAACTTAATGCCATGTTATCTCTCCTGTTGGATATAAATTTGTTCTCTACTTGTATTTATATAAACATCTTAAAAACACCGTATATTTTACCTAAACAAAGGGGTATAAAAGGTGAGCTAAATACAATATGAGACCTTTATGCCAATGTGGGCTACGACCGGCTGCCATTAATTACTACAAAAACAACAAGCCTTACTATAGGAAGTTATGTGAGAAATGTTTACGGCATGGTGCTGGGCACGGAGTTCCTAAATGGAAGCAGTTTGGATATGTAATGGGAAATGTTTGCGAAAAGTGTAATTACACTAGTAAACATTTAGAACAGTTTAATGTATTCCATGTAGACGGTGATTTAAATAATGTTCGTCCTACAAATTTAAAAACAATTTGTGCTAACTGTCAACGTATAGTTCAGAAGGAAGGGGTACGTTGGAAACAAGGTGATCTTCGACCTGATTTCTAAGACCTTCAATAGTTCCATTATTGTATAGTATCGAATCAAACTTATTGTTAGAATCTACCCATTTATATTCACTAGCATGTACATCATATGATGCCATTAACTTGCTACCAGTTTCATTGTCAAGTATTGCTTGTCCAAACCACTCAGGATCATCACCGCGTTTAGTTTGCCAAATTTGACCACCTAATTCTCTAATAACATTTTGTTCATTGCGGAATCTTACGTCAGGAACAACGTATTCAGTATTAGGATTATCTAGTATAGTTTGTTTTACCATACTAACCCAAATGCCATCGTAAAATCCATTACGCATACAATCTGTACCAAACTCTTGTAATACAAGCCTAGGAGTAATTACTCTGCCAGTCTCATTTGTCCAAAAGTTATCTTGCTGTTCTCGCCAATGCCTTGACTCTGTAGTGTCGCCTTCTAATAACGCACGATCCCATCCAAACAGCTCAGACACTGCATCTTTAAGTTTGTCAGCAAAAGATATTTTTTTGAATCCAAACTCGTTTACAAGGTGGTCGCTTACTGTTCCTTTACCTGAACCGATTAATCCGCAGATACCAATAATCATACTAAGTCTCCTAAGTGTGTAGTATCTATATAGTATACAGGGTTTTTAGTAAATTGTCAAGTGTTTTTTTAGCCGATTGTAAAGCCGTAGCCTACGCCGCCACTAATACTCATTTGGATTTCGTTGTCCAACTTTTCAATCTCTGCTTGTCCTTCTTGCTTCAATGCATCGCCATTAAGAGTGCTTCCTCCGCCGGGTCCTGCAATAGTAGCAAACTTTGAACGTGCTTCGCCTAACATTGTTTTACACACTGCTAATGTATAATCTTTGATCCACTGTTGGGCAAGGTAATCTGCTAGTAGCTCACTATCTGGACGATAGTTGTATGCATATAGCAGTAAATTTTCTTCTGCGCCTGGACGCTGTAGAAGTGTAAGTTTTTTACTAGTAGTATTCCATTTAAATTCAATAAAGCTACCAAACATTCTACCTACAAGTTCTTGGTGTTGTGCAAACATATCGTATGTTGCCAAGCCGCCCATTTTAGAACCTGATAGTAAGTAAGTGTTAGTATAAGCCATGTTAAATGGTTCAAACAATGAGCCGCCATCGCCGCCGCCTGTACGCGAACCAATTGAACGTCTATATATCTTTCTAACTTCAATAACATTGCTAGGTAATACATATTCGTTTTGATCAGTTACTGTTGTTAGAAACAAATACGATTCTTCAACTGAATTATCACTTCTCTGCCTAAATCTACTTAACGCTTTATTTAAAGCTGTTTCGTAGTGTATAGGATCAAGTTCAACGTCAATCATTCCTCCGCCGAGAGATACATTTACATAGTCGTATACGTTTTGTTTCACTGTTGCTAGTTCTGTCATTCTTTACTCTCCACATAGTATTTATCTTAACGATAAATATGTATATGCCAAGAATAAGTTTATACAAACCAGAACGCGGTAACGATTATCATTTCCTAGATAGACAAATCCAGGAGATGTTTACTGTTGGCGGAACTGATATTAACATTCACAAGTACCTAGGTGCTCGAAACCCTTCTACCAGTGAATCCACCGCTGATCAACCTCAATATGATGCAGTAAAAGAAACTAACATACAGGACTTACTATTCCTTGAGAATAGAGATAGAAAGTATGATCCAGATGTATACAGCATGCGAGCAGTATATAATGTTCAAGATATTGATTTTGACTTATCACAATTTGGATTGTTTTTAAGTAACGATACATTGTTTATGACTATTCATATAAACAGCTCTGTGAAAACATTAGGACGAAAAGTTATAGCTGGTGATGTTATCGAACTGCCGCATCTTACAGACGAATATGCGTTAAATGATTATGATACTGCACTTAAACGATTTTACGTTGTAGAAGATGTCAATCGTGCAGCAGAAGGATTTAGTCAAACTTGGTATCCGCACTTATATCGCTTAAAATTGAAGCAAATATACGATGGACAAGAATACAAAGAAATATTGGATTTACCTGCAAGTGAAAATTCAAGCAATACTCTAAGAGATGTGTTGTCTACATATGAAAAAGAAATGCAGATAAACAGAGCAGTAGTTGCACAAGCAGAAGCTGATGCACCTAAAAGCGGATATGATATTAGTCACTACTATACAGTAGCAACAAACGAAGATGGTAGCGTTGCACTACGTACAGCTGATGAAACAGATCTAGACGCTTCTATGATTAACACAACTGCCGATGAAATAACTGACAGGCCTGATAGAGAAGGTTATACAGGGTACCTAGTTGGTACTGGTGATGCTGCTCCTAACGGTGCTCCATTTGGATTTGGAATAGCATTTCCACTTAGTAATCGAGAAGGCGACTTCTTTTTACGTACAGACTTTTTACCAAATAGAATGTTTAAATATGACGGAACACGTTGGGTTAAACAGAATGATGATGTTAGAATGACACTAAGCAATACATTAGAAAGACAGACTTCTAAAACTAGCTTTATTAATAACACTAAAACTAGCACAATCGGCGGTGCAGTAGTTGAAGAACGTCAAAGCCTATCGAAAGCACTTAGACCAAAGAAGGATAACTAATGCAACACTTTTATGATGGACAGATTAGACGCTATGCTACACAAATGATGCGTGTGCTTAGTAACTTTCCAGTTATTGATGGTGACGGCCAAACTAAAGAAGTTCCGGTTATGTACGGTGACTTAACTAGGCAAGTAGCTAACATTATTAGAGAGAACTCCGAAAACAAGTTGCCAAGTGCTCCTAGGATTGCTGTATATATTACTGGGCTAGAGTTAGACAAAGATAGACTAACTGATGCTACGTATACTAGAAAAGTTAATATACGTGAAAGAGCATATGATGAAGATACTAAAGAATACCTTAATCAAGAAGGTAAAAATTATACTGTAGAACGCTTAATTCCTACGCCGTATATATTAAGGATAAATGCGGATATATGGGCAAGTAACACTGATCAAAAGTTACAGTTATTAGAACAAATACTAGTGCTGTTTAATCCAAGTTTAGAAATGCAAACTACAGATAACTTTGTTGACTGGACTAGCATAACTGCTATACATCTTGAAAGTGTACAATGGAGTAGCAGAAGTACACCAGTGGGTATTGACAGCGAAATTGATATTGCTTCACTAACTTTTAGTGTACCAATTTATATTAGTCCTCCGACTAAAGTACGCAAGATGGGCGTTATTACAAATATTATTACAAGTATGTTTGACGAACAATTAGGCACTATCGAAGATGGCGTAAGTAAGCCTGAATTAAATGCATATGACGATACTGCTCGTACAGGAACAACAACTGATGAAAGAGGAACAAGATCAGGATCAACTGCTGGTGGACATTCAGCTAACGTTAACTTTGCACTATGGCAAGTATATGTAAACCAAGGAGAGGCACAAATTGTTGCTAACGGTATAGTAGGCAATAAGAATTGGAGAAGTATATTCACATCATTGCCTGGAATATATGCTGCAGGAGTTAGTAGAATACATCTTACTAGCACCGATAATGCATCAACTGCTACTGGTACGTTTGCAATTAATCCGTTAGACGAAGGAAAGATTTTAATTGACTTTGATACTGATAGTTTCCCTTCAGACACTATTATTACTAGTCCAAATGGATCGCGTACATCAGTTGATTATATAATTGATCCTACTAATTATAATCCATCATCAATTAAAGTATCTGGTGTTAGGTTGCTATTATTAGACGATGTTGGATTAGCTGGACAAACTGTAGTTGCTAGTGCATGGGCTAATACAGATGGCACAGGACTTGTAGCTAATGTAAACGATATTATTGAATGGGACGGCTCAAAATGGAACATTATATTTGATGCAGATACAATTACTACAGTTACATACATAACTAATCTTCACACACAAACACAATACCGGTTTAAAGACAATGAATGGCTATTGAGTATTGATGGAGACTATCCAGTTGGGACATGGAGGATTGAACTCGCAGGGTAAGTATATGTATGAGTTCAAATATAGTATGTAGTGGTGCATTATTTTACACCCTAAAAACAAATAGATTTTTATTTTTACATCGAGCAAGTGGCAAAAAGTCTGATGTTTGGGGCCTAGTTGGCGGAACAAACGAAGGTGCCGAAACTCCATGGGAAGGTCTTAAACGAGAAATAGAAGAAGAAATTGGACAACTTCCAGATATAAAAAAGACACTTCCTTTAGAAAGTTTCCTCAGTAACGATAAGAAGTTTACTTTTCACACATACCTTTGTGTTGTTGAAGACGAATTTATCCCTAATCTAAATAGAGAACACGACGGTTATGCTTGGTGCAGTTTTACTAAATGGCCCAAGCCTTTGCATCACGGACTTCGTAATACCCTCCAAAGTAGAGTTAATCTTAATAAGTTAGAAACAGTCTTTCAAACAATAAATCTACTTGACAAATAGCCTAAAAGGTAGTATAATAATAGTATGAAAGTATTAGTTCTCGGCGATGTAATAATCGACAAATATATCTATGGCACTTCAGAACGTTTAAGTCCTGAAGCGCCTGTACCTATTGTTAAACACTTACATGAAGTTGAAACACTTGGCGGCGCAGGACTAGTTTATGAAAACTTAAAAAGTCTAGGTGTAGATGTTACACTGTATGAGTATGATCAACCTAAAAGTACAAAGACTCGTGTTATGTGTGACGGACATTATATCACACGTATTGACAATGACTATCACGCAAATAGCAATACAATACTAAACGATATACTTAGTAAAGATTTCCAAAGGTACGACTATGTAATATTAAGTGATTATGCTAAAGGTGTTCTAGAAAAATCACATGAGATTATTGAACACATTAACAAGTTTGGCTGTAAAGTAATAGTAGATCCAAAAGATCACTATAGTCTTTATGAAGGTGCTTGGCTTGTAAAACCTAACGAAAAAGAATTTACAGAACTAGACTTCGATCTTTGGCCGGGCAACATTGTTACTACACGAGCTGGAGATAGTGTTGTTGCTAAAATTAACGACAAAGTCTATGACGTTCCTGTAGATAATATAGAAGTAGCAGATGTTACAGGTGCCGGCGATTGTTTCTTAGCAGCATTTGTATATGGATTAACAAAAGGCTACGATCACAAACGCTGTTTAGAGCTTGCTGTCAAAGGTGCTACTGAGGCAGTTAAACACACTGGTACACATATTTTATCAAAGCACGACTTAGAAGATAAGGTCATATTTACCAACGGATGCTTTGATATACTGCATTTAGGGCATCTAAGACTGCTTAAACACGCTTGTAGCTTAGGTGACAAACTTATAGTAGCTATTAACAGCGATGCTAGTGTAAAGCGGTTAAAAGGCGAAACTAGACCCATTAACGATCAAACAAAAAGAAAAGAAGCACTTGAACTACTAAACATAGTTGATGAAGTATTAATATTTGACGATGATACTCCGTATAGTATAATTAAGAAGACACAGCCTGATATAATTGTTAAGGGCGGCGATTATACTGTAGAAACTGTGGTAGGAAACGATTTAGCAGAAGTTAATATATTTCCTAAAGTAGAAGGGCATTCTACAACACACATAATAAAGGAAATGGAATGACTAAAAAAGTTATTATTAACGATGCACTATCTAAAGAAGCTTTTGGAAAAGTTCAAGAACAAATGATGAGCTTACAATATAATTGGCACTTTGGTGAAGGAGTTGCTGATCCTAGTAGCAAGGGAGACTTCCAATTTGTCCATACTATTCATGAAGGATATCATATGGATAGTCAGATGGAATACCAAGTAGCATATCCTATTATGGAAGTAATACAACCTCAAGTATTAATAAGGATAAAAGCTAATCTTCTTACAAAAACTGAAGGCAATGAAGTTCACGGTATGCATGTAGACACAATAGCTCCAGGAGCGTTAACTGCAATCTATTACGTAAACACTAACAACGGCTACACTATATTTGATGATGGTGATAAAGTTGAGAGTGTTGCAAATCGATTAGTTATTTTTCCAGCTAATATTAAACATAGCGGTGCTACATGTACTGACGAATTACGCAGAGTAGTAATAAATTTTAACTTCATTCCGTGGCGAGATGATAAAAAATGGCATGCATTAATGACGCCTGAAGATATAACATACCGAAATCACTGGGAGCAAGGTTTAGACTTACCTCTTGATAATGATGGATGGCCAATTGCAGATAATAACAGGATACCTAAATGAAAATACTAGTTACAGGATATAAAGGCTTTATTGGACAAAACATGTGCAACTACCTAGTAGGTCAAGGACACGATGTCGAAGGCTGGGACTATGTAGAGAATTGTGTTCCTGATCCTAGTGGGTATGATTGGGTAATTCATCTTGGTGCTATTACTAGTACAACATATACTGATGTAGATCAAATCATGGAGCAAAACTTTGAATACAGTATGAAGATACTTCAAGTATGTGAGAACTACGGGACAAATTTTCAGTACGCTTCTAGTGCAAGTGTATACGGTCCTACTACACATTTTACTGAAGACGGCCCATTGTTACCACAAAGCCCTTATGCATGGAGCAAGTATTTGTTTGATAGGTTTGTAAACCAGCATAAAGATGACTTTAATGTGATTGTACAAGGCTTTAGATATTTTAATGTATACGGTTCTCATGAAGGAGAAAAAGGCGATCAAGCAAGTCCGTATACTAAGTTTAGAATACAAGCACAACAAGATAATGTTATTAATGTGTTTGAAGATAGCGAACATTACAAACGTGACTTTGTATGTGTAGAAGATATATGTAAAGTACACGAAAAAATGCTTACAGTTGATGCTAGCAATATCTATAATGTTGGCACTGGTAATCCAGAAAGCTTTGACACTGTAGCACAAACTATTGCTAAAAAATATAATGCAGCAATTAATTATATTCCTATTCCTGATAATGTTAAAAATCAGTACCAAGAATACACCTGTGCTAACCTAGACAAATTAAATAGTGTTATAGATATGGAATGGATTAATATAAAGGATTACATTAATGATCATTAATCATAAAGGCGAGTATGTTTCAGAATTTGAAATGATAGCGCCGTTTGGCCCAACTATATACTCAGCTAAGTTAAACGAAAAAGATTTAAAATTTGTAAAACATTTTGCAGAATTAAATCGAAATGCTGATCATATGGGATATGCACTGTCAGGAAACATTGAAGTACAACGGGGGAATACAGCTGCATCTCCTGAAATGCAATTACAAATGCTTGGCTTATTAGTACCCCATGTACAAGAATGGTTTAAAGCTGATGACGAAAGAAGGCTATCTATGATGCCAGCACACGAAGATGGTGCCATTGAAGGTCTAGCTGTAAATGATGTAGATTATAATTCAATACAATTTGATTTAGGTAACGGTGTTTGGTTCAATTATATGAAGGCAAACGAATTTAATCCAGCACATGCTCATAGCGGCATGATTAGTGGAATAATTATGGTGGACGTTCCTGAAGAGATTGCCAACGAACCGGAAACTATTCCAATTGAATCTAATGCACGTTGTCCGGGACAATTAGAATGGGTACACGGAAGTTGGGGAGCATCAGCTCATAGGATAGTTCCTGTAACTGGACAGATCTTTATGTTTCCTGCAGAACTCAAACATCAAGTATATCCTTTTAAGAGTGATGTTGAAAGATTAACCATGAGTTGGAATGTATTCAACGTAACATTTGATAAAAAAGTGGAGATAGATTTTGGATAAAAGACTGTCAGGACATGTAAAAAAAGGTTGGGGCTACGAACTTATTTGGGCTACTAACGACAAGTACTGTGGCAAGATTATGGTATTTGAAAAAGTAGGTGCTAAATTTAGCATGCACTTCCATAGAGAAAAAGACGAAACATGGTTTGTAAATAGTGGCAAATTTAAAGTACGTTGGATTGATACAAAAGATGCAACCATCTTTGAAAAAGAATTAAACGAAGGTGATACTTGGCATAACCCTCCTTTACAACCGCATCAACTAGAAGCATTAGAACCTATGAGTTCTATTACTGAAGTTAGTACACCTGATTCTGTAGAAGATAATTTTAGACTTATTCCAGGCGATAGCCAATCGCTTGATCCGGAAAATATGATCGATGGTTGATATTAGCTGGAGTGACGATTATGACTCTAGTCCAAACTATATTGCTCCTAAGTGCGTTATTGGATTAGACCGAGACGGAGTTATTAACGAAGATCTTGGTACATATTGCTACCGTAGTAAAGACTTTAAGCCCATTGACGGAAGTATAAAGGCTATTTCAAAACTACGCAGGATGGGTCATAAAATAGTTATTATAACAAATCAAGGTGGAATTGAAAAGGGTCTATTTACTGAAGAAGATGTTGACGATTTACATAGACACATGTTTGAACTGTTTGGCCAGGCAGGTTGTACTAGTATAGACGGAATATACTATAGTGCTAGTAGTAGAAAAAATGACCTATATGCAAAGCCCAACACAGGAATGTTTAAGCGTTGTGAAAAAGAAATGCCGCACGTAAAGTTTGCCAAAGGTTATTATGTTGGTGACAAATTGTCTGATCTTAAAGCGGCTATAAAAGTAGGTGCCCAGCCAATACTAGTACGCACTGGTTACGGAAAAGAAACTGAAGAATTAATTAATAAAAGATTTACTTACAAGTCAATAAAAAAGCGTACCAAAGTATTTGATACGCTTTTAGATTTTGTTAATTATCTTGAAGATTAAGCTTGAGCTTCTCCCCATTTAATAATAATATTTGAATTAATATCTGCTCCATCAACTTTATAAACGTTAATAGCTAACACGTCTGGACCATTTGGGAATGTTCCTCTACCACCTAGTGGTGTGTTAGTAAGTTCTTTCAACTGCGTAAGATCCAACGTAGATCGTTCTCCAGGCACAGCAATGAATGAGAATACAGTTTCTCCTGGTTGGGCAAACGGTGGTTGTTCAACTGTTGCTGTAATTGTACCTGTGTTTAGTGCTAGTGTTCCAGTAAAGGAGTTGTTAAAGTCTATTTGGAAAAATGTGTTTCCAGCCCATGTAATACTTGCAATATTACTTATCTGTGTATTAGCTGGGAATGTTCCGCCGCCATTTATAGCAGTAATAGCAGTACCAATTGAAGCAGTTGTTGCGGATACACTAGCTGAAGTAAAGTAACCATAGCTCTTATTTACTAGTGCTGTGTTGTAAGCTACAGTTATAGCGTCAGCAGTATTAGCATTAATAGTCTGTGTAAGATTTTTAGAAAGCCTAAAGTATCCATAGTTGTCGTAAGTACTAATATATCCACTTTGGATAGTGGTATTACTAGCTATACCAGTTCCTGTAATTGTTTTACCAACAACCTCACTCATGTTAGAATTTCCAAACACTGCTCTAAAGTCAGTAGCACTTATATAAAGGTATCTTCGATTGCTTGAAGAACCATATTGACCACTGTTTATTGTAGCTCCAATTGTATCAACTGATGTTATTGTAGAGTTAACAGCTGATACTCCAGTTGTCCATGTAACGCCACCACCTGATGCTACTTGAGCAAAGCTAGGTTGTCCACCTTGAGCAACACCGCTTAGTTGTGACCATCCAACGTCACTTGGGTTAAGTGGATAGTTTTGAGGATTAAGCACACCTTCAATAACAATGCCGCCAGTTCCTGAGTCTGAAGTAACCTCAAGTCCCATAAGCAACAACTGTGCTCTGTTTAGTAGTTCTCGTTCTCCTAAATCTCCTACAATAGCATTACTAACACTAGGTGCTAGTCGCATCATAAACGCTGTTTGTTTTGTAGTACTAACAGCAATACTTGTTTCAGCGTAACTAAAGATGTATCCTCGATCTTCATCAAATCCGCCATCTGTTAGGAACGCACTACCCCAGTGACTAATCAACGGAGTAATTGTTTGTGAAATTATAACAACGCCTGTTCTAGCGTCATGAACTATTGCAGGACCTGCTGTATAACTACGCTGTGCTCCCGCTTGGAATGTACTTAATGCTGCACCTCTATTAAGTCCTGACAATGTATTAGTCGTTGTGTTATTTGCAGTATAGGTTATAATTTCGTTATCTACATACAATGTTGCGGCGTATGGAAAGAAACTACTATCTTCTAATACCATAGTAGTTTGTGAATTGGTCATTGCAGATTTTAACTTACCTGGAGGGCCTTCATTAGTAACTTCATAACGCACAGGCAAGTTACCTGAACGCATAAACGCTTCTGTGTTTACGTTTGAATTACGCATTCTGTGTGCGAACACAAAGGCACCAGTTGAACCACGTACCATCCAGTCAATAAATCCAGCACCATACCATGTATACTGAATACCAATCATCTGCATCTTAGCAATGTCCATATCATAACCGCTTGGACCTGTGCCGTCTAACTTGTCTACGTTAAACTCGCTCTGTTTAGCTTTCTTATCAGCTACTAGTGCCATCTTTGCACCTGTAATATTAATTACGCCACGCCAGTCAGGCGTTACTGTCATTGTTGTATCACTAATAACATGACTAACTACGTGTGTCATACCTTTAAGAATAACTCTATCACCAGCTTTTAACTGATCTCTAAATCTTGTATTGGTACCCGTAATATAGTTTGAGTCTACTTCTAGTGCAATAGTACCTGCAACTTGTTTCGTACCTGTACGCTGTACTGCACTTATCTGTGTGCCATCAAACTCCCAAAAAATTCCATTTTGATCATCAAAGATTCCTGAACGTACAGTAGCACCGTGCCAACTTACAACACTCATCTGTGCTCCGAACCCTAGTACGGCAGTTGTTGCGCCTAGTCTACGTTTTGAACGTACTTTAAATATTCTTTCGTCAACTACGTCAACTACGTCATAATCAAAATTACTACCAACTGCTGTTTCATTGCCGCTATTGTAGCCTTCAGTTTCGATGCCAAGTAATCGAATAACGCCGCCTTCTTGTACTCCGTGATCATTATCGTCACAAGTAATAGTTATTAATGCACCAACTTCAACATTTTCTGCTACTACACTTTGTAGATCATAACTCGGAGCAAACAATGCACCTGTTGTGTACATAATACCTTTACCTGACTGGTATCTAATATACTTTTTACTTTGACGTATTGCTTGTGCGCCATGTTGCGGACCGCCTGTGCCTAATTGCACACCGCCGTCATATGGCCTATGCACAAAGAAACTATCTGGTCTAGGATATACTACTCCGTTAAGTGGTATACTAGAAACATCAATTGCTCCAACTGCTCTTGCCTGGTATCTAATACCGTTTATTGTTGGAATTTCAGTAGCAAAAAAGCTTCCGCCTGCAAGTGCGTGATTGTTCGAGCCATCATCTGATGTAACTGCAACAATAAATGTATCTCCTGGAACTAGTCCATGAGCATATGCCCAGCCAATATTTAATGTTGCTAGTGCTGCATAACTAACTGTTTGGTTTATTAATATTGGAGCACTAGTTGGTTCTGATATAGATACTGTTGAAATTACATCAATGTTTGTGCCAGGTACAGCAATAGTATACGTACCTGTTACTGCTGTGATAATGTTACCACCAACAGCATCAACAAACAATTCAATATCGTTTAATGGACTAGCACCTTCTAAACTTGTGCCAAGTATAGTAATACGATCGCCTATTTTATATCCAGTCCCGCCTCCAGTAACTGAAATATTATCGTATGCAGTATAATTTCGTCTAACATTAAATGTAGCGTCAACACCTGTATTTGATATATTTGCTCCAGTTAGAGAGTTGTATGGGCCTGTTGGGTTTGCTGCCGTTCCAGTAACTGTTACTCCTGTTATTGCTCCTGTAGATACTTGATCTATTGATGTAATAGTAACTGTTGCATCATTAACAGGCGATGCTCCTCGTAAGTTAGACCCAGGAACTATTAGTTGTTGGCCTAGCCCGTATCCTGTGCCAGGAGTACCAACTCCAATAAATGTGTAGTCGCCTTCAGATAATTCTATTGAGAAAGTTGCAGCAGAGCCTTGTCTATTTGCTCCAGTCATTCCAGTTGCTGTTCTTCCGTTAACAGCTGCGCCAGTTACAGTATACGCCAAAACTGCTCCACCAGCATCAACAGTAGTAACTGTTGCTACTGCGTTATTTGCCGGATCACTGCCGCCGATTTGGTCACCAGCGAATGTAATAATATCACCTACTAGATAGTTAGTGCCACCTCCGCCTGTTACTTGATAGCTTGCACCTGTTACTTGGATTGCAAAAGTTGCGCCTGAGCCGCCTGATGAATCTGTTGTATAAGCTACATTAGTAAAAGTTTCATCTCGTTGCGGAGCATTAATAGTTGAAAAAGTTATTCCAGTTATTCTTCCTGACAGTCCTACAGTTTGAGCTTCAAAGGTAATATCTGCGCCGCCACCTCCGCCTAATACTGCGTCAGCAATAGTAATTGTTGCTCCTTGAGCAACACCTGTACCAGCAGTAACAATAGTAATAGCATTCATAGTAACATCGCCTGCTACACTAATTGTACTAATGTCCATAGTAAAGTTAGGTGCGCCACCGGCGCCTAATACTGCGTCAGCAATAGTAATTGTGTCACCAGCTGTGTGTCCTGAACCTTTAGTAACTACTGTAACATCTAATATAGCACCAATTGCATTTACTGTAATATTAAATGTTCCTACAGTTCCTGAGCCACTACTAGTACCAGTTACTCCACTATAAGTTAACTGTGGTCTTAATGCATCAGCTGCGGAAAAGTTAGTCATTGTTAGATGTTCACCAGCTGGAGAAACAATAACAGTATATGTTGATCCACCGCCACCTGTGCTAGCTACGCCTGTATATGTTCCTGGAATTCTGTTAGCAGGAACTTGTGTAATATTGTTTATAGCAAGTACTTCGCCGCCAGCAGCTACTGTTGATACTGTTACATAGTTAGTATGAACTGAACTTCCTCCACTTGGTTGGATTACAGAACCGTCAATTACAATAACATCGCCTACTTTATAGCTTGTGCCTCCGTTTGCAATTGTAACTCCTGTATAGGTTGTATTTAGATATGAAACATTAAATACTGCGCCGCCGCCTAAATATCCATAAGGAGTATGTACTGCGCCGCCTAGTGTAGCAAATCCGTTGAATGATAATCCTGTAATAGTAGCACTATTAATATCACCATCACTAGCTATACTAGTTACATATATAACGGCATCGTTTGCTGGAGATTCACCACCTAACAAGTTGCCTAGTATTTTAATACTATCGCCTACTTCGTAATTATTGCCGCCTGTTGCTATAGAATCTAATATATATAAATTACTGAGTCTGCTGATGGAGATATATTAAATGTAGCGTTTTCACCAATTGCCGAAACGTTAATACCAGCTAAGGCACTATATGATACAATGTTACCAATTCTTGGATTAATAAAGTTTGCACTAAATTGTACTCCTAATGCATCGCCCCCTGTTCCAATAGATTGTACATAGATAGCAGTTCCGTCGCCTCGGTCAACTGCCATATCATTTTGTAGACCTGTTGTGTCTGAAACTTGTAGTGTATCAGTGTTTGCAGCTGTCGTTGTTGTTGTTTCTAGTGTTAAGAATGTTCCGCCGCCTGCACTAGTATCAATAATAGATGTTACCTGAGCACCTGTTGGTATAGATGCGTTAGTAAGTGGAGAACCAATTTCTGGAGCTGCTCCGTCGAACGGAATTGTAGTACTTCCTGAAGCAACTGCTAATTGTGTTGTAAAACTTCCAGACGAACCATTACTTGCTACACTGATAATAGGTTGACCAATACTTGCACCGGTATAAAATGCTGCTTTTCTTAACTGTGCATATGTAGTTGTTAATATTTGTCCCGAACTTGTTCCAACTTTTGATTTTGCATAATAGTTAAACGAGTTAGCAGTTGGAATTAAATTAATAACAAAACTACCTTCTGCTCTAGCTACACCTGCAATTGAGTTTTCTAGTGCCTTAATTGTAACAGGATCACCTGCTTGAAATCCATGTGCAACTACTGTAGTAACTGTAATTAAACTTGCACCTATTCCAGCAGTACCAGCAGACGCATCTGTAGTAACACTTAATACCGCAGTATTAGTTGCCGGAATTTCGTACACACTTGGGTATCCACGTAACGTTCCAATAGCTGACCATTTAGTAGGCTGTAGTCCGTACTCAAAGTCAGCATCAAGCATACTTAACGGGTTAGCAATACGCATACGTTCAATAGCATCTGTGCCAAAGTCGTATGGTCTAATTTTTACTTCAGCAGTTTCTGCAAAAACTTGTATCTCGTCAGTTATAGCATGAGAACTAGTGTCATAGTTAAACCAGATTTTTGTAATAGCATCTGTAGTTTGTAGGTATGTTTTAAAGTCTTCGTCATACCCTTTAGTAATTAATTTAGTTTTGCCGCCTGTTTCGTTACTAGCAAAGTTATATACTATTTCATTTTTAGTAGTATTTGTAATTAATAGAAGTGCTTCTAGTCCATGACGACCTTGTACTTTAATATTTCCAACGCCACTTTCAACAAGTGTTGGCAATGATGTTAATCCTGTTGTAATAGTGTCTATTACATTAAACGCTAGGGTATTAATTACTGCTGCAGGACCTGCTGTTACGCCGTTTGTTAACGCACTATTAAATGTATGCAGTGACGTGTCAGATGATACACCAATATTAAAAGAAACTGTTGTTCCTGTAACTGCTGTAATTCTTACAGGCGCATAATAAAATGGGTCTTTACCAGTAGTATTAGGAACACCCGAAGCTCTTGGATAAGGATGCAGTGTTGCGTTACCGTCTAATGCACACGTAAACGTAATACTAGCTGGTGCAATATGTATTTCACTGCCAACTGTAAGAGTGTGTGTGCCAATAGTTAATGACATTACACCAGTAGTCGGAGTATATGTTCCATCAGTTGGTGTAAACTGTGCCATTGCTTCGCTTGCATTGCCAGTTATATTTTGAGCTACTGTAGTATTAACTGCATTAGGATTTATTGTTTTAGTAAAAATAAAATCTTTAATAAGATTTCTAATTTTTGTATGTGTATAAATTTCTGGAAGTCTGTCGCCATCAACTTGTGCTACTGTACCTTCAAAATATTTGCTAGCTACAAATCGTGTTTCTTCGTTACCTCTATATCTTAGGTCCCATAAATATGCATCAAGAACGTATTTTAAGTCTCTTTGACATTTTGATTCGTTAAAAGTATATCCTGCGAAGCCTGCTGTTACTACATTACTAGTAGCACTAGCAAACGTATGAACAGAAGTGTCAGACGATATACCTACAAGTATTGTAATTGTTGTTGCTGTAACTGCTGTAATAAACACTGGATTATTATAGCTAGGATCGCTACCAGAAGTAGTAGGTGCTCCAGTTGCTCTTGGATACGCATGACTACTTGAGTCTGATGCTCGTGTAAATGTTATGCCAGCGGCATTAAGACCAAGTACATCACCAACTTCTAAGCTGTGTGCTCCTATAGTCAATTCCATTATACCAGTAGCCGGCGTATAGGTTGCAGTAGTTGGTGTATACTGAGCTCCGTGGGCTACTTGTTGGGTAATCCACGCTGTTGCTTCTACTTGTAAATATTTTTTATTACTATATAATAAACCGTAACTATTAGGATAAGCATATGCTACGGCGCTCATTCCTGGTTTAAAGACGTAATTTTTTATCTGCTGTTTTGCCATTTTCTTTTAAATCCCAAATGCTATTGCAAGCGCCGTTGCTGTATTATCCACATACTTTTTATTAGGTACAGCCGTTAATCCTGCTACTGCACCACTTACTGAAGCTGTTGTAAATGCAGCTGTTGCGGGAGTAATTGCTCCTATAGTAGTGTTATCTATTGTACTGTTATTTATAGGACCTACGATCCTTCCATTGACACTATCGACTAGTAATGTACTAGTATCAGAAAATACTGAACCAGTTAAGTCTCCAGTAACTCCTGCTGTAGCGGAAATTAATCCTGCCACGTTTGCTGTGCCGCCAATGTATGCATCTCCTACAATACCGGCGCCACCACTAACTTTTAGTGCTCCAGTTGTTGTGCTTGTGCTTGCGGTTGTGTCTGTAACACTTATTGTGCTAAAATTTCTTGCTTGATCTAATACATTAATGGTACCAGTAATAGTACCGTCTACGTTGCCGTAGTATAATGTATCAGGTGCCGATAATGGAAGAGTCCAAGTTAATCTACCTGAGCTTTTACCTTGTGCTGATTCACCAGTTGTACTATCACTATGTCGTAGTCCGCTACTGTATACTACTGTTGCGGTTGAACCATCAGCAATAGTACTAAATATTTTAAAAACTAAAGTAGTAAATGCTATATCAATGGTACTAGTTTGATTTCTATAAACTGTAAGGGGAGGCTGATTATCTGTTTCGCCGCTAAACCTGTAATTGCCGGCGCTTTCAACAAAGTTATAATCTGCGGCTACGCCTGCTTCATCTGCTTCACTAACCGACAGGGTTAGCGTAGCGGCTGTGATATTTCCAGCAGCATCAACTGTAAAGCTTGGGCTTTTAAATCCGTAGTCTGATCTAAAAGGTGTGTTAACTGTCGTTGGCATTCGTTACTCCATATAGTATATTTAGCCTACTTAGGAATGTCAACTAGTTAACGGATTTTGATTTTGAAAGTAGTTTGCAGTGTGAATAAACTTTGCACCCTCGTACCCTGTTTTAGCTGTTATTAGTAAATCTACATAAGATTGATTAACAGTTACAGATAACTCTACAAGATCATTTCCTAGATTACTCCTAGAAAATACATTCAAATTAGCATAGTCTACGCCAACTGCAACAATACATTTAAGTATCTCTTTGTTAGCATTATCAAAATCAACGGAGACAGTGAATTCAGCTGTACAAAATTCACCAGCATGCCACCGCTCAACCTGAGTAGATGTATATGCTTGCTTCCAAGGTCCATTATGAGATGTAGCGCCGTTATTTTTAACTAACAGCGATTTTTTAATTCCGTCTTTAAAGTAACTTGCAATATTAAACATATCATTCCTTATACATTATATTTATCAGTTCTTTACTATGATTAGTTTTCCGTGTTCAGGAAGATACAAGTATTCTATATCACATTTAGTTAGCGTACGAATAGCATCTTCGAGAGTTTCAACTAGAGGTTCGCCGCCTAAGTTAAAGCTAGTATTAAAGATAATCGGAACACCTGTCTTTTCTTTAAACGCTTTAATAATATCATAGTAATGCGGATTTTGTTCTCTACTAACTGTTTGAATTCTGCAAGTTCCGTCAACATGAATAATAGCAGGAATCTTTTCTTCAATACCTGGCTGACAATTTACAGCATACATCATTGTAGGTGAATCATCCATGCCACGTAGATCGAACCATTCATGTACATCTTCTTCTAGTATACTACCTGCAAATGGTCTAAAGTATTCTCGATGTTTAATCTCATTAACAAAGTCTTTGCCGTCTTTGAATGTAGGATCAAACATTAAGCTTCTGTTACCTAATGCACGTGGACCATTCTCCGAACGTCCTTGGAAGTTAGCAACAATGTTTTTACTAGTCATTAATTCGATAACATCTGCGTGTGTTGCATCTTTAATTTCTGCATCATATTGTTCAACAGTACTGTAAATTTCTTGCTCTGAATAATTATATACAGGACCTAAGAATACATCATTTGCACGATTGTTAACTTTTATATCTTGTGTAAGTTTGTAATGCTGTAAGAGTGCAGCACCCATTGCAGTTCCTGCATCGTTAGAAATAGGCTCGACATAAATTTCAATGCCTTCATCTTTAAGTGCTTTAAGGTAATGATAGTTAGCAACACAATTTAATCCGTAGCCACCGCTAATTACTACTTTATTTTGCTTGGATATTTTTACAGCATGCCTAATTAATTTAACTACTGCTTCTTGTGTTTCTTGTTGAACTGCATATGCTAAATCTCTTCTGTTCTGCAAATATGTTATATCATCTTGGTCAAAAGCAAGATCGTCAGACGCTAATTCACTGTATAGCTCTCTATTAATTATAGCACCGTTTGGATATCGTGGAACTATTAAGTTTCTGTTAGTAGTTGGTAACGGAATGTCTGTATCATTATCAATAAGTGACGGAATGTTAGCATTAGGACTACCATAAGGTGATAATCCCATTGTCTTGCCAGCTTCAATTGATGTGAAGCCGCAATACTCTGTTACAGCTTCATATGCTTTTACAATTCCTGCACGGTCATGCACAAATGCTGAATATTCTATACCCGGCTCGCCCCAATTAGAAGCATCCCATTTATCAACTATGCCTGCTGGGATAGCTTCTCTAGTACCTAAGCTTTTATGCAAGGTTTTAAAAGTTGCTGGATATTTGCATTTATAAATGCTTTCAGTTTCCCAAACTGTCATAGGATTGCTATCATGTGTTAGCGGAAAAAATGTGCCTGCGCCATCAACAATAACTGCTACAGCTTCGTCAAATCCAGATCTATAAAATGCCATAGCCGCATGCATTTTGTGATGATACATTGCTACGTCAATTACTTCAGAACGCATTTTTGGATTTTCAGTTCTTAATAGTCCAATTTTTCTAGCAAGTCCTGTGTATATATCTTCTCCAGAATAGTCTATTTTTCCAGCAGTTTCTTCTAAGCCTGTAGTATGTGCAATAACTAAGTAATCTAATTTATTAGTATATTCTTTTATTTTAAGCATAGTAGCTAACGGGCCGCCATCGTATTTTAAACGTGTAAGACGTTCTTCTTCTAAACTAAAAACAATTTCCCCATCTTTAAGAAGACAAACTCCTGCGTTGTGTCCTCTAGCTATTCCTGCAATCCAAACTGGTTGTGTCATTTAATGTCCCCGTACTTTATGTAATGTTTCTTGTAAATCAAGATTCATAAGTTGTGTAAGTTGTTCTCTAAAATCAAACAATTCCCATTCTTGTTTACAATAAAAATTGTTTATGTCCGAATTTAACTTATTCTGTTTATCGTTAAATTTTGTTTCTTTTTGTAGTACAGGAAGCAAACATTCCTGTAACCATCTAGCATGGCCAACTGTTGAAGGATGTGAATCCCACCAATACGGTTGTTTTTTTAGAGTCTTAGGATTTTTATTTACAAATTTATATATCTTAGGATCATCTGTTATAAATTGATTATCACCTAACTGTTGCTCTTTCCAAGTAAACGATCCTATAGACTCTACCCAATGATTTTTATTGTTATCCCATATTGATTTTATGTAATGTTCAAATTCAGGATATTCTTCTAACAAAGTTGCACTAACAGTACTGTTTTCTCCGTCGCCGTTAAAGTTTAAAAAATCATTTCCTAATTTATTAAAATCACCTATAGTTGTCATTGCCCATTTACAGCCTGCTGATTTTAAAATACCCTGGGCCATCATCATTGCATTTAATGAATACATTGTATAACTTCTTTCATCAAAGAAATGATTGATCCATGCTTTATTATAAAGATTAACGTTATGCATATTAAAAATTGAGCCTTTAGTGTCCCAAGTTCCTTGTCTATGATAATCATTCCGTATATGCGAAGACCACTGTACAACTATAGTATCATCTTTGGTAAAGTTGTGTTTAGAATGACATTCGGCAATACGCTGGGCAATTGCTAAATTTCCTAATCAAGAAAATCCCCAGTTTTCACATAAGTCATATTCGTTGTCTAAGCCTAATAGATTAGCCCAAGTTGGCCAATCAAAGTGTGTAAAGCTACAACCAAATGTAAACAATCTTTTCATAAATTAACCAATATGAGCTTTAATTTCGCTAATAATATGGTCTTGTACCGTGTCGGTCATTTGCATAATACCTTCATTAACTCTATCAGCAAATTCGTCTACTGTAACTCTAATTGGGCTATATACTCTTGCAACTTCGCCCATATCTAAGATATTGAAATAGTCACAGTCAGGATAAGAAGTATTTACAGGATATGTACTTCCGGTAATTACGCTTGACCTAATACCAAAAGAATATGCTAAGTGTTGTGCTACACTGTCGCATCCAAGAAAGTAATCTGCTTCAGCAATAATTGCACACCATGTTCTTAAATCAGTACCTTTTGGAACTGCAATTGGTCTGTCAATACCGTGTTCTTTAAAATCAATAGCTAGTTCGCCCATAAAGATAATAGCATAGTCTTTAGAAACTTCTTTTAGAATATTAACTAAGTTCATAGGTTCAAGACTTCGGCCACTAAAGTCAGTAAGCATGCCGCCTTCTTCAACAATTCCTCTACCAAAAGGCTGTACTACTATTACTTTGTCTTTTTCTGTTTTTTCTTTAACTTCTTTAATTACAGTAGCACCACGCATGTGTTCTTGTTTACTAAGTTTAATATTAGGCTTTGGAAGTTCTCTAATGCCCTTATTATTAATAGATATATCGTATGCTTGTGCGAGACTACATTTTTGATTGTAATATTCCCAAACTCTATAAGGTTCTGGACTAAGCAAATCCATATCTTTTAACTTATCTTCAAAAAGGTTTTTATGCCAGTGATCGTATGCTTTAGCATGCAATACAGGATGTCCTTTAAAAAAGTCAGAGCCGCCTTCGCAAATTACTAAAAAGTTGTCCTCTGGATTCTCTTCATGAAACTTTTCTAGTGCAGGTATTGAACATACTACTCGACCAGCACCACCGTTAATAAAAATTGCTGTATTTCTTTTTGACATATTTCCTTAATCCTATCGTTAATAAACTGAGCAGTTATTGCTGCATACGAATATTTATATTGTAACGGCGCTAGAATTGGTCAAAGTGAAAGGCGCCGTAGCGCCTTTCATTTAATACATTTTACTAAGAGGTTATTCTACTGCTAAAGGGTGCGATGCAGTATAAGTTTTTGAAGCTGCACCATATGCCTTTTCATCAACTAAGTGATCAGGATTATCATCAGCTGCTCTTGCAGTACCAGGTTGATGAAGCGTAAATAATGGCTGTGTTTTCCATTGCACTTTCCGGGGGTCAACCTGTTTAATTTTAGTCAATGTAACACTAGCTCCAACGCCAGGTCCATTGGTAACAAAGAAACAATCTGTGTACGCAGCTGCTGCAGGATGATATAATGCTCTTTTATTCTCAACACTAAATCCAGTAATTCCGCCATCGCTATTAACTGCTGTAACTGTTAGCGTAACTTCGTCTACTACTGTAGTATTTTTATACCTAGGATCTTGTACTAGTAGTTTATTTCCTACTACATACCCTGTGCCTGCTGTTGGAATTGTTGCAGTCCATGCTACTCCGACAGTTTCAGTAATATCTCTTAAATAGGTTCTATAAGCTTGAATTGCAGTAGTTGCACTATCTGGTAAGTCTTCACTATAAAGTCTATCACTATTCATTAAAGCATTATCTCTATATATAAGCTTTTCTTCCCAAGTCATTATAGGCTGTCTAAAAGGAAACGGTGTAACCCATTGTTTTGCATTAGGTGAATATTCAATCTCTCTTATCTCATATGTGTGATCAGGTATTGGATATTTGTCTCTTATATACTTTTCAGTTTGACCTGGAACATCTTCTTCAATGTCAGGAATTGAAAGAGGATCTACACCACCAAACAAAGCACATAATAAAAGATCATTTTGATCACTAGATTCAGCATCTACTTCAACTAGATAAGCTTCTCTTTCTGGAAAAGCTATTTCTCCTGTGAATATTCCTTCACCAGTATCTTCATCAATCATATCAATAATTTTATTTGTAATAGAATTAACCCAAATATATCGTTTGTTTGGGCCTTTATAATACACAGTAGCTTCTAGACCATCCTCTTGTGTTTGATGATAGATATCGTCCGGTAACCCGTATGTAAGTTGTCTTGTAATTGTTGTTATAGCCATGATTATTCCTTACCAGTATACTACGTAAATTAAGCCGCCACCACCAACGCCACCACATCTGCATGTGCCGTCATTTGTCCAGCCAGTAAGCCCAGCGCCGCCTGGATGAAATCCTGAATTCATACATGCTTGTCCGCAACAGCTAGTATAGCTTCCGCAAATGCCGCCGTAGCAACTATTACAACATGTTGACGAACCTTGTGGTCGAGGAGTAGGTGTTCCGTATGCTCCGCCCATAATTTGCCAACCTGTTTCTACACAAAACTGGCTACTGTTGTACATTCCACTTGTTCCGCTTGACTGTTCTAATAATGATAGTCCTGAACCGCCTGTGTATATAGCGTTACAACAGCCGCACATAGAGCAACAACTATAACAACTAATCGATAAGTGGCATCGCGGATATCTAGCAGCCTGGATGCCGCCTTGAACACAACCGCACCAAGAAGACGAACCATTATTTCTGCATATATTTGAATTACACCCAGTACATCCAGCACAGCCGCCCATATTAGCACCAGTTGTTCCTGCTGAGCATAATCTAATAGTATCGCCA
>Ga0115003_10000538_pt1 | contig 33371 bp, 32 predicted proteins | sample ArcticOcean_MG_C_7_FD_88736 | JGI IMG/M metagenome (GOLD analysis project Ga0115003, IMG submission 88736) | Marine microbial communities from western Arctic Ocean - ArcticOcean_MG_CB11_88 | ecosystem: Environmental > Aquatic > Marine > Oceanic | place: Arctic Ocean: Canada Basin | collected...
TCCATATTTAAATTATTTATTAATTGATCTGTTGTAGATGGTAGTTGTATTTATATATATTTGAAACTAAATTAATTTAGTAAGTTTTCTAAAATGCTTCCTGCAAACTACTTTATATATATCATTACCACCAATTTTAATTTTAGATCCTTCTGTAAGAACATTGCCAAGTGAGTCTAGTCTAACAACCATGGTTGCCTTTCGGGCGCATGTTGAGCAAATTGTTTTTAATTCAATTAAGTTATCTGCCAGTCCAAGAAGCGCAGAACTACCTTCAAATAACTCACCTCTAAAATCCGTTCTAATTCCATAGCACATGACTGGGAAGTTCATATTGTCAGCTATTTTTCCAAGTTGTTGAACTTGTAGTTTTGTTAGGAATTGAGATTCATCAACAAGTATGCAGCTTAGCTTCGGCGTCTTATTCTTATTAACATATGTTAAAAAATTAAATTCACCATTAAAAATAATAGCTTCAGCCTCCAAGCCTATGCGTGAAACAATCTTCCCATTTGAAGTTGCTTCAATTTCTTTTGGCAAAAAAATCATAGTTTCTAAATCAGTCTCTAGGTAATTATGATTTGACTGAAGTAAAGAGGTAGATTTACCTGCGTTCATTGTTGAGTAAAAAAAATGAAGTTTTGCCATTATCTTTTTAAATTAGAGTTTATTGAGTAATAATAGTTCATGATTGTTTTTCAAGAAAGGGGTATTACGCATCTTGATCTCCACGGTGAGAGACATGCTGATGTTTCAGATATGATTCTTGATTTTATTTACCAATACCAATATGAAATACCTTTAATAATAATATGTGGAAATAGTGTTCGAATGATCACGATTGTTTCTGATATATTAAACAAAGACTCTATTACCTTTTCCTCTCCCAGGTTTGGTATTATTAGAGTGGAGAGAATATAACTTATGAACATCCCAGATATCCTACTTTTTGATAATCAATTATCAGAAGAAGAAATTATTATTCAAAAATCTGCAAGAGATTATTGCCAATCTGAGTTGATGCCAAGAATTTTACTTGATAATAGAAATGAAATTTTTGATAAAAATATTTATAAAGAGATGGGAAGTTTAGGATTCCTTGGCGCTCCTATTGAGGGTTATGGTTGTGCAGGAGTTAGTTATGTTTCTTATGGCTTGATAGCCAGAGAGATTGAAAGAGTTGACTCTAGTTACAGGTCAGCATTTAGTGTGCAAACATCTTTAGCTATGCATGCTATTCATAAATTTGGAACAGAAGATCAAAAGAACTTTTATTTACCTGAAATGGCAAAGGGTAACCTGGTTGGCTGTTTTGGCTTAACTGAGCCTGATGCAGGTTCTGACCCTGGATCAATGAAGACAGTATCTAAAAAAGTAGAGGGCGGCTATATCTTAAACGGCTCTAAGACTTGGATTACCAACTCACCTATTGCAGATGTTTTAATAATATGGGCCAAAGATGAGCAGGGTATATTGAGAGGATTTATAGTTGATAGGGGTGTTAAAGGACTGGAGACTCCTAAGATTGAGGGTAAATTCTCCTTAAGAGCTTCAATCACCGGTCAAATATTTTTAGATGAAGTTTTCGTATCTGAGGATAAGTTATTACCAGAAGTTCAGAGTTTTAAAGGTCCCTTCTCTTGTTTAAACATGGCAAGGTATGGAATAGCTTGGGGTTCAATGGGGGCTGCTGAGTTCTGCTGGAATGCATCCTTGGAATATTCTTTAAATCGAATACAGTTCGGCAAACCTCTTGCTGCAAAGCAATTAATACAAATGAAATTAGCAGATATGCAAACAGAGATTGCGCTTGGGCTTCAAAGTGCCTTAAGAGTTGGGAGACTTATAGATGATAATAAGATGAAACCGGAAATGATTTCATTGATTAAAAGAAACAATTGCCAGAAAGGATTAGATATTGCTAGAGAGTCTAGAGATATCCATGGTGGAAATGGTATTAGCGATGAATATCATGTGATAAGACATTGTATGAACTTGGAAGCTGTTAATACCTACGAAGGAACGCATGACGTGCATTCCTTAATTTTAGGCCAAAAACAAACCAATATAGCTAGCTTTTAATCTAAGTGTTTGGCTAAGAATTTCTCATAAGCTTTGTAAAGCTCTAGTCTTGCAGTTTCTTTTCTAAATCCGTGACCTTCATCTCCTTTAATAATATATTCATGCTCAACATTATATTTTTTTAATTCATTAACCATATCTACTGTTTCTTGGAACCTTACGTTAGGGTCTCGCCTCCCAGTTATTATTAATACAGGGTCTGTAATATTTTCAACAAAAAACATTGGACTATTGTCATAAAGATTTTTATAGTCTTTAGGAAGGTCAGGGTCGCCTTTCTCAATCCATTCCATTTGTTGTCCGATTTCACTCCACTGAAGGCCTCTTAAATCTTTACTAGTTAAGTCATAAAGCCCTACATAACTAATAATGCATTTAAACATCCCAGGCATTTTTGTTGCAGCATGCATTGCTGCATAGCCACCGTAACTTGCTCCTGAGAAACATACCTTATCCATATCAACGTAGCCCATGTCTCGGGCCCAGAATAGCGCATCATATTTATCTGTTTGCATTGTTTTCCCCATTTCATGGTTTGCAAGAATCATCTCTTTTCTTCCATGGCCTGTTGAGCCTCTATAGTTGGCTTGAATAACGCCGTAACCTCTTGATGCATAAAATTGAACCTCTGGGCTATATCCAATATAGTCTCTAGCATTTGGGCCCCCATGAGGGTGTAAAATAAATGGGATTTTTGAGCCTTCTTTGTAATCAGCAGGCAGGGTTATATATCCATGAAGCTTAAGACCATCTCTAGCTGTATATGTAAATGGTTCTGTTTTAGCTAATTTGTAGTCTTTTATCCACGGAGCATAGGAGTTAATTAAAGCCAAGCTTCCTTTTGAAGTATCAAACAAATACAGAGAACCAGGATCCATTTCATTTGATGAGCTCAATAGAAACTTTGTTAAGTCTTCAGACCAATCCCTTAGACGGATCTCGTAACCAGGAAAAGCACCCTCTAAAGATTTTTGAACTGATGCAAAATGATTGTTAAAAAAAATATTATTTGTTCTTTCACCTTCATATGAAAAACCATACAAATCAGATCCATCAGGCTCGAACCATAAACTCATACTGTTCTCGCCTTGAAGAGGACTGGATATATCAAAATCTGGATCGTGATATATCATTTCTGTATATTGTTTAGTCTCCATATCAAATCCCCATAAGGCATTTGTATCTGTTTCATTTAGAATTGAACCATCTTGTTGGACAGCCTGACCAACGCCTAATATCGTTTTATTATCTATATCAAACTCTAAAGGTGAGAAACATGCCTCTTGATGTCTACAACTAATTAGTTTTTCATAACTACCATCTTGATTGTATTCATAGAAATTACGAACTAAGCCCATATCCTCACCCTCGTCTACATAGGTGCTGAAGCCTCTAGCAACTCCATCCCAATCAACTGTCCATCCCCCAAAGCCTTCATTGTCAATTAAAGGAACTCTTGCGACCAACTCCAGTTGTTTAGTTTTTAAGTCAAGCCAGAACAAGTCCCTAAAAATTCTATAGTTACTATTTCTATTAACACTAATCATTATTTTGTTCGGATATTTTGGGTATGTTGCATAAAGTGCTGGATAGGTAAGCCCTGGTTTATTTTTGAACTGCTTCGCTTTTATCAAAAGAGTGGTATTTTTACCATCCCTGTCTATTGTATAAAGACTGGCTGAATCTAAACTACTTCGTCCATCTCTAGAAACTAGTAAAGTTTTTTCATTAAGCCAAGCAAAACTACTCACAGCAGATCCAGGTGTTGTGCCTGATATTATCTTAGGCTCCATAGTACTTAAGTCTGTTATCACTAAAACCATATCCGTCTTAGCAGACTCCTGATCAGTTTCATCTTTTATATCGCAAACATTCTTATCAACTGAAATCATAGCTGCAAGAAAATTACCCGAAGGGGATAGTTGTGTGTTGCCACCTTGGCCATAACAAACAAGCTTTTCAATTGGAATCATTTGATCATGACCATCTGCATATAAGGATGGGGATAGGTAGCTAAAGATAAATATGAAATTTAATGTAAACAGGTTTTTTAATACTTTTGGCATTTTTTACTTACTTGAATTTATTGAACTATTAAATATATATTCCAATAAATAAATGTCAAGTTTCCTTTACTTGAAATTAAAAATTAATAGTTTCACAAAAATAGGGTTATTACCTTTGCATAATTAAAAACTTCAAAGTATTTACAATAAATCTTCATAGGGGTATATTTCATGTAGCTGAATATGTTCATAGGGGATTATTTCAATGAAATGTAACCCTAGTCATAACTCACTATAAAAATAATTAAACATTTAATAAAGGGGATTTATTATGTTAAACAAGAATTTATTACTATTAACGGGCTTTTTATCATTCGGTATATTGTTTGCTGACAACCCAGGTGAAGTCGTTTCTTCATCCGACGTTGCTCAAACTTCTACTGATACTGTTGCAGCATCTACCGAAGAAGTTGTTGCAGAAACACAAGTTGCTTCGAGCAGCTCTTCTTCATCAGATGATGATGTTCAAGAGCTTGGAAGAGTTAGTGTTACAGGTTCTAGAATTAAAAGAACTGATATTGAGGGAGCCACTCCTTTAATAACTATTACAAGATCAGATATTGAAGCTCAAGGTTTCCAAACTGTATATGATGCGGTAAGCAACCTGACTCAAAACACTGGTAGTGTTAATGGTGAAAATTTCCAAGCTGGTTTTAATGGATCTTTACAGTCTATTAATTTAAGAGACTTTGGACCTGGAAGAACTCTTGTTCTTGTTAACGGTAAAAGAACAGCTGATTATCCATTTCCTTATAACGGAGAGTCTGCATCTTTTAACTATGCAGCAATCCCTTTAGCAGCTGTTGATAGAATTGAAATATTAACCTCAGGAGCATCTTCGATTTATGGTTCAGATGCTGTAGCCGGGGTTGTTAATATTATTCTTGTTGATGGATTAGAAGATAAATCTTTAAGAGTTCAAGCAGGTGGTGGTATTGGATCCGGAACTGGTGGAGAATCTATTAATATTGAATTTGCTGGTGGTGGCTTCACTGATAAGCTTTCATATACTTATGCACTTGAATTTCGTGATGAACAACCAATACCTATTCAAAGTAGAAGTGAGCATGACTCATTTTTAGATAGCAGTAGAGCAGTACCTATACCATCAAGAGGTCTTTTAATTAGAGATTCAATTTACTATGGACTTCATTTACACCCAGGCGGAGATACTCTTGGAACTTTAGTTGACTTTAGTACTGGACAAGATTTTGCTGGAACTTGTGAGGGTGCTGACCCGGGTTATAGTTTAGCTACTCAAGAACAACATACTGCATATGTCCCATCATACTACGGTTCATACTGTGGATTTGACTCGAGCTCTAACGGTACATTAACAAATTCAAGACAAAGAGCTTCAGTATATCTATCAGGAACTTATGAGCTTACTGATAAAATTGAAGTATATGCAAAAATAATGCATCTTCAAACTGATACAGAAGGCACTTTAGATAACTTATTTACTCCCTTTGCTTGGGTCGCAGGACCTCAGCAATATGGTGGTGCTTATACGCAAAACCATGTAGTTCCAGTAGGTCAACCAAATGCAGGCGCTACTGCAGCAATGATGGATTTTAGAATTCAAAAAATATTTTCTAATGCAGTCAGAGGAACTAGTTACGAAGAAGAAACATCAACAATAGATATTGGTTTACGTGGCATACTTTCCAATGGTTTTGAGTGGGATGTCTCATATACAGACAATGTATATGATGTTGTATCTACAGGAAGAAATTTCTTAGCATCAAAGTTATACGATAAAATACACAATATAGGTGGAGTAGATGGAGCTGGTAACCAATGTGTACTAGATTCAGCAGATTTACTCGATGGAGATCTTTCAAATGGAGAGGTTACTGATTATTCAACTAGTATTTCAAACTACTATGGATCTTCTGGTGTTTATGATTATGCTGCTTATTATAATCAACCAAATTGCTATAACTGGGACTGGTACCTAAATGCTCAATCAACTGAAGAAATTGAATCATTAAGAGTTCCTAACGTTGAGCCTGCAGACGCATTCTCAGAACTTTTCCAGGCTTCTATTACTGGTGAATTAATGCAATTACCATATGGTCCTCTTGCTTTTGCTGCTGTAGTTGAGCATCAAACTAAAGGTTATGACGTTCAACTTAGTCAGGCCAATAAAGATGGTTTACTTTGGGGTATTGGTGGAGTTGATGGCGGCGGTGAAAGAGACAGAACAGCTTTCGGTGTTGAACTCTCTATTCCAGTAACTGAAAAATTATCAGTTAACCTGTCAACAAGACAGGATGAGTATGATAGCTCTAAAGTTAATGTTGATAGAAGAACAATGGGAGCGTCTTTCGAGTGGAGACCTAGTGATTCATTCTTAATGAGAGGATCATGGTCAGAATCATTCAAAGCTCCTGATCTACCTTACTCATTTGTAGGCGAAAGAAGATATTACACAAGCGAATATGATTATTGGCAGTGTTATAACTCAGAGCCAGAGGTATTTGGTGAGACTGGTGTAGGTTGTACTACTACGGGTGCATATTCAATTATCAATATCGACGGTGTTACAACAGGTAACCTTAATCTAAAAGAAGAAGAGGGAGACTCTTTCTCAATGGGATTTGTTTGGGAGCCAGTTGATAGACTTGCATTTACTTTAGATGCATTTCATATCAAACTTGGCGATATTGTTTCAACTAAAAGCACTAATGCAATTGTACGTGACGAAGCAGTTTGTCGAGCTAGAGCAGCTGGCGCAACATTATCTGGTTTCGTTGACTACCCTGGTTCATATTGTGCTCAGGTTTTAGCTAGCATTGTTAGAGGCGGTAAAGACTTTAATTCTGAAACAACTGCTAATCTTTTAGCAGAAGGCTCTATTAGTAAAATCTATGAAACTCCTGTGAATATTGCTGGTCAAGAATTCCTAGGGGTTGATACATCAGTTTCATATAGCTGGGTAACAGACGCAGCTGGTGATTTCTATGTATCAGTTGATAGCACTAATCAGATTGATCTTAAGTATGCTGAGGACATTGGCGATCCTTTGGTAAGCTATATGAATAGTTCATATATACCAAGATCAAGACAATCGATTCAATTTGGTTGGTCTAGAGGAGACTGGCGTGCTAGCACTTCTACTTTAAGAGTAGGGCACATGGAAGGTCTTGACGGCAGTACTGTTAGCCCGTATTTTGATACTAACGTATCCGTCGGTTATTCCATAACACAGGAATCATCTGTTTCTTTACAAGTAACAAATATATTTGATGCAATTCCTGATACTGATGTTTCTTATGACCAAGGTAGTTCTTTCTATCCTTATGGTTTTAATACATTTCAGTATCCTAGATTTGGACCACAAGTCTTCCTTAATTATTCATTAAGATTCTAGGAATTTATTAACATAAAAAGGAGGCATTAGCCTCCTTTTTCTTTTAAAATAGCTTTTATGAAATATATATACTTACCCTTGGTGATTTCTATCTCTATACTTCCTTCTACTTTAGTAGCTCAGGAAGTTGAGGTTGATAAAAATTTAGTTAAAGAATCGATATTGGTATCTACTAAAAGTATTCAGAAGTCGGGACTGACTCAGGATCAGATTATAAATCTTGATGAAGAGACTAGAATCTTACTTGCAGATTTTCAATCTACATCTAAAGAATACGAGTCCTTGAAACTATACAATAATCAGGTTCAAAAGATAATAAACTCTCAACTCAACGAAATAGAAAATATTATCGTAAAGATTGGAGAGCTAGATCAAACTAATCAGAGAATCGTTCCTTTAATGCTCAAGATGATTGATGGCCTAGAGAATTTTATCTTACTTGATCTTCCGTTTTTAATGTCAGAAAGAAAGGATAGAGTTTCTAATCTTAAGGCAACTATGGATAGGGGTGATATTTCTACTTCTGAAAAGTTTAGGTTAATTACAGAGGCCTATAAAACAGAACTAGAGTATGGAAGAACTATAGAGGCATATAGGGATAATATTATTATTGATGATACTGAGACCAGTGCTGATTTTCTTCGTATTGGCAGAATAGCGCTAACTTATTTAACAGTTGATGGCAGTAAGGGTGGCTACTGGGATACAAGCACCTCATCATGGGAAAAAGCTACCTCATCAATTAAAAGATCTACCGCAGATGCTCTTAAAATTGCTACCAAGCAATCACCTCCAGCTTTAATTAAAATACCCGTTTACAGAGATGAAAATGAATAAAAAATTATACCTACTTCCCTTTTTAATCTTTTGTGTATCTGCTCAAGATAATACAGAGCAGCAAGTAATAGCTCCAGTAATTACTGATTTAGATCTTTTGGTTGAATCTGTTAAAAATACTGCATCTATAAGAGCCAAAGAAGACAAGGCTAGATTAACAAAATTTTTATCTGATAAGAATAAACAACAATCTCTTCTGGTAGAGATGAGAGCTAATTTAAAAGCTCAAGAAGTAAGAAGTGTTAAATTAACCAACCAGTATGAATCGAATGATAAAGAGCTTTCTGAGCTTGAAGAGCAACTTACTTTAAAGCTTGGTTCTTTTGGAGAGTTATTTGGCATTGTTAGGCAAACTGCCGGAGAGTCTAAGGGTCAGTTTATGCTGTCTCTAACTAATATAGAGTTCCCTGATAGGGTGGAGTTTTTAGGCGATTTAGCTGAACGTAAAAGTCTTGATCTTCCAACAACCGATGAGCTTGAAAGGTTATGGTATGAGATACTGAACGAGCTAAATCAAAGTGGTAAGGTTAAATCTTACAATACCGATATACTCTCTAAATCTGGAGAGTTGGTTAATAAGGACATTCTCAGAATAGGTGTTTTTAATTCCATTTCAGATGGCAATTATCTCAACCTTGTTAGCGAGCAAAATTCTTTGGAGTTTCTTGCTAAGCAGCCGGATGGTTCAATCAAAAGAGCTGCAAAAAAATTACAAAATTCAAAAGTTAGCTATAGAGAGGTTTATATAGATCCTACTAGAGGCTCTTTACTATCATTGCTTATTGATCGTGCTGGTTTCTTTGAAAGAATAAATCAAGGTGGATTGGTTGGTTATGTAATTCTTATTATTCTTGGTCTAGGTATTTTTATGGGAGCCATTCAGTTCCAGTTCTTGTTTAAAGAATCAAAATTAATTGAATCTGAGCTCCAAACTGGTAAATTTTCCAATGATTCAATATTAGGAAAGCTTAATAATATATACGCTGCCTATAAGGGAGATAATCCAGAGGAGTTAGAGGCCCGACTAGAGGATGTTTTAGCAAAAGCCTCACCTCCATTAGAGAAAAATCTTAGTATCATAAAACTTCTAGCAGCTGTAGCTCCATTGCTTGGTTTGCTGGGAACGGTTATTGGAATGATTGAAACATTCCAAGCTATTACTCTATTCGGTACAGGCGACCCTAAGTTAATGGCTGGCGGCATATCATCAGCACTTGTTACTACTATGCTTGGCTTGATAGCAGCAGTTCCTTTACTATTTATCCATAACCTTCTTGATTCAAGAAGCAGGGCTATTTCTCAGATATATGAAGAGCAAGCCATTGGATTTGTTGCTACCTCATCAATTAATAAATAATGTTTTACTATATCGCTCTTCCATTTAATTCTATTTTAGATTTTTTTGATAGGGGCGGTCCTGTAATCGTAGTGCTATTTATACTAGCTGTAATAATGACATCGCTCCTTATTGAAAGGGTGATATTTTATATGACAGAGCTACAAAATCTTTCCAAGGATGCTGTGGATGATCTTGGTAGTTTTAAAACTAATAATAAATGGCTTTTTAACAAGATGAAGTTAAAAAATATTTCAATTATTAACTTAAAAGCAAGTAAAAATATTCTTTTAATACAGGGACTAATTGCCCTATGTCCACTTCTAGGGCTGCTCGGAACCGTTACTGGCATGATAGAGGTATTTGATATAATGGCCATAACAGGAACTGGAAATGCAAGATTAATGGCTTCTGGGATTGCGAGAGCCACTTTGCCTACTATGACGGGTTTATTCGTTTCAATTGTTGGTTTATTTTTACTAACCGGCCTTAGGTCATCCATAGATAAAGCTACTTTAAGTATTAAATATGAAATAGAGCAAGTTAAATCATGATAAGAAGAAGAAATAAGGAAAGGGATGAGTCAACAATAGATATAACACCTATGCTAGATATTGTTTTCATAATGTTAATATTTTTTATTGTTACAACATCTTTTGTTAAAGAAACTGGCGTAGAGGTTAATAGACCCAATGCAGCAACAGCAGTAAGGGATGAAAGAGGTAATATATTAATTGCTATAACCGCTAATGATGAGATCTGGATTGACAAACGGATGGTTGATCTAAGATCTGTTAGGGCTAATGTAGAAAGGTTAAAGGCAGAAAATCCAGAAGGTTCTGTTATTATTCAAGCAGACAAGGCTTCAAAAACAGGTTTTTTAGTAGAGACTATGGATCAAGTAAGACTTGCAGGAGTTCAAAATGTTTCAATCGCTGCTTCGCAAGATTGATCTAAAAAATAAAAAAACTATCTCCATTTTGGGTGGAGTATTTAGTACTTTTTTTATTTTTTTAACTATCTACATAATTATTCTACCAAGTGGAGTGGGGTTTAATTCAGTTAGGGATTCTAGCGTGGTTGATTTTGTTAGATTAAGAAAAAATGATTTTCTTAATGAGAGGCAGAGAGCTTTACCTGATAAGCCGCCACCACCAAAAAAACCACCACCACCAAAGTTAGAAACACCAGATATTGTTCAACCGACTACAGCAAATCTTGATATAAAATTTCCTGATATTAAAACACCAGTAGATTTAAAGGGTGCCATGCTTAGTGGCTCCAACTCTGTTGCATCTAATAGCGCATTAATACCCCTAGTAAGAATAGCTCCTCGCTACCCAAGAGAAGCTTTAATCTCCGGTAAAACAGGCTTTGTTACTATTCAACTAACCGTTGATGAGGGTGGAAAGGTTATAGATGCAGTTATTACTGAATCTAGACCTCCTAGAGTCTTTGATCGAGCAGCTATCCAAGCAGTTTTAAGATGGAAATTTAAACCACGTGTTGTAGGCGGAGTAGCCGTTCAGCAAGTTGGTTCAACCACTATAGAATTTAACTTATGATTAAAAATTTATTTATTGTATTTATCTTTCTTTTCAGCACCACGATAAGTTCCCAGGAGGCTATTCAGCAGTGGGTCTATAACATGCTAGAAAGAGTTCAGTTAAATATCGATAAGGGAAATGTTGTAGATGCTGAAAAAACATATAAAAGATATGCAGAAGACTCATACTCTGACAGGTCCTATGATCATTTTGTAATTCTTAGAACCTATGCATATTTCCTTATTAGCCAGGATAGAAATGAAGAAGCCTTGGTTTATTTGAAGAAAGCAGATACAAAGAAAAGAATGCCTGATTATGATATTTTTATGCTTAAGTTTGTATTGGGACAGGTTTTGTATGTTAATGGTGAAAGAGACGAGGCTAAGAAATCATTCGTTGAGTGGGTTCAAATTGGAACGGATAATAATTTTGATTTAAGGCCAGAGGGCTATGCAACTCTCGCAACTATTTACGCGCAGGATTCAGAGTGGGATAATGCTTTAAAATATATAACTTTGGCATTAGAAAGTTCTTCCATATTTATGGAAAACTGGGCTCAACTTAAGTTTGCTATTCATACAGAAAAGAAACAATACATGCTTGCTTTGGAGGTTGCCCAGGATCTAGTTAGGGTTAAACCAAAAAATAAAGCTTATATTGAACAAATGGCTGCTATATACAATGTCATTAATTTTGAAGAAGAATCCCTTGCCTCATTAGAATTCAAATTACAGCAAAATCTTTTAACCAAATCCTCAGAATATATCAATTTAGCTAATTTTTATTTATATAAAAGACTGCCTATAGATTCCTCGAAAGTTGTTGAGAAAGGCCTGAAGTTAAATGTCTTAGAAAACAATATTAAGAATAATGAGCTCCTTAGCAATGCATATATTGTTGCTAAAGATTTTAAAAATGCTGTAAGGGCTTTAATAGATGTTACCAAATTATCAGATGATCCTAAATACGACTATAGAATCGGGCAAATTTATCTACAGAATTCTGAATATAGTGATGCAATTAAGTATTTAAAAATAGCTAGAGATAAGGGTTGGAAATCAAAACCTGGATCTTTAGAGCTGCTTATTGGAATTTGCTTTATAGAGCTTGATGATTTTGATAGTGCAAGGGTTGAACTTTCCAAAGCTTCAACTCTAGGTAAAGAGAAAGACGTTACCCCATGGCTAAGTTATATGGATTCCACAGAAAGCCTAAGAGCCGCATCTGCTAAATAATGAACTTTTTTATATCAATAGGGTCTATATAATTAACTTAAATACACTTACAACCCTACTCGTATATAATTTCTTCCAATGACTATTAAGACTACTCAACTTAAACGCTCCTTTGCCGTGGGATCAGAAACGGTTCATGCATTAAAGGGTATAGACTTAAACGTTGAAGCCGGAGAGTTTATATCCATAATGGGTCCATCTGGATCTGGTAAAACAACTCTTATGAACATCATTGGATGTTTGGATACACCCACAAGTGGGGAATATTACCTTAACAATCAATTAGTTAACGAATTAGATGAGGATTCATTAGCTCGAATCAGGAATAAAGAAATTGGGTTTGTATTTCAGTCATTTCATTTGCTAGCTAAAAATTCAGCGCTAGACAATGTATTGCTTCCTATGAAATATGCAGGTACAAGCATGCCTGAAGCAACTATTAGAGCTAAATTTGTATTAGATCAAGTTGGACTATCTGATAGAATTAACCATGGCCCGTCTGAGCTATCCGGCGGTCAACAGCAGAGAGTTGCAATAGCTAGAGCTTTGGTAAACAAACCAAGTATATTATTTGCAGATGAGCCAACGGGTAATTTAGATTCTAAAACAGGTAAGGATGTAATGAATTTATTTAAAGAACTAAATGAGCAAGGCCAAACAATAATACTAATTACCCACGAAGAAGATATTGCTAAGCAGTCAAAAAGAGTCATAACAATTAGAGATGGATTAATAGAAACGGATAAAAAAATATAACTATGAAAAATAATACAAAAAATTTATATAAAATACTTGGCATGATTGTTATTACAACGAGCCTTGTCTCTTGTGGTTCTGAATCAAAGTCTTCTAGTGAAACCCAATTTTATAAAAAGAAAGAAGTTAGTCCTGACAAGCTAGAGGTAAACATAGAGGCTTCAGGGGTTATTGAAGCAATCTCATCAGTTGAAATAAAATCAAAGGCATCTGGAGAGGTACTGTTTTTAGGAGCAGAGGTCGGAGATTATGTAAAAAAAGGTTCTATGCTTGGTCAAATTGATCAAAGAACGCCAAAAAATATCTTAGATCAAGCTAAATCAGATCTAGAGGCCTCAAAGGTTAGGCTTAAAAATTCTGAATCTCAGTCTGAGCGAGGTAAGGAGCTTCATGCTAAAGGTAGTATCTCCGATAAAGATTTTGAGGATATTCAAGAAAATTTCGCACAGGCAAAATCATCACTAGTAAGAACAGATGTTACATTTGAGAACGCTAAAATAGCTCTAGATGACACCATTGTTAGGTCCCCAATAGATGGCACTGTAATTTCTAGACCGGTAGAGGTTGGACAGGTTATTTCATCTCCTACATCAGCAGTAGGCGGGGGAACGATATTAATGACTATGGCAGATCTTTCAAAAGTTAGGGTTAGGGCCTTGGTCGATGAAATTGATGTTGGCAAAGTTGAAATAGGGCAATCGGTTTCTATCAAGGTATCCGCATATCGTAATAAAGAGTTTTTTGGCACTGTTTCAAAAATTGAGCCGAAAGCCAAAGTTGAACAAAATGTAACCACATTCCCAGTTTTAATTGATATTGATAATGGCGATAACCTTCTTCTCCTTGGGATGAATACAGACGTTGTAATTCAAATTCTTAATAAGAGTGTTTCTTTGAGCGCACCGACAATGTCTCTTAGAACAAGAAAGGATATATATTCAGCCGCATCTCTTCTAGATATGAGCAAGGAAAAGGTTGATGCTTTTTTAATTAATAAAGTTAAGGGCGAGAGCTTTAATAAATTTATTGTTATTAAAGATTCTGGTAATGGTCCTAGCTTGACATGGGTTGAGATTGGACTATCCGATCTTGCAAATGTTGAAATTATTGATGGATTAAACCCTGGAGATGTGTTGTATATTTTGCCTAGTATGAGTTTAGTTAATTACCAAAAACGATTCAAGGAACGCGTTAGTGCATCCTTTAGTTTTGGAGCATAAGATAAACTAATGTTGATTTGGGAGGCTATATATTCTGCAATCTCATCAATTAGATCTAATGCTGTTAGATCTTTTTTGACATCTTTGGCAATTATTATTGGGACTGCTGCTGTTATAGCTGTAATTGGATTAGGGTCGAGTGCAAATAAGGCTTTAGAAGAAGACATTGATGATCTGGGAGGTAGAACTCTTAGCGTTCAGCCGAGTCAAAGAAGGAGCGGGGCTGTTGCTATAGGCGTCAACCCTTTGGTGATAAAAGATGCCGAAGCTTTAACTAGAAATCTAGAGCATAACTGGAAAATATCACCAACTATGTCAGGTTATAGACAGGTTAAATTTAATAATTCAAATATGAGGGGCAGGGTTGGAGGGTATCTTCCAATTCACTTTGAAGTTAGAGGTTACGACTTAGAACATGGAAGGTTATTTAACGAGAATGACAATCTTGGAAGAAGAAAAGTAATTGTTATTGGCTCCAAGGTTCCCAAGGAACTTAAAACGACTGTAAAAAACATCCTTAATAAAAATGTCATCCTTGGCGGTGTCACTTATGAGGTTGTGGGTATTTTAAAAGAAGAGGGCTCAACAGGATGGCAGAATCCTGATGAGGAGTTCTATATACCAATACTAACAGCTGCACAAAGAGTCTTTGGGACCGATCGACTTGATGGTATTAATGTTGGAATTTCAAATGAAGCTAATATTGATTATGTAATGATGACTATAGAGCAAATTCTTAGACAGAAACATAATATAGGCCCTGGACAAGATAATGATTTTAGAATTAATGACTATAGTCAATTTTCAGAATTACGAAACCAAGCAACAGGAATTTTTACAGCACTTATAGCAGGTATAGCTGGAATAAGTTTAGTTGTTGGTGGAATTGGTGTTATGAATATAATGCTTGTTTCGGTAACTGAAAGAACTAGAGAAATTGGTTTAAGAAAAGCCCTTGGAGCTACACAGCGAGCAATCATGCTTCAGTTTATTGTTGAGGCCATGCTGCTTTGCCTTATAGGTGGTTTGATTGGGGTATTCTTAGGCACAAGCTTTCTCTTTCTTTTAGCCTCAATTTTTGATTGGCCATTTGCCATGCCTTTTAGCGCTATCATTGGTTCAATTACTTTTTCTGTTTTAGTTGGTCTATTTTTTGGAATTTGGCCGGCAAGGAGAGCGGCCAGATTAGATCCTGCAACGTCTTTAAGACATGAGTAAATCTTTATAAACTTTTAAAGTCTTATCCCCTTGACTGCTTAATGAGTATTCTTCATCTACATATCTGAATATAGAATCTTGATTCATAGTTTTATCATCTACATACAATGTTATCAATGCAGCAAGTGACTCTTGGTCATCCGGCTTAGCTAAGAGCTCATGAGGCAAAATATCACCCATATGACCCACCATTGTTGATATTACTGGAATTTTTAAGTGAAGAGCCTCTAAAGCTACCCTAGGGCCACCTTCATTACGAGAGGGTATGATTAATAGCGATGCATTTTTATAATAATCCAATAGCTTAGTTGAGGAGACCTCATCAATTATTGAAATTTTACTTTCCAATCCATTTGCCTTGATTAAGGCATCTAATGTATCTCGATCATTACCACTGCCTACTATGACGAGTGATTTATCTACGCCTTTCCAGCATTTTATAAGCAAGTCAAACCCTTTGACCTTTTCAAGTCTCCCAATAGCTAAAACGTACTGTTTATTATTTTCTATCATTTTTGGAAGAGAGGGAGACCACCAATTTTTAATTACAATAGAATCAGTATTTAATGATTCTTTTGCTTTATTGCTTACCGCAATTGCAATATCTGCCTTTTCATAAACTTTAGTATTTTTTTTAATACCATGGATTGTGCAAACATGATTGATCTTTATGAATTTCTTTATAAAGTTCACTGCCTTGGTAGTTTTACTTCCGTGAGTATGGATAATATCAGCATCAATTTTTTTAAGTTTAATTGCAAGTCTTAGCAGGCCAATTGGAGAGCGCCTATTAAAGTTACTTAGGCTTACAACGTTTTTAGTATTAAATTGGGATGCTATGGAATGATTGCATAATACAAAAACATCAGAGGTATTTTCCTGATAAATTGAAAGCTCATCTACATGCTGCTCAATGCCTGCAAATACATTACTTAATACTAGGTGGGCTATTTTCATTGTTGTAATTTTTGTAATACTTTATAGGCTACTTTTTCGACTTCTGCATGAACTTCATTGAACTTATTTTGAGTCTGAAGATTCATCTTCTTTAACCCGGGAGTTAAATCAGAGTACTCGATAAATCCTATCTGTTTATTTTTTACCAATTTATTTACTTGCTTAACTACTTTATTATTTTTATTTTTAGAATCCATATCAAAGATATATGTTTCGCCTTTTGAAGAGAGAGCTTCATAAACCATATTAACGCTATCTTGTGATATTAATTTTACGGAAGCTGATGATAGGGTGTCATCAAATGAAAAATTTAACTCTTTGTTATCATAAGAAACAATGACTGTTTTTTTATTTTTATCAGCTATCTTCTGTAACTTATCGTTCATCAGTTGACTGGTTCTTCTAGAGTTAAATATATACCAGGTCTTAGACGGATGTATTGATAGCATGTATTCAATTTGCTTTGATATATGAGCCTCATCGAATACATAATGTTTATTTATACCTCCTATAGCAACCATTCCTATATCAATGCTGGGGTCAACATGAGATACCTTGGCTAAAGAGCCCTCATAAAAAATTACGTTGCTTGTATTTTTAATTTTGTAAGAGTCATGAGAGGGTGCGCATATTAGATCAAATTTATTTTTTGAAATCGATGGAACTAGCACTGAAACTAAAAGAGGTTTTGATTGAGAGTCTTTTTTAAAACTTAGTACTTTCATATAAGTAGAATGCCCAGCCCCAATGACCATATCAAAATTATCCTTGTTTTCAAGATGCCTATTAAAAAAGCTTAAGATGAAATTTTTAACGCTAAAGGGCTGAATGATAAATTCTGATATTGTAATTTCTAAAGATTTTTTTAGTTCATCTAAAAGAATTTTAACCTGTTTTTCATGGCCAATTTTTCCATCTTTAATCCATAAAATATTCATAAATTATTATATCTTTAATGTTGACTCTATATTTAGGTAACACATAATGTTGCCATGTCTGACTACAAATCTATCTTTATATCTGATGTCCATCTTGGCTCCAAAGGATGTCAGTCTAAATACCTATATAACTTTTTAAAATCTCACTCTTGTGAAAATTTATTTCTCGTTGGAGATATTATTGATTGCTGGCGCTTAAAGTCAAAGCTTTATTGGCCACAAGAGCATAGCAATGTTTTAAGAAACATCCTATCAATGGCAAAAAAAGGCACTAAAGTTACCTATATAACTGGAAATCATGATGATTTTTTAAGGATATATCAACCCCTGGAGTTAGGAAATATAGAGTTAAAGGAAGAACATACATACACAACGCATCTGGGAAAAGAATTCTTGATCATTCATGGCGATCAATTTGATATCGTAACTAGGTTTGGGAAGAAGCTATCAATCTTGGGGGATAAAATTTACACCTTACTTTTGTCTTTGAATAAAGTTTTAAATTTCTTTAGATCAAGACTTGGTTATGGGTACTGGTCACTAGCGAAGTATTTAAAGGACGCTACAAAAAAAACAGTTAATAAAATGTCTGATTATGAAGATAGTATTTCAGATGAATGCAAAAGAAGAGGTTTTGACGGTATTATTTGTGGACATATACACAAGGCAGAGATTAGTTTAATTAATGGAATTGAATATCACAATTGTGGTGATTGGGTTGAGTCCATAACCGCATTGGTTGAAACAAACGATGGCATGTTTGAGTTAATTGATTGGGGATCCATTGAAAGAAAAAATACTAAACTTCTATCATCCTCTTAATTCCTTAGATGAATACGGATCTTCAGCAAACAGCAATAGCACTAATATCGCAATATGGAGATGAGGCAGTCACCATCGCAATGCTAAGGGCTGCAGAATATGCATCAGCTCTAAACGAGGGCGAGTGGGCGAGATGGGAGGCTATAATTAAAATTATAGAAACAATAAACTCCAACTCTACCAAGCACTAATCATTTATAATTAGTCGTATATGACAAAAGAATCTATTGAATCTGCTATTAAGAAAGCAATTAAAAAATCATACAACCCCGTCCATATTGATATTGTAAATGAAAGTTTTATGCATAACGTTCCAAAGGATTCTGAGTCGCACTTTAAACTACTAGTAGTAAGTAATTTTTTTAAAAATATGACCTTAATTCAGAGACATAAGCATATATATTCATCTTTAAGTGCAGTTATGAAAAATATTCATGCATTGTCAATTAATGCTTACGATATCGAAGAATTTAAGTTAAACCCCACTCCGCCATCATCCCCAGATTGCGCTAATAAAAAATAATGAAAAACTACATAAAAAAATATTGTGAAAATGTTATCAATTACCCACTGTTGGTTTTGCTTAGTGTCTTAACTATTGCAGTGATAGCGTCGCTTGGTATTTCTAATTTTAAACTTGATGCATCATCTGATGCTCTTGTTTTAGAGGGAGATAATTCACTTAAAATTTATAGAGAGACCGAGGAAGAATTTGGTGACTCTAATTTTCTATACGTTACATACGAACCAAATGGTGAGCTATTTTCCAAGGAATCACTTGATACGATCTTAAGTTTAGAAAAAGATTTAATATTAATTGATGGAGTAGATTCGGTTTTGTCTCTTATGGATGCTCCAATTTTCTTTCAGCCTAAAGTAGGGCTTACAGAAGTTTCTGATAATTTAAAGGACCTAACCTCGGAAGGTATTGATCTTGCACTAGCCAAAGAAGAGATTATCAATAACCCAATTTATAAAGACCTGATTATAAGTAGGGATGGCTCAATCACAGCTATGCAGGTATCCCTAAAAGCTAATGATGAATACAATTTATTGATGAGCGAGAGATATGATATCCAGGATTCTCTTAATTCAAGTGAACCAGAAATATCAAATAATAAAATTATATTAAGTGATCGCCTCGTTTTAGTTAATAAAAGAATTGGGGAGCTAAATGATAAAGAGGCTGCTCTTAATTCTTTAATGATAAGTAATATTAGAAGTGTTTTAGATAAATACAGAGATGGCGCTACATTGTACTTGGGTGGGTCAACGATGATTACATCCGATATGATGGACTATATAAAATCTGATCTTGTTCTTTTTGGAACTACCGTGGCTCTTATTTTTGCATTGATGCTTTATATATTTTTTGGAAATATATGGTTTGTTTTACTTCCAATTTCTAATGCCTTTTTAACTACATTCGTTACAGCCGGCTTCCTTGGTTATATGGATTGGAAGATCAGCGTTGTTTCATCAAACTTTATTGCGCTTTTGCTAATTCTAACCATTTCATTGTCTGTGCATGTGTTGGTAAAAATAAATGAGCTAAAAAATAAACCTGATGATTATACGGATGCATTAAAAGAATCATTTAATCAAATGTTTTTACCCTGTTTCTTTGCAGCAACCACAACTGCTGTAGCCTTCTTATCACTACTTCTAGGGGATTTAAAACCTGTCATTGAATTTGGTAAAATGATGGCTTTTGGTATATCTATAGCCTTTCTCTTTACTTTTTCTTTTTTACCAAGCGCAATTGCATTGATTGGATTTATTAAAACAAAAGACTATCTTTCCCTTCATAGGATAACTTCAAGCTTGCTAAGTTTCTCTAAAAATTACTCATCTTTTATTAATATATCTTTTGTAATTATTTTTGCAGTTTTATTATATGGCGCCTCGAAACTTGAAGTTGAAAATAGGTTTATTGACTACTTTGCTAAGGACACTGAAATACACAAAGGAATGCTTGAAATAGATTTAAACCTTGGCGGTACAGCTCCTCTGGATATTATTATCAATGAGCCTAAGTCAATCGAAGTTACTGACTTTATTGAGGATGATATATTCGACGATGATTTATTTGAAGATGATGACAGCAATGCCTCTGGCTATTGGTGGAATGCTCATTCATTAAGTCAATTAGAAGATATTCATGACTATCTTGAATCATTACCTGAAATTGGAAAGGTCTTGAGTGTTGCAAGTGGAATAAAGCTTGCTAGAGATATTAACGATGGGAAGGACCTTAATGATCTTGAGTTAGCTTTACTGAGATCAGTTCTCCCTGAAGATATTAGAGAAACTTTACTATATGCCTATATCAATGCAGATGATTCAGTTGTTAGAATTTCAGCAAGAGTTAACGAGTCTTCCAAGAATCTAAACAGGAAAGACCTTCTCGAGAAGATAGATTACGACCTTCAAAACAAATTTAATCTCAAAAAGGGTGATTATGAAATTACTGGCTTAGCAGTCCTTTATAATAATATGCTTCAGTCATTATTTAAATCTCAAATTGGTTCGTTATTAATCGTATTTTCAGTTATCGCATTAATGCTTCTGCTTATCTTTAAATCATTTAAGATTGTTCTTATAGGCTTAGTGCCTAATATTTTTGTAGCTTTTTCAGTACTGGGGCTGCTTGGATTATTCGGCATACCTTTAGATATTATGACCATTACGGTTGCAGCTATAAGTGTTGGGATGGCAGTTGATAATACAATCCATTATATTTATAGATATAAAAAAGAAATTAAAGCTACTAAATCTATTGATTTAGCTTTAACAAATGCACACACGACAACCGGTCGTGCTATTTTTTATACAGCAGCAACCATTGCCGCTGGGTTTTCTATTTTAGCTTTTTCTAACTTCTTTCCTACCAAGCTCTTTGGAATATTCACTGCAATTGCCATGCTTGTAGCTTTTAAAGTATCACTAACTTTATTGCCTAATTTATTGGTTAAATTTAAAGTTTTCCAATAGTATTACCTAATGGGTCCATTAAAAGGTATTAAAATAATTGAGTTTTCTGGTATTGGACCAGGCCCTTTTTGCGGGATGTTATTAGCAGACCTTGGAGCTGATGTTATTAGAATTAGCAGACCCGAACAAAAAGGTCAAAATAATAAATTTGATATTCATAATAGATCTAAGAGATCAATTGTCGCAGACTTAAAAAAACCAGAAACTATTACAGAAATTCTTAAACTGATATCTCAAGTTGATGGAATCTTTGAAGGATTCAGGCCTGGGGTCATGGAGAGATTGGGTCTTGGCCCTGAGACATGCTTTTCTATAAACCAATCTCTTGTTTATGGTCGAATGACAGGATGGGGTCAAGATGGTGATATGTCTTCTCAGGCAGGACATGACATCAATTATATTAGTTTAACAGGTGCTTTAAATTCAATTGGCAGGAAAGACTCTAACCCAGTACCTCCTTTAAATTTAATTGGAGATTATGGTGGGGGAGGAATGCATCTTGCAGTAGGGATGCTCTCTGCTCTTATTAGCTCTCTTAAAACTGGTAAGGGTCAAGTTGTTGACTCATCAATGGTTGACGGCAGTCTGGCGTTAATGAGCTTTTTTTATTCATTAAATGATATGGGCTTATGGGAGGATAAAAGAGAATCAAATCTACTAGATGGAGCGGCTCATTTTTATGATACTTACCAATGCAGTGATGGTAAGTTTATAGCCGTAGGATCTATAGAGCCTCAGTTCTATAAAATTCTATTAGAAAAACTTGATATCACAGATCCGAGATTTAACGATCAAATGAACAAGAAGCTTTGGCCAGAGTTTAAGAGGATTATCTCTTTAAAGGTTGTTTTAAAAACACGAGATGAGTGGTCAAATATATTTTCAGGATCTGATGCATGCGTAACACCAGTTCTTGATTTAGAAGAATCTAAAAATCATCATCATAATGTAAGTCGAGATGCATTCGTAGATATCGATGGTTTTAATCAACCAGCTCCATCGCCAAGGTTTTCTAATACACCTTTAAATATTAAGCATAATGCTTCTGAGATAGGCGTTGATATGGTTGAAGTTTGCGAAGAGTTCAATCTAAATAAAGATGTATTTATTTAAAAAAATCCATACTATTCTTATAAGTAATATCAATTAAATTATTTTTTGTAATACCCATTAATCCAGCAATTTCATTTGCAATATGCGGAAGGTATTGAGGTTCATTTCTATTTGTTTTGGGCTTATTTTCTAGATTTCTAGGTATTAGATATGGTGAATCTGTCTCAATCAACAATCTTTCACGCGGTATGTCTTTTATTGTTTTTCTTAGTTCAACATTTCTTCTTTCATCACACACCCAGCCAGTTAATCCAATATGAAAGCCTAGTTCTAAATAATCATCCAATGCTTTTTTAGTTCCTGTAAAACAATGGACAACACCCTTGTTAATATCATTTTTGTATTTTTTAATTATTTTTACAAAATCCTCATGCGCGTCTCTTTGATGAAGGTATAAGGGCTTGTTGAATTCTATTGCTAGTTTTATTTGCTCATCAAATGCAAATAATTGTTCTTCATATGTTGAAATATTTCTAAAAAAATCTAATCCAGTTTCACCAATCGCACTGGGGTTTAGTTCTTGTATAAGCGCCCTCATTTTTTTAATCTCATCATCATTTATTTCGCTCGCATGATGAGGGTGAGTTCCTAGTGTAAAAATACAATTAGATGTATATTTTTTATATATTTCTTGTATTTTCTTATGATCACCTAGTGATGCGGAAACAATTAAAAACTTTGAGACGTTGTTATTGATAGCTCTTTCTATTGTCTCATCTAGATCTTTATTGAATTGATCACTGGTAAAATTACAAGCTATATCAAATAGTTCATGCATGGGAGTTTGATAAATTTTAAATAATATCAATTATGAACTAAAATTAAAAAATCATGAATCAATATAATCAATTTCAAGAGGCTCTCAGATTGGATGTCTCTGGTAAATTAAAATTTTCACTATTACCTGATTCAAATTACTTTGTAGGAAATACTCCTCATGGTGGCTACCTGATGGCTATTATGCACAAAGCACTAGTATCATCTTTGCCCCATAGCTGTGCTATTAGCTCATCAGTTCAATACTTAGGTAGAATAGAAGAGAAAGAGATATTGCTTGATGTTGAAATTTTAAAAATATCCCGAGGTAGTTCTTCAGGTATTGTTAAGCTAATTCAGAATAATAAAATTTGCGCTATTTTTACAGGAACCTGTTCTGATTTTAAACATATGAAGGGTTTTGATGGACTTGCTACACCTCTACCAGAGATTTTTCATTCTTTAGATAAAGATAGTTACGTTGAAATGAACTTTGATAAAATATCTAAAGGTTTTACACCGTCTTTTATTAAACAACTTGAATGCAATGTTCATCCTGATCATGCTTGGTGGAATAGAGAGGGGAATGCTGATTTAGCAGCGGCAAGATGCTCAGCTTTTCTTAAGCTAGACGGAGGTATCCCTGATCAGTTTTGTCTATCTTTCTATTCTGATATCTTGCCCCCTGTTGTTTCTAATAAGTATGGTCCCCTAGGATGGATTCCTACTATTACGCTTACCACCCATATAAGACAAATGCCAACTACCGAAACTCTTTTTGCTGATTTCAAAGCAGCAGATATTCAAAAAGGGTATTTTGAGCAAGATTGTAATATTTGGGATTTAAATGCCAATTTAGTTGCTTCGAGTCGACAACTAACTAAAATACTAAAATCTGAAGAAAAACTAGCCAATTAATTTTACTAATAAGGATGTCGTATGAAATTTAAAGGAACTAAAAATTATATATCTACTGAAGATCTAAGCATGGCAGTTAATGCTGCTATGGCCCTAGAGAGACCTCTTTTAATCAAAGGAGAGCCAGGTACAGGGAAAACATTGCTTGCTATTGAGGTTGCGAAGTCTCTTAATATGGAATTAATAGAATGGCATATCAAATCTACAACAAAGGCATCTCAAGGGCTGTATGAATACGATGCTGTTACCAGGCTAAGAGATTCTCAGCTTGGAGAGGAGAGGGTTAAGGATATTGCAAATTACATTAAAAAAGGCAAGCTTTGGGATGCTTTCACGTCTGACAAACAAGTTGTTTTATTAATTGATGAAATTGATAAGGCAGATATAGAGTTTCCAAACGACCTCTTACAGGAAATTGATAGAATGGAGTTCTTTTGTTACGAGACAGGTGAAACAATTAAAGCAAAGCACAGGCCTTTAATCATCTTAACTTCTAATAATGAGAAGGAACTGCCAGATGCTTTTTTAAGAAGATGCTTCTTTCACTATATCCAATTCCCTGACAGAGTTACTATGAATAAGATAGTTGAAGTCCATTACCCAAAAATTAAAAAAACTCTAGTAAAAGAAGCTTTAGAAATATTTTTTGATTTAAGAAAAATTCCTGGCCTTAAGAAAAAACCATCAACTTCTGAATTGATTGATTGGTTGAAGCTATTATTATCTGATGATTTGCCTGATGAAATTCTAAAGAATAGCGATTCTTCAAAAGCAATTCCTCCTCTTTATGGCGCTTTGTTAAAGAATGAGCAAGATGTTCAACTTCTTGAAAGATTGGCATTTATGTCTAGAAGGGAATCAGCAAATAAATAAATGCTAATAAATTTATTTCAAACCGTTAGATCTGCTGGAGTCCCTTGTACTCTTAGGGAGCTATTAGATTTACTAGGTGCTCTTGAAAAGAATATGGTTTATGCAAATGTTGATGATTTCTATTATTTATCAAGAACAATTCTTGTAAAAGATGAAAAGCATTACGATAAATTTGATAAAGCTTTTGATATCTATTTTAAAGGTATTGAAAAACTAGAGGATGTATTTCAAGCATTAATTCCTGAAGATTGGCTAAGAAAGGCATTTGAAAAAGAGTTAGACCCAGAGGAGCTTAAAAAGATTAAGTCATTAGGCGGTTTGGAAAAACTTCTAGATGAATTCAAGAAAAGATTAGAAGAGCAGACTAAAAGACATGAAGGCGGCAATAAGTGGGTTGGCACAAATGGCACATCGCCTTTTGGTCATGGAGGTCAAAATCCTGAAGGAATAAGAGTAGGTGGCCCTGGTGGGCAAAAAACTGCTGTTAAGGTTTGGGAGCAGCGACAGTTTAGCAATCTAGATGATTCTATTATCATAGGCATAAGAGATATCAAGATGGCTTTAAGAAGGCTTAGAAAATTTGCTAGACAGGGCAATGAATTAGAGCTTGATATGGACAATACCATTAAAGCCACAGCTAAAAATGCAGGATTTTTAGATATTCATATGGTTCCTGAGCGATCCAATACAGTAAAAGTTCTTGTTCTCTTTGATGTAGGCGGCTCTATGGATCCATATATTAAGCTTTGCGAGGAGTTATTTTCTGCTATCAAAACTGAGTTTAAGCATTTAGAGTATTTTTACTTTCATAATTGTATTTATGAATCTGTTTGGAAGGATAATCTTAGAAGAACCCAGGAAAGAATCTTAGTTCAAGATATAATCAATAAATACTCTTCAGAGTATAAGGTTATCGTTATTGGTGATGCCACAATGGCTCCTTATGAAATTACTAATCCAGGTGGAAGCATAGAGCACTGGAACGATGAGCCTGGTCACGTGTGGATTAAAAGACTATCAGATCATTTTGATAATCTAGCATGGCTAAACCCAGTTCCTGATGATCACTGGGATTACACCTCATCCGTTTGTATACTTAGAGACTTATTTGAAAATAGGATGTATCCTCTAACCCTCAAAGGATTAGAAGAGGGAATGTCAGAGCTATCAAAATGAATACTAAATCAACAACTAGCAATGGATTGAAATGGGGCCCTTTTACATTAAGAATTCCTTTTATCCACTCTAAATTTAGAGCAGGAGAATTTCTTCAAGGTCTTGTTATTTCCGGCGCAACAGCATTTGCTGCAGTCCCAATAGGCATGGGATTGGGTCTAACTTTTGAAGAGGGCGTAGCCCTAAGTTTTATTGCTGGTACTTTAATAGCATCAGGACCAATTTTCTTTGGTGAGCCAATGGCCCCTGGTTGGGTAACTCCTGCAATACCTATCGTTATAGCTGCATTTGCAGCAAAAGGACAATTTAATGGCGTATATCAAGTTGAAACTTTCCAGTTTATGGCTGCCTTATGTATGGAATTTACCTTATTGCTTTTTATCCTCGGCATTACAGGCTGGGGTAAGAAATTAGTAGAAATAATTCCTAATGGCCTAAAAGCTGGAATTATATTAGGCGCAGCTTTAGCTGCTTTCTATCAAGTTTTTGTTACAGATATGGATAAGCTAATGCTTCAGCCAATATCAATGACAGTTGCTATAGGTCTTTGCGTTATAACTACATTTTCAGACCCATTTAAGGTTTTGGCTAAAAAAAATAATTTCTTTAAAAGGGTTGGCTCTCTTGGTCTATTACCCGGTTTTGTTTTAGCTGGTTTCCTTGCCTTTATATTTAATGAAGTTAGTTTTGACATTGAATGGGGTTTTAGGATTCCAGATGTGGCCTCTTTGTTTAGTAGAACCTCTCCTCTATCAATCGGGCTGCCAACTCTTGGAATGTTTGTTGAGGCAATTCCGCTTGTAATTATTGCTTACACCTTGCTTTTTGGTGATCTTATTACAGGTATTGAGGTTCTTAAAGATGGTCAAGCTAATAGACCTGATGAAATATTAGATATCAATTTAGATAGATCCCATCTTTCTGTGGCTGTTAGAAACTTCTTAGGATTGCTTGTTAATCCCTTTTTCCCAACTCAGGGAGCCTTATGGACAGGAGTTCATGTTGTCGTTGTTGAACGTTGGAAAAAAGGACATAAAGAAATGCCATCTATATTTGATGGTCTAAGTTCTTATTACTTGATGGGATTGCCTTTCTTATATGTAACTCTTCCGTTTATAACTTTAATGAAGCCTTTAATGCAAATGGCATTAACACTAACTCTTATTCTTACTGGTTTTGCATGTGCATATGTTGCCATGGCAATTCCAAAAAAGAATTCTGAAATGGCATCAGCACTTTTAATAGCAGTATTTATTACTTTCTTTAGTGCTTGGGTTGGCTTGTTGTTAGGTATTCTTTTAAGTGTATTTGTTGTCGGTTTTGAAAAAAATAAAATAAAGTAAAATACTATGTCATACGCTCTAGAGATCTCAGATCTCAAAAAAACTTATCCTGGTGGAACTCAAGCACTAAAAGGAATTTCTTTTTCTGTAGAAGAGGGAGACTTCTATGCATTATTAGGACCTAACGGAGCTGGAAAGTCATCTACGATTGGCATTATCGGATCATTGGTTACTAAAACTGCCGGCAAGGTAAAAATATTTGGGGTTGATGTTGATGAGGATATGGCCTTGGCTAAAACAATGCTGGGCGTTGTCTCACAAGAGATTAATTTTTCGGGCTTTGAAAAAGTTATCGATATAGTTGTAACTCAAGCCGGGTTTTACGGAATTCCTAAATCTATAGCACTGCCTAAAGTGGAGAGGATGCTAAAAAGACTGAGCTTATGGGATAAAAGAAACGATCAAGCAAGAACACTTTCTGGAGGCTATAAAAGGAGGGTGATGATTGCTAAAGCATTAATCCATGAACCAAAACTTTTAATTTTAGATGAACCAACAGCTGGTGTTGATATAGAGCTGAGAAGGGAGATGTGGACTTTCTTAAAAGAGATTAATGAAAATGGAACAACTATAATTCTTACCACCCACTACCTTGAAGAAGCTGAGCAGCTATGTAGAAATATTGGGATAATTGATGGTGGATTGATTGTTGAAAATACGTCTATGAGAAAACTTCTTGGCAGGTTGAATGTTCAGGGGTTTGTTTTCGATTTAGAGTCTCCATTGGATAAAGTTCCTGAAATAGAAGGCTTCCCACTTAAGTTAGAAGATCCTTTAACTTTAGTAGTTGCAGTTAATAAGGAAAGGTCTATTAATGCATTATTTGCAGAACTTACCTCATTGAATATTAAAGTTAAGTCTATGAGAAATGAATCAAATAGATTAGAAGAATTATTTATCGAAATGGTTAAAAAATAGTATGAGCAATAATCGAAATATATCAGTAGCTTTATGGACCCTTACAGTTAAGGAGATAAGACGTTTTCTAAGAATATGGATACAAACATTAGTTCCACCAGCGGTAACTATGTCTCTATATTTTGTAATTTTTGGATCTCTTATTGGGCCAAGAATTGGAACCATGGATGGTTTTGATTATATTCAATTTATGATCCCGGGCTTAATAATGATGTCAGTAATTACCAATTCCTACGCTAATGTTGTTTCATCTTTTTATTCTGTTAAGTTTCAGAGGTCGATTGAGGAGCTATTAATTTCACCTATGCCTAATTGGACGATTCTTCTTGGATTCATTATGGGCGGAGTTTGTCGTGGCTGTCTTATTGGTTTTATTGTCTTTGGCGTTAGTTTATTATTTTACCCTGAATTTACTGTAGTTAACCCTTTATTAACGTTGATGGTTCTTTTTTTAACATCTATTTTATTTTCATTGATGGGCTTTATTAATGCGGTATTTGCAGATAGTTTTGATGATATATCGGTTATTCCAACCTTTGTATTAACCCCACTAATTTATCTGGGCGGGGTTTTTTACTCTATTAATATTCTTCCAGATTTTTGGAGGGCTGTATCTATGGCCAATCCAATGCTTTATGTTGTAAATACTTTCAGGGCAGGCATGCTAGGGGTCAGCGATGTCTCAATACCTTTTGCACTGGGCATGATACTTGCCTTTATTGGCGTGTTAACGGGTTCTTGTTTATATCTTTTAAATAAAGGAACTGGCATTAGACAATGACAAGAAAGTTTCTTGGCAAGACTATAGATACAAAAGTTTCTGGTTATAAAGCACTTGATCCCATACAAAGAAAAGCCTCTAACAATTCTTACGGTGTTGATTTTTGGAATGCGTATGAATTTAATTATTTAGACCTAAACAAAATCCCAGTTCTCAAAGTTCTTCAAATTACAATACTATCTTCATCTAAGTTCACAGTTGAATCAAAGTCACTTAAGTTGTATTTAAATGCTTTTTATAAGAAATCATTCCAGTCTGAGGTAGACGTCCTCAATAAAATTAATAAAGATATAAGTAAATTAACTAAATCTGTTATCGAGGTAAAGTTTCTTAAAAAATTTAATCCCGAACCGGCTTCTCTCAATATAAATGTAACAAAAAAAATTAATACAAAAGCGTCTGATGTGATTAAATTTACTGGGTTTCGATCTATTTGTCCTGTTACAAGTCAGCCAGATTTTGCAAACATATACATAAAAGCTGAAGCGACTATTAATATTAGCTGGCTTCGAAGTTATTTAATTTCCTATAAAGATAAGGGCGACTTCCATGAGCAGTGTATTGAGAATATTTATAAGGATATCGCTCATAAGTACAATATTAAAAAGCTTGAGGTTTGCGGAAGATTTCTAAGACGAGGCGGTATAGATATAAACCCCATAAGATCAAGTCATAAAAAATTAACTTTTAGTAATTTTAGAGAGTTTAACCAATAGTTTTCTCTAGCCCTTTATAAATTGGCACACAAAAATTAAGATTCGTGTAAAATGCTTAACCTACAAAGGAGAGGTGTCTGAGTGGTTTAAGGTGACAGCTTGGAAAACTGAATTTTAGACACTACTTAAGATTCAAAAAACAACTACTCTTCTTCTCAAACCGCACTCATAAAGGCTTACAACAGAATTCACGGGGGATTGCTCGTTAGGAATTGTGCCAAAATTTTGGTCACAACTTCAAATATGGACTTAATTACAGGTCACATATAACTAAGGAGAAGAAGATGAATGAGACAACTTTAAACCTTCACATTGGCAAGATACATTTACGTAAAAGAGGAAAAAAAGGAATATATCAACTTGATATACGCTTTAGAGATATAGAAAACGATAATCGATATCGGGACTCAACTTGTACCAATAAACTTAAAGACGCTATGGTTATTGCTCAAGAAAAAGCAGAATCAGAATTCAAAAGGCGTAGAGCGGGAATAATAATCCGTAAAAATATTACTCCACAAAACTATATAAAGAATATCCATATCCCTTGGCTTACAACACAAATAGGTAAACCCTTCGACAACAAACCTAATGGAATATACACGCCTAGAAAATATAAGAATGATACTCAGATTCTAAGAAAATGGTTTTACCCTTGGCTTCTCCATAAATCTTGGGAGCATGTAGAGACATCTAAATTCGGAAGAGACTTAACATCACATCTTAGGAATGATGTCGCAGACTCGACAATCTCCTCTTACCTAGGAGTCTTTAATAGAATGCTAAGACAAGCAGAAATAGAATCTCTAACTACTAGCTCGGCTCTTAAAGGTGTACCCGCATTAGCACAATCCGGAACTACGATTGGACAATCTAACCCTAACGCATATGCAGTTTTTACAGATGACATGATGCACCAAATATTTACCTATCAAAGAGAAAAGATTGAGAAGACAACGCACAAAGGTTTTAAGAGGACATATATTCAAACATATGCCTTTACTAGAATATTAGCAGATACAGGCATACGACCCTTTACTGTTTGCCCTCTAACCTTTGAAATGTTTGAAGAACAAGGCGACATGATAATTTTAGATAGACAGGAAAAGAACAAACGATACAACGCTCAAGGTGGTCAAATGACAAGAGACGCATTAGATGACTTAAGAAAGCTGTATCTATCTGAAGGTACTAATGTGAAACAACATAAACACTTACCGCTTATACATCATGCTCCGTGTGGGAATAGTTATAACGGCAAACCCGTTGAACCAAAAACGCAGATTGTTCAATTCTACGCAAACATAACTAGAACCATTAGGGCATTAGGATTCTTTGATATGGCAGATAGAGAAGATAGAAAATATAGAAACTATTCAATTAGGAAATGGCACATAAACAAATCAATACAGCAAGGAGAATTAGGCGAGTCTATTGCAAAACGAGTCGGACACACTTACGCTGTATTAGAGAGATTTTACTTAGACAAATACGCAAAACAACATAAGAAAGCAGACATATGGGGAATGCAAGAGAAGAAAAGAAACACTATATAGAACTAGCATTGGTTCTTAATATTATCTTTAAGATTAGAGGAGATGAATATAATCCCTTTGATTGGGTTACAGACGATAAGGGTGGGGAATGGCACAAAGATTGTCCTACTAATCCTTATGGAGATAATTTCCAAGATATAGACGGAGACATGGAAGCATATAACCCAAACGCTTGGGTAGATGACTATATCGAAGAGTTTATGCCCGATATTATCGAATCTCGTACAACACTAAACCCCGATGACGATTACATACCCGGCTTACACTTATTACATGAATATCTATACTTAAGCTCTCCTTATGACTCTGACCATATAAGAACTTTAACCTTGCTTCATTATTCAAAGTTTATGGGGATAGACTTTAGTGATGTTCTAGACTTGGTGGCTATGCACCCGTCTAAACCCTCTACAACAGGACTTTCTAAACTTAGAAGCGAACTCCAAGGACTTAATAAGAAGGTCTTTAGCGATGTTGTAGCGGATTACATAGTAATGATGAAGGAAGCGGGAATGCCTTCGGTAAATGAGACTCATATAATCGGAACGAAAGATAAGGGTCTAACAACACTCGCCGAGTTTTGGCATATCTACGGGGCAATGGCACATCTTATTTCTGGTGAAGATTGTGGCACAGGGTCTATAAAGAACATTGATGCACATCAACAGGCGCTTATAAGATTCAGAGAAAAGATTTCTGGTGATTATAATGTTCTTTATCCATTACTTGCTTATCTATATTCACAATGGGCTAATGATAAAGATTGGCTTGAACAGACTAATAGGATGACAAATGTGTCTAGAGAAGACGACGAAAAGATTATTTATGATGAACTTGGGTATGCGGGTTTGATGTTTGCAAAAGATGAATTAGAGGTTAGAAATAATGAAGGCACATGTAGAGCTAACATAAACAGAGGGGCAGATTGGGATGAGTTTAATGATAGCGATATGGTTGATTTCAGCGTATTCATTCAAAAGAAATACTACACATAGACTCATATAACTTGTTGCCTTCGCAACAATCAAAATGCTATTCCCATATTACTAATAATAATTTTTTTAAATAGACTATAGGAGAACTTAAAAACTATAGGTCTAATATGAAACTACATTACAAGAATAAATATTCTACAAATTTTGAAAAGAATAAATATCTAATCGGCGAACTTTATAACAGGTCAAGAAAGCTTAACTGCGATTTAGATATGTCTATCCAAAGACTCACAAGGAATAACTTGAAACAACTTCTTGAAACAATGGATAAAATTGAAACAGGAAATATGTTTCTAGACCATGATGAGAACTATAGATTCCACTACTCAAAAGATTAAAAGGTTTACGCGCTCAGACGTCCGACAGAGCGGGACAAAACAGGGTCGAAGAACCGCCAACCCATATGTCTCTTTTTGCGCCTATTTGCCATAAGAGGGGATATACACATCTATACATGTATCCGGTACACATAATATAAATAATATGTACTGTCTATATATAATAGGACATTAGGGGTTGACAAGGATTTCAACAATACATATAATTCGTAATATAGACGGATAACATGAGACAGGAGACATTATGAAAAGAACTAAACAAGCATACGTACCTTCAACAATAGAACTAGAAGGATTGCTCTCGATGGCTAAGAGCCGTGGGCGATACCCTATAAGGAATTGGGCGATGATACACATGAGTTACTTTGCGGGACTAAGGGCAAAGGAGATAGGAATGTTAAGCATAAGAGATTTATTTAATGGGGGAGAACTAAAGACTTCAACTACATTAGACCCAAGCCAAACGAAAGGGAGTCAGCCGAGGAGAATTACTTTGGTTGATAA
>Ga0115003_10000539_pt1 | contig 33363 bp, 38 predicted proteins | sample ArcticOcean_MG_C_7_FD_88736 | JGI IMG/M metagenome (GOLD analysis project Ga0115003, IMG submission 88736) | Marine microbial communities from western Arctic Ocean - ArcticOcean_MG_CB11_88 | ecosystem: Environmental > Aquatic > Marine > Oceanic | place: Arctic Ocean: Canada Basin | collected...
CGTCATAATTTTTTTTCTGGTTGCGGGGGTAGGATTTGAACCTACGACCTTCAGGTTATGAGCCTGACGAGCTACCAGACTGCTCCACCCCGCGATGAATTAAACTTTTTTCAAATTAATTGCTTGAAGTTTTTCTTTTTCCTCTTTTATTTCAAATTCAATTTTTTGATCTTCTTTCAAAATTTTTAGTTTTGATTCCTCTAATGCTGAAATATGTAAAAAAATGTCTTTTTCTGTTTTATCTTCAGTTATAAAACCATAACCTTTCTTTGTGTTAAACCACTTCACTTTACCTGATGGCATTATTTACCTTTTTAAATTTATGAGTTATGTTCTATTTTTAAGTTTTTGAAGTTTTTTAACTCTTTTAATATTTTCAGTTGTAATTCTCTTTTTTTTTTCAGATGGTTTTTCATAGGTACTTTTCATCTTTACAACCTTAAAAAAACCTTCTCTTTGTAATTTTCTTTTCATTACACGAAGAGCTTGTTCTACATTATTGTCTTTAACGTCTATTTTAATAACATCCTCCTGTTAAATTTAGACTGGTTGTTAACATCTAAAAAGTGAATTGTCCAGATTGAATTAATTAGTTTTCTAAGTGACTTTATTTTCAAAATTAGCTCTTTATCTTTTTAATTTTGTATTTATTTCAAGGCAGGTGCTTAAAAGTATACCTATAAGGAAATTATTAGTCTTGCTTTATCGCTTTAGCTAGTTTTTCCTCTTTTAATTTGGCCTTCTTCTCTCTTTCAACACGTCTTTTAGCCTTAGCTAACGCTTTTTCAAAAATCTCTTGTGTGCACAAGGCTAGAATTACAGGATCACGGGGTTTTAAATTAGAAAAATTCCAGTAACTCCTTTTTCTTATCAAAGATACTGTTCCTTTTGTACTACCCACAAGTATTGAAACTTGACCGTCGGTGAATTCCGGGAAATTTTTAACTAGCCACAATATTGCATCAGGCCTGTCTTGCCTCTTGGACAAGGGAGTATATTTTGGCTTCTTTCTCTCTTTTACTTCTACCTCTTCCGTTCTTTTAACTAGTGATAAAATTTTGTTAGTATCTTTTGAGCACAAGTCAATCTCTTCTCTTGTCAGCTGTCCTGCAAGAATAGGATTGTAGGCCTTAATTCCTTTTGCAACATCTCCATCTGCAATTCCTTTAATTTCAAGTTCGTGGAGTTTACAAAAAATTGCTATTTGTTTAAATGTTAAAGTGGTGTTTTCAACCAACCAAACAGCCGTAGCTTTTGGCATAAAAGGAGTTTCGGACATTACTATTTACTTTTACTTCTTAAGTTACTAAATTTTTTATTATATTTACTTACTCTACCTTTGTCTAAAAGCTTTTGAGTTCCGCCTGTCCATGCAGAATGTGATTTTGGGTCAATATCTAACTTAAGTACATCATTTTCTTTACCCCAAGTTGATCTTGTTTCAAATTCGGTCCCATCGGTCATTACTACTTTAATTTTATGATAATCTGGATGTATTTTTTTTTTCATGAAAGGTCTTTTATATTAAATATAAATCTTACTCAATATTTTTTTTAGATATAACATCAATTAATTCTTGATGAATACTGGAGTTAGTTGCTATTACATTCTTTTTAATAGGGTTTTTTTCACTTTCATCTAAAAAATCGATATATCCACCGGACTCTCTTAAAATTATTATGCCAGCAGCTATATCCCAGTATTTCAACTCCGATTGCCAGTATCCGTCAAATCTACCACACGCAACATTTGCGAGGTCTAAAGCGGCGCTACCAAATTTTCTTATTGGAGCGTCAACTAAATTTGAAACATTTATGTATTCTTCAAAAATTAACTTTTTTTTAGGAGAGTCAAATTTAGGACCTCCAGTTACTAAAAGTGAGTCTTTTAACCTTCTTTTTTTTGAAACTCTAATTCTTGAGTTATTTAGAAAAGCTCCAGACCCTTTTTCCGCAAAAAACATTTCATCTTTAATTGGGTCAAATATTACACCGCATAATATTTCACCTCGTTCCTCATAGCCTACTGAAATTGCGAATTGAGGAATTCCGTTTAAAAAATTCATAGTTCCATCAATAGGGTCAATTATCCACCTGTTGTCTTTATTTTCTTTGTTTATTTCACCGGACTCTTCACTTAAAATTCCATAATTTGGATTAACTTTTAATAACTCTTCTATAATAATTGTTTCTGATTTTTTATCCGCGGCAGTAACAAAATCACCCGGACCCTTAGTCGAAACTTGCAATTTTTCCAATTCACCAAAGTCACGAATAAGTGACTTGGAAGCCTTCATACACGCTTTATAAATAATATTGATTTTTGGAGAATTTAATCTCATTAATTAATTTTTTTTACATATTCTAAAGTTCTGGTATCTAGAATAATTTTTTCCCCTGATTCTATGAATGGCGGCACTGTAATATTTATCCCATTATCAAGAGTAGCAGGTTTGTAAGATGAGGTCGCCGTTTGTCCTCTAACCACTGCATCAGTAGTTTCTATAACACATTCAATGTTATTTGGTAATTCAATCGAAATAGGTTTTTCTTCCATAAAAGTGATGATTACCTCAAGATTTTCTTTTAATAATTTGTATTTATCTTCTGTGAGAGATTTTGGAATTGAAATTTGCTCAAAAGAAACATTATCCATGAAATGACAATTTTTTTCATCTGAGTATAGAAAATTAAATTTTTTATCATCTAGCTCCGCTTTTTCAACATTTTCACTTGAACGAAATCTTTCATTAAGTTTAGTTCCTCGTACAATACTTTTTAATTCAACCTGATTAAACGCTCCACCCTTACCAGGTTTAACATGTTGAGTTTTTAAAACCTTCCAATAATCATTTTTATGTTCAATTATATTTCCAGGTCTTATTTCATTTGCCAATATTTTCATTTATTTAAATTTTTCTATAGCTTGTTTTGGTTTTAAAGAAGGGTTATCCCAGATAAAACTTGATATTGCAATATAATTGGCCCCGGCTTTAATTATTTTTTTATAATTTTTGTCATTAATTCCACCTATTGCAACAATTGGTTTATTTATTTTTTTTTTTGCCCATTTTAAAATATTTAGATTTGCTTTTTTAGCTAAGGGTTTTAATTTAGATTTATAAAAAGAACCAAAAGCAACATATGTAGCTTTATTTTTAATTGCTATTTTTACAAGTTTTCTAGAGTTATGGCATGTAACACCAAAAATTTTATTTTTTAAATGCTTTTTTACTTCATTCATAGATCCGTCTAATTGTCCAATATGACAACCATCTGCGTCAGCTAATTTTGCAAGCATCACGTTGTCATTAATAATAAATTTTACATTATATTTTTTAGTTATAGGTTTAATTTTTTTGCTAATTTGTAAAATATTTCTTTTATCTATTTTTTTCATTCGTAATTGAAAAAATTTCACTTTTTTAGACGATAAAACATCTTTTAAATCATTATAAAAATTTTTATAAATTCTATTGGGTGAGATTAAATATACTAATCTATTCAAATCAACTAAGCTATGGCTTCTTTTTCTAGGTTTTCAGACCATTCTCCTTTTGAAGAAAGTCCATTCATTTTAGCCCTATGCGCAAAAACTTCTTGAATTTTTTTTACATCATTCAGATTTTTTCCAAAAGCTTTTAAAGCACTAGCTTGTAAGCCTCTACCATAAGAAAATGTAATTAAAAATTTGGTATCATTTATTTTATTTATTTCGTTTAAATTTTTACTTGCTTCTATTTCAGATTGCCCACCAGATAAAAATGCAATTCCAGAGACTTCACTTGGAACATTTTTTTTTAAGCAGTCTAAAGTTCTTTTTGCTATTTCTTCAGAACTAACTTTATTTGCACATGTGGAACCAGGTATAATCATATTGGGCTTTAAAACCGTTCCTTTCAAATCAACTTTATGAAGGGCTAATTCATTATAACACTCATTTAATACGTCTGTTGTAACCTGATAACATTTATCTATATCATGAGATCCATCCATTAAAACTTCTGGCTCAACTATTGGAACCATTTTTGCTTCTTGAACCATTGAAGCATATCTTGCAAGAGCATGAGCATTTGATTTTATAGATTGTGATGAAGGGTATTTATCACCTATATTATAAACTGCTCGCCATTTTGTGAATCTCGCACCAAGTTTATAATACTCTTTTAATCTTTCTCTTAAACCATCCAAACCCTCAGTAACAGTTTCTTCTGTTGATCCCGCAAGAGCTTTTGCGCCTTTATCCACTTTAATTCCGGGAAGAGATTCATTTTTCAATATTAATTCAGGTACAGTCATATTAAGAGAAGTTTTTTGTCGAATTGTTTCATCAAACAGAATAACGCCACCAATAAAACTTTTCATTGCCTCGGAACTAAAAAGCGTTTGTCTAAAAGTTAATCTATTTTTTTCGCTACACTCAACATTTATACTTTTTAATCTTTTATCCATTGTTCCGGTACTTTCATCAGCTGCTAAAATTCCCTTACCTCTAGCACACATTTTTTTTGCTATTTCTTCTAAAGTCATAAAAGAATATTTATTTTAAAACACTAAGACCAGGCAAGTCTTTTCCTTCAAGGTATTCTAAAAAAGCACCACCAGCTGTTGATAAGTGAGTAAATGTTAATTTTTCTCCAATTTTATTTACAGCAGAGACTGTGTCTCCGCCACCTAGGATTGATATTAATGATTTATTTATAGTATTTTCTGAAATTCTTTTGGCTATTGAATTTGTTCCAGTAGCAAAACTTTTATTTTCAAAATAACCTGCAGGACCATTCCATAAAACAGTATTTGATTTATCAATAATTTCTTCAATTTTTTTTACAGTTTCAGGGCCGATATCTAAGATTATTTCTTCTTTATTTATTTCATTTTGTTTTTTTGATGTAGCGGATCCTTCAAAATTTGTAGATACATTGCAATCTATTGGTATTATTATTTTACAGCTTTTTTTCTTTGCTTGTGAATAAACATTTTCTATTATTTTTTTAGAATTCTTTTCAATTAATGAATTTCCTATCTCCAAACCTTTATGTGCTAAAAAATTATTAGCCATGGCGCCAACAATTATGATGTTGTCTACATTTTGCATTAAATTAGAAATAACATTTATTTTAGTTGAAATTTTCGATCCTCCAATAATACAAGTTACAGGATCTTTTTTATTTTTTATTATTAAGTCTATTGATTCGACCTCACTTTTTAAAAGTGGACCTCCGTAACAATTTTTAATATACTTAGTTATTTTGTGAATGGATGCTTGTTCTCTATGTGAGCATGAAAAAGCATCATTAATATAAATATCCCCAAGAGAAGATAATAATTTTGCGAAATTTTCTTCATTTTCACTTTCACCTTTAAAAAATCTAATATTATCCAATAAAAGAATTTCACCTGATTTTAAGTAGGAACTTTTATTTTTTGTTTCATTGTCGATATCTCCCATAAAAAAATAAATGTTTGTATCTATTTGTTCTTTCAAAAATTTATAAATTGGAACTAAAGATAAGTCTTTATTTTTTAATCCATTTGGTCTTCCTAAGTGAGAAATAATAATAACTTTGGCTTTTCTTTTTATTAAATTTTTTAACAAAGGTAATGACGATAAGATTCTCGTAGGATCCTGTATCTTTTTATTCTTTAACGGAACATTTAAGTCAAGTCTTACTATTATTGATTTATTCTCAATATTAAGATCTGTTGGTAAATATTTAATTGCAGACATTTTAATTTTTTAAAATTATCTTTTAAGTATTTTTTTTATCAAATTGACTATTTTATCACTGGTTAAATTAAAATGATCGTATACTTCTTTATATGGCGCGCTCTCACCAAAAGTTTCTACTCCTAAACTTAAGCCTTTCTTACCTATGTATTTTTTCCAAGAGCTTACCCCGCCTGCTTCAATAGTTATAACTGTAGATTCTTCGTCTAAAATTTTGTTTTTATATTCCCTCGATTGTATGTTGAATAATTCTTGGCACGGCATTGAAACTACCTTAGAATCTATATTATCTTCTTTTAATTTTTTTTGAGTCTCCAGCGCTAGCTCGACTTCCGAACCTGAGGCGACTAAAGTAATTTTACTATCATGTGATGTGATCTTAACCTCATAAGCTCCAAGAGCACATTTGTTTTCCTCTGATAATTTTGGATTGATATAAGGTAATTTTTGCCTCGATAAAGCAATTGCGCTAGGAGTATTTTTACTTTTTAAAGCAATTTCCCAACACTCAAGAGTTTCATTTACATCAGCAGGACGGAATACATTTAAATTTGGTATTGCTCTCAATCCTTCAAGCTGTTCTATTGGTTGATGAGTAGGACCGTCTTCTCCAAGTCCGATTGAGTCATGTGAGAAAATATAAATCACTTTAAGTCCCATCAACGCTGATAATCTTATTGACGGTTTGCAATAATCAGAAAATATTAAAAATGTTCCTCCGTAGGGTATTAGCCCACCATACAAAGCTAAGCCGTTCATAGTAGCTGCCATACCGTGTTCTCTCACTCCATAATGAATATAATTACCATTAAAATTTTTTGAATTGATAGCCTTTGAGTTAGCAGTTTTAGTATTATTAGAACCACTTAAATCTGCTGAACCTCCAATTAGCTCAGGAAAAATATTTGTGATAGTTTCAATCGCGGACTGTGAACACTGTCTTGTAGCCATGCTTGGTTTGGATTCAAAATATTTTATTTTTTCTTTATTTATTATTTCCTCAAGCTTTGTAAATTCTGATTTTTCTATAAATTTGTTTAATTCAGATTTAATATTATCACTTTTTTTATCAAGTGTTTGTTGCCATTTTTTTTCTAATTGAATACCTTTTTTTCCAATTTCTCTCCAAGATTTTAATATATCATCGGGTGTAGAAAATGGTTCATTTTTCCACTTTAATTTTTTTCTAACTAAAGATATTTCTTCATCACCTAAGGGAGATCCATGTGAAGAAGCTTTTCCTGATTTATTTGGAGAACCAAAACCAATAATTGTTTTACAAGATATTAATGTTGGTTTATTTGATTTAGAAGCTTTTGATATAGCTTTTGAAATTTGCTTTTCGTTATGTCCATTTACTTCTATAAAATTCCAACCATATGATTCAAATCTTTTTTTATAATTATCTGAAACACTTAAAGAAGTAGGCCCATCTATAGAAATCTTATTATTATCAAAAAAAACTATTAAATTTTTAAGCTTAAGATGACCAGCTAAACTCATTGCTTCATGGCTAAGACCTTCCATTAAATCTCCGTCACTTGCAATTACATATGTTTTATTATTAATTAAGTTTGAACCAAATTTTTTTCTAAAAATTTCTTCTGCTATGGCCATGCCCACAGAATTACCAAGTCCTTGACCAAGAGGTCCAGTTGTTGTTTCAATGCCAGATCCTTTTTTATATTCTGGGTGCCCTGCACAAATTGAGTTAAGTTGTCTAAATTTTTTAATGTCATAAATTGAAATGCTTTTATAGCCGGTTAAGTAAAGCAGAGAGTATAAAAGCATTGAACCGTGCCCCGCGGATAAAATAAATCTATCTCTGTTAATCCAGTTTGGATTTTCTGGATTAAACCTCAGGTGGTATTTAAATAAAACAGCCGCAACATCTGCCATGCCCATCGGCATACCTGGATGCCCAGAATTCGCTTTTTGCACAGCATCAATAGATAAAAATCTTATTGCATTTGCTAATTGATTTAAATTTGTGTTCACTATCTCAATACCTATATAGATTTAAAGTATCTATATCAATATTATGATATAAAAAATTAAATGAGCAATTTAGAAAATAAAGAAAAAAACTTGAACAATCTTATTGATAAAATAAGTAATTTGTCACTAAGTTATACACAATCTCAATTTAATACAGGAAATGTAATTTTAGAAAAAAAACAATTAGAGAGTGAAAAAAAAGAAATTGAAAAAAAACATAATGAACTGTTAAGAGAACATAAATATTTAAAAAAAAAAATAACAACACTACAAGAAGAAGTTAATAAAAAATCAGAATTAGAAGAAAAATTTAATCAAGATATTGATGAATTAAGTCAAGAAACGGAAAACCTTGTTGAGGAAATAGAAAAATGGCAAACGTAAGCATTAAATTCAATAATAAAGATTACATACTTTCATGTGATGACGGCCAAGAAGAATCGTTAAAAAAACTTACGGGATTTCTTGATAAAAAATATAATGAATTAAAAGAAAAGTTAGGAAGCATAGGGGAAAATAAACTTTTACTAATTACTACGATCCAATTGATTGATGAGTATTTTGATTTAAAAAAAAGAGTAAGTGATCAAAAAAATAAATTAGACAGTTTATCTAACAAATTTCATGAATTAAAATCATTAGCCATCTCTTACAAGGAAAAAAAAGATGAAGAAATTAGTAAATTAAATTCAGAAATTAATAATTTTCAAAAAACTATAGAAGAAAGTAGTTCACTTTATGAATCAATGTTAGATAGAACCACAAAATCTTTAGAAAAAATTATTGAAAACACTGGATCTACTAACAAGGTTCAGTAAATGTTAAATAAAGATCAACTAAGAAAAAAATACTATAAAATAAGAAAAAAAAATTATTTTGAAATTAAAAAAAAACACTTCGATCCCCTACTTTTATTATTAAAAAAATTTTCAAAACAAAAGACAATTAAACTATCTTGTTATTATGCTTCAAATTTTGAATTTAGCACACTATCGTTAATGAGCGTATTAAAGTCTAATAAAAAAATTTTAACTTTACTTCCTGTAGTTAATAAAGAATGTACAATGAATTTTTATAAATGGAATTACTTAGACCCATTAAAAATAAATCAATACGGAATACCAGAGCCTTACAAAAATAAAAAAACCTATATACCAAATATTTTTTTAGTTCCATTATTGGCTTTTGACATAAGTAAAAATAGACTTGGATACGGTAAAGGATACTATGATAAATTTTTAAATAAATACTTAAAAATAAATAGAGATATTTTAACTATTGGAGTTGCTTTTTCATTTCAAAAATACAATAAACTTCCAATATCTAAAAACGATGTAAGATTAAACTATATTTTAACTGAAAAAGGTTTTGAATAAAAATGAATATATTAATATTAGGAGATGTTATGGGCCCAGCAGGCAGGAAGGTATTAAAAAATAACTTAAAAAAAATAATAGAAAATAAAAAAATCGATTTCACTATCGTAAACGGTGAAAATGCTGCAGATGATGGAAGGGGAATCACCAAGCAGATAACAGAAGAATTTTTTGCACTCGGTGTAGATGTAATTACTTCTGGCAATCATATTTGGGATAAGAACGAAACCACTGAATTTATTTCGAAAGAAAAAAGATTATTAAGACCAGCTAATATGGTCGCAGGAACCCCAGGGAATGGATATGGAATCTATTTAACAAAAAATAAGAAGTTTAAAGTTGCGGTTATAAATTTAATGGCGAATGTTTTTATGAGAAAAACTCAAAATGTATTTTTAGTGGCAAAAAAAATACAAGAAAAAATTAAACTAAAAGAAGAGGTTGACTTTATAGCTGTGGATCTTCACGGTGAAACTACAAGTGAAAAAATAGCTATGGGACATTTTTTTGATGGGAAAGCAACTCTGTTAGTTGGAACACACACACATATCCCAACAGCAGATAGTAGAATTTTAGATAATGGAACAGCTTATCAAACCGATATAGGCATGTGTGGCGACTACAACTCTGTTATTGGAATGAATAAAGAAAATTCAATCATGAAATTTTTAAAAGATAATAATGCAAAAAATCATTTTCCCGCAACTGGTGAGGCTTCTTTGTCAGGTTTAATTGTTAAAGCAGACGAAAAAACAGGCTTGGCTAATAGTATAGAAAGATTTATTCAAGGCGGGGTTTTAATTAATTAATTTTATGGCAGGTCACTCACATTGGGCAGGTATAAAGCATAAAAAAGGTAAACAAGACAAAGAACGGTCTAAAACTTTTTCAAAACTATCAAGAGAAATAACAGTTGCAGCTAAACTTGGCGATAAGAATCCCGGAATGAATCCTAGACTTCGAGCAGCGATACAGGCGGCAAAACAATCTAATATGCCAAAAGATAATATTTCTAGAGCAATTAGCAAATCAGAAATGGATACAAGTCAAAATTATCAAAATTTAAGATATGAGGGGTTTGGACCTTTTAATGTTGCTTTGATTATTGAAACTCTCACAGATAATAAAAATAGATCTGCGTCTAATATTAGAACTATACTTCAAAAAAAAGGTGGAAGGTTAGGAGAGTCAGGTTCAACAAAACATTTATTTTTTAGCTGTGGTGTTATTCATGTAGAAAAATTAAAATTTACAGATGAAGATATTTTAGATATAGCAATAAATGCTGGTGCAAAAGATTGCAAAAGCACTGTAAGTTTTCATGAAATAGTGTGCGAAAAAGAAGAATTTTACAAAGTAAAAAGTGAAATTGAAAAAAAAGTAGGCAGCTTCATATATTCGGGAGTAGAGTGGAGATCTCACAATTATATAAATTTAAATAAAGAACAAAATGAAAAAGTGATACAAGTATTAGAAGCATTAGATGAAGACGATGATGTTCAAGACACTTTTATTAACTGTAATTTAGAAATGATTTAATTATGAAGATTATTGGCATAGATCCTGGGCTAAGTGGAGCAATTGCTATATTTGAGGATAACAAAGTTAAAAATATCTTTGATATACCTGTTATGACTGAAGGTAAAAAAAATAAAAGACAATTAAATAGCGCTCAATTAGTTAAACTTTTAAAAGACAACTATTCAGACCAAGAAGAAGTATCGGTTGTAGTAGAACAAGTTAATGCTATGCCAGGACAAGGGGTCACTAGTATGTTTAACTTTGGACAAACTTTTGGTGCCATAAAAGGAGTTTGTGCAGCATTGGGCTTACCTATCTATTTTGTACGGCCAGCTAAATGGAAAAAGCATTTTGAATTAATTAATTCTTCAAAAGACGCCAGCAGAACAAAGGCAATTGAGATGTATCCATCCTTATGTGATGATTTATCAAAAAAAAAAGACGTAAATAAATCAGATGCTATACTTATTGCCAAATATCACTATGAAACAAGGTTTAAAGATAAACCTGAATAATTCTTTTAAATTAATTTCTTATTCAAAGCGCCAAATTGATGACACATTCTAAAAGTATTTAGTTAATATGGAACAAGATGTAGCTACACAAATTGTTGGTTTAGGAGGAAATACAGACTTTTCTTTGTGGAAACTCTTTCTAAGAGCTGACTTTGTTGTAAAATCAGTAATTATACTATTGCTAGCAAGTTCAGTTTATTCTTGGACTTTAATTTTTGATAAATACAAATTATTTAAAAAAATTAATATTTCCACAGAAGATTTTGAAAATAAATTTTGGAAAGCTAAATCTGCAGAAAGTTTTAATAATAGTTTACCTGTAAAGTCCGATGATCCAATTGTAAATATATTTAAATCAGCAATGACTGAACTAATAAAGACTAAATCAAAGTCAGCAGCAGTTCAGAGTGCAAGAGTTGAGAGAGTTTTAGAAATTTCAACTGACAATCAAATTAAAAAAATAGAGAAAAATTTTACATTTTTAGCAACAGTAGGTTCTACGGCTCCTTTTATTGGTTTATTTGGAACAGTTTGGGGTATTATGAATTCCTTTCAGTCTATAGCAATATCTAGAAATACTAGTTTAGCAATAGTTGCGCCAGGAATAGCAGAGGCTTTATTTGCAACAGCCTTGGGTCTTTTGGCTGCGATACCAGCTGTTGTTGCTTATAATAAATTTAACAGTGACTCTAGAAGATACGTTTCTAGAATAGATAATTTTTGTAAAAGATTTTTATCAATAATCTAAAATTATGTCTTTTAAATTAAATCGTTCAAGAAACGAACCTATGAGCGAAATTAATGTCACCCCCTTCGTTGATGTAATGCTAGTTCTTTTGATTATTTTTATGGTCACAGCACCTCTATTAACTGTAGGTGTGCAAGTCGATCTTCCAGAATCTGCTGCCGACTCATTACCTGATGATCAAGAACCTTTGACTATAAGTATAAATTCTAAAGGTGAAATATTTATTCAAGAACACCAAGTTAAATATAATAAAATTGTTCCAAAACTTCTGGCTATTGCCAAAAATAGAACCGATACCAGAATTTATGTGCGAGGAGACAAAACAATTAACTACGGAAGAGTTTTAGAAGTAATGGGAACTTTATCCGGCGCAGGTTTCTCGAAAGTAGCTTTGATATCTGAGCCGTATAAGAATTAAATGAAACATGACAAAAGGTTTATTATTTTCAATTACATTTCACGCTGTAATGATTTTGCTAACTATTTTAACTTTACCATTTATGCTTAGAGATCCGATAGATTTACCTCCAATTTTATCAGTGGAATTGATTCAAATTTCAGACAAGACAAATATTCCATTTGCTCCTAAAGCTAGAAAAGTTATAGAAAAAGTTAAAAAAGAGGAGAAAAGAGTAGTTTCTGAACAAGCACCTCCATCAGCAAAAGCAAAAGAAAAACCGGATAGAATACCTTTGCCTAACGAAAAAAAAGATAAAAAGAAACTTGTAGAAAAAAAACAAAATCCTGAAGAGGTAAAACCAGAAATAAGACAATCTTCAGAGTTCGAAAAAAAAGAAATTATAGACACCAATCAAATTGCAGCTTTAATTGATAAAGCAAAAGAAGAGGCTGCTTTAGAACAAAATACTGCAGATAAGCTTACACAAAGTAGCGTTAAAAATTCTTTCGTAACGGGTCTAACTTTGTCACAAGAAGATGCTTTAAGAGCACAAATTTTTGGTTGCTGGAGTGTGCCTTTAGGCCTGCCTTATGATACAAATTTGTTAGTAAGAATAAAATTAAATTTAAAAAAAGATGGAACAGTTTTGAAATCAGAGATATTAGATCACGAGAGAATGAATAAACCTGGGCAAAAATTTTACAAAATATTAGCTGAAAGCGCTTTACGAGCAGTTAGATTATGTCAACCATTAAAAGTACCACCAACAGGTTACGACAAATGGAAAGAACTTCAATTAAATTTTAACCCAACTGAGATGCTTAGAGGATAAGTATGAAAATATTTTTTTTTATTTTTTTTTTTATTTTTTTTCAATTTAATGCCGCTAATAGTTTAATTAAAGTTGATATAACAAGAGGAAATCTAGACCCTCTTCCTATTGCTGTTTCGCCGCTACATGTAGATCCAAATTCTCAATCATTAAAAGATCTTAAAATTAAAGGATTAGGAGATAAAATTTCAGAAATAATTGAAAATAATTTTAAAGGCACAGGTTTATTTAACCCTTTACCGAAAGATGCTTTTGTTCAAAACCCAGACATAGCACATTTAAAACCTAGATTTGAAGACTGGAGATTAATTAAAGCTCAAGCATTGGTTACTGGAAAAATATTAGTTAAAGATGATAAATTAAAAATTGAATTTAGGCTTTGGGATCTTACTGCTTCAAAAGAAATAATGGCCCTAGCTTTTACAACAACCCCCTCCAACTGGAGAAGAGTAGCTCATATTATCTCTGATAAAATTTATGAAAGACTTACAGGAGAAGATGGTTATTTTGATACTCGTATAATTTATGTTTCAGAAACAGGACCTAAAAATAGAAGAGTAAAAAAATTGGGAATAATGGATCAAGATGGCGCGAACACAAAATATCTAACTTTAGGCAATGAATTAGTTTTAACTCCAAGATTTAATCCAACCAATCAATTGGTAACTTATCTTTCTTATTTTAGAAATTTACCTAGAGTATATCTTTTGGATATAGAGACAGGAGTTCAAGAGGTAGTTGGTAATTTTCCAGGCATGACATTTGCTCCAAGATTTTCCCCAGACGGAAAAAAAATAATAATGAGTTTTGCAAAAGATGGTAACTCTGACATTTATACAATGGATATTGAGACAAGAGTAGTAGAGAGAATTACAGAGCATTCTTCTATTGATACATCTCCTTCCTATTCTCCAGATGGAAAATATATATGCTTTAATTCTGACAGAAGTGGAGTGCAACAAATTTACGTTATGAAAAGTGATGGCACAAACGTAAAAAGAATAACTTTTGGAAGTGGCTTATATGGAACACCCGTTTGGTCTCCTAGAGGTGATTTGATTGCTTTTACCAAGGTGAGAAAAGGTAGATTTTATATCGGCGTTATGCGAGCTGACGGAAGTGGAGAAAGACTATTAACAGAAAATTTTTATCAAGAAGCACCTTCATGGTCACCTAATGGCAGGGTATTAGTATTTTATAGAGAAACAAAATCAGGAGCTAATGGAGAAGGATTTTCAGCTAAGTTGTGGTCCATAGATATTACTGGCTATAATGAGAGAAAATTATCAACAGAAACAGATGCTTCAGACCCATCTTGGTCGTCATTATTATCAAAGTGAGGGGTATTATGATGTAATTAGTGCTTGAATAATCTATTATAATTTGAAATATTCCAAATATAAATCTTAGGAGAAAAAATGAACTTTAATAAAAATTTAAAAAATACAGCTTTAATATTATTTGCAACATTGGCGTTAAGTGCTTGTGCAGCAAAAAAAACTAGTAACAAAGACTTAAACGGTGACGTATATACAGGGAAAGATACTGTTGAGTATCTAGCTAGTGGCGTTCCAGATAGAGTATTTTTTGCAACTAATAAAACAAACTTAACTACAGCTGCAAGAGAAACTTTAAGAAAACAAGCAACATACTTGAGAAAAAATAAAAGTCTTAATGTTACTTTAGAAGGACATGCTGATGAAAGAGGTACAAGAGAGTATAACTTAGCTATAGGAGAACGAAGAGCTAACTCAGCCAAAGATTATTTAATGACTTACGGTATCTCAGGTAAAAGGTTGTCTGTAATAAGTTATGGTAAAGAAAGACCAGTTAATCCAGATTCGACACCTCTAGGTTGGTCTCAAAATAGAAGATCAGTTACAGTAAAAGCAAACTAAAAAATTAAATTTAAGTTTTAAAGACCTTTTGGTTTATTCCAAAAGGTCTTTTTTTTGCCATTTTGTGTAATTAAAGATGAACTATGATAAATAAATTAAAAACCTTTTTTACATCAATATTTATAATATTTGCTTTTAGCTTTATTGGCACTACGGTAAATTCAGAAGAAAAAATTGACTCTGTGATAGATCAAATACAAATAATATTAAAAGATCTTAAAACACTTGAAAAAGCAGTTTACAAAAAATCTGACATAAGTAGTTCTTCGTCTATTTTATCAAATAATTTAAATGAAGATATTATGGCCAAACATTTATTGAAACTAAATGAGATAGAGAATCAGTTTCGAGAGTTGACTAATAGATTTGAAGAAGTAAATTTTAAACTGGATAAACTTTCCAATCGAGTAAGTAAAATTCAATCAGACGCTCAATTAAGGTTTAGTGATTTGGAATCTTATGATTCAAATTTGAATATCAATAATAAAGTCACAAAAAAAAAGCTTGAAAATTTACCAGGAACTGACATGCCTCAAGATTTTGGGAGCGCTCCTGGATACAATTTAAACTCTAAAGAGACTAAACAAAAAACTCAATCAATTGAAACTGCTGCAACTGTAATTACAACAGAACCTGATAACATAAAATCTCTATTACCAGAAAAACCTCCTGTAGAACAATATGAATTTGCAGTAAGTTTTATGAAAATTGGAGATTATGAAACTGCAGAGTACGCCTTAAAAGAATTTATAAATAAAAATAAAGATCATGACCTAGCAGGTAATGCACAATATTGGTATGGTGAAACTTTTAGAATACGACAACTATATTCTGATGCAGCAACAGCATATTTAGATGGATATCAAAACTATCCAAAGAGTAAAAAAGCACCTGACAACTTATTAAAACTAGGTATCACAATGGTGCAATTAGGAGAAAAGGACCAAGGTTGCAAAATGATAATTGGTATAAAAAAACAATATCCAAAAGCTAGCAAGTCTGTGCTACAAAAAGCCCAATATGAGCAAAAAAAATTCAAATGTGCAAATTCTTAAAAGCATTTTAATTAATAATAAAAAAATTACTGAAACATTTTCTTTATTTAAAGCAAATCTTAAAAAAATCATTGGGAAAAACTCATTCACCATAGCCGTTTCTGGTGGCCCAGATAGTTTAGCTCTTGTGGTGCTAAGTCAGCTTTACAAATATGAAAACAAAAATAAAATTTTTTTTGTTTTAGTAGATCATGGAATAAGAAAAAATTCGAAAATTGAAAGTGAGACAGTAAAAAAAATTTTGAAGCAAAGAGGAATTTCTTTAAAAATTTTAACTAATAAAGAAAAAATTAGCAAAAACATTCAAAATTCTGCTCGTATAATAAGATATAAGTTATTAATTGATTTTTGTAAGAAAAAAAAATGTAAATTTATTCTAACAGGCCATCATAGCGACGATCAAGTTGAAACTTTCTTAATTAGACTATCGCGCGGGAGTGGAGTTCAGGGACTTTCATCAATGAGTAAGGTGATATCTCTTTTTAAAGACATAAAACTTTTTAGGCCATTACTGGCTTTTAAAAAAAAAAATTTAATAATTATTGCAAAAAAAGTATTTAAAAAAATAATTAAAGACCCTAGTAATAAAAATCAAAAATACTTGCGAACGAGAATTAGACGTATAACTAAAATTTTAGAAGTTAACGGCATAAGTCACGATCAAATAATTAGGTCAATAAATAATCTTTCTTCTACTAAAGATACATTAAACAAGTATTTGAAACATGTCTTAAGCGACTGTTTGATGAAAAATAGAAATGAAGTAATTATTAATTTAAACAAACTTAGTTTAGAAACTAGTGAAATTAAATTCAAAGTAATTAGCCATGGAATTAAAATTTTTTCTAAATCATACTATCCACCTAGATCTAAAAAGGTAATAAATTTAATAAATTCTTTCAATTTAAAAAAAGAAACTAAACATACTTTGGGTGGCTGCATTTTAGAGCAATTAAAAGGCAATTTGATTATCTCTAAAGAGAGATTAAGAAAAGAATCAAAAAATCATCGATATTTATAAAAATGGACTAAATTGTCGTATTTACAATTGTTTATTCTTTTATTAAGACTTGTTATATAAAAAAAAATACTTAATTATATACTTATGAATTTAAAAAACTTAGCAATGTGGGCAATAATCGTTTTCCTGTCTGTGGGGCTATATAATATGTTTGAAAATCCCGATAGATCGAATTTAAAAATTAATAATATTGCTTTTTCTGAATTCATGTCTGAGGTCGATTCTGGCAGAATTGTAAAAGTTGAGATTCAAGGAAATAATATTAAAGGACTTATGTCTGACGGATCTAATTTTAGTACTTATTCGCCAAATTACCCAAACTTAGTTGAGAAATTGTCTGAAAAAGAAATAAGTATTGTTGCAACTCCAATTGAAGCTAAGATGCCATCATTACTAGGAATACTTTTATCATGGTTTCCAATGTTACTCCTTATTGGAGTTTGGGTATTCTTTATGCGTCAGATGCAAGGCGGTAAAGGTGGTGCAATGGGATTTGGAAAATCAAAAGCAAAATTACTAACCGAAGCTCAAGGAAAAGTAACATTTAATGATGTTGCCGGTGTTGAAGAAGCTAAAGAAGAAGTTGAAGAAATTGTAGAATTCTTAAAAGATCCAAAAAAATTTAGTAGATTAGGAGGAAAAATTCCTAAAGGAGCTTTATTGATTGGACCTCCAGGAACTGGAAAAACTCTACTCGCAAAAGCTATTGCTGGTGAAGCAAACGTACCTTTTTTTTCAATTTCAGGTTCAGATTTTGTAGAAATGTTCGTTGGAGTAGGGGCCTCTAGAGTAAGGGATATGTTTGAACAAGGTAAGAAACATTCACCTTGTATAATTTTTGTAGATGAAATTGATGCTGTAGGCAGAAGTAGAGGAGCTGGACTAGGAGGCGGAAATGATGAAAGAGAACAAACGCTTAACCAACTTCTAGTGGAAATGGATGGATTTGAAACCAATGAAGGAATTATTTTAATAGCAGCTACTAACAGACCAGACGTGCTAGACCCCGCTTTATTGCGACCAGGTAGATTTGATAGACAAGTAGTTGTTGGAAATCCAGATATTATAGGAAGAGAAGCTATTTTAAAAGTACATATTAAAAAAATTACCATTGGACCTGATGTAAAATTAAGAGTTATAGCAAGAGGTACGCCCGGATTTTCTGGAGCGGACTTAGCAAATTTAGTAAATGAGTCAGCGTTATTAGCTGCAAGAAAAAATAAAAGAGTTGTAACAATGTCAGACATTGAAGAAGCTAAAGATAAAGTAATGATGGGTGCGGAAAGACGGTCAATGGTTATGACAGAAGATGAAAAAAAATTAACTGCCTATCATGAAGGCGGGCACGCAATTGTAGCATTAAATGAAAAAGCTTCTGACCCTATTCACAAAGCAACTATTATTCCAAGAGGAAGAGCCCTTGGAATGGTGATGAGATTACCAGAGAGAGATCAACTTTCAATTACTAGAGAAAAAATGCACTCCGATATAGCTGTGGCAATGGGAGGGAGAATTGCAGAAGAAATAATTTTTGGTCACGATAAAGTCACATCAGGAGCTTCATCAGATATTGAGATGGTTACTAGAATGGCAAAAAATATGGTTACTAAATGGGGAATGAGCAAAGAACTAGGGACAATAGCATTCGGAGAAAATGAAGAAGAAATTTTTCTAGGCAGGTCCGTCACCCAAACTCAAAACATGTCTGAAGAAACAGCCAAAAAAGTAGATTCTGAGATAAAAAAAATAGTAGATACCGGTTATGAAAGAGCTAAAACTGTACTTACAGAAAAAATTGATGATCTTCATAAAATAGCTAAAGCACTACTGATGTATGAAACTTTATCAGGCGATGAAATACGAGATTTAATACTAAAAGACATTAAACCTAAGAGATCATTTAAAGAAGAAAAAGAGGGTAGTTCTAAAGATTCCTCAGCATTAGATTCGTTAGGTTTAAAACCTAAGCCAGCAATTTAATATTTAAATGAAAAAATATTACACAAGAGCGTGTAATTTTTATTACGGAAAAATATCAAAAAATTTAATTAAAAAAAAATTAGCTTTACCTCTATGTGGAAACAAAGAAGTGGGATTTGATAAAATTGAAATTTTCTTGAAGGAAAAAAATAAAATAACTTCAAAAATTATAGAAATAAAAGAAATTCACCACCAAAAACCACATATAAAAAAAAAAATATATATAGATTTAAAAAAAATTATTTCAAAAAGAAAAAATTTTAATAAACCTTCAATAATGGGTATATTAAATATGACACCGGATAGCTTTTCAGACGGTGGTAAATTTAATAAAAATAATAAATTTTTTAAAAGAATCGATTTAATGATTAATGCTGGAGCTAAAATAATTGATGTTGGAGGTGAATCTACTAGGCCTGGATCATCCATTATTGCACCACATCAAGAATGGAATAGAGTGAAAAAAGTAATTGAAAAATTTAAAAGTAAATATCCAAAAACCTTACTATCAATAGATACAAGAAAATCACAGGTAATGGTTAACTCTATAAAATATAAAACAGATATAATTAATGATGTGTCCTCTTTCAATCACGATCCGAACTCTTATAAAGTTATAAAAAAAAAAAATGTATGGAAAATAATTCATCATATGCAAGGAACACCACAGACCATGCAAATAAAACCAAAGTATGAAAATGTGTTGCTAGATATATACGATTTTTTCGAAGAAAAAATTAAAGCCTTAAAAAAAACAAAAGCGCATACATCAAAAATTATTTTAGATCCTGGAATAGGCTTTGGTAAAAATTTGAAACATAATTTGATACTTATTAATAAAATTTCTTTATTTCATTCTTTAGGATTTCCTATATTAATAGGTACTTCTAGAAAAAAATTCATTAAAGATATTTCTGGAAAATTTGATACAAAAGAAAGAATAGGTGGAACCATTTCTTCTGTCCTTTATACGCTTTCACAGGGAGTTCAAATATTTCGAGTGCACGACGTAGAAGAAGTGAATCAAGGAATACTAGTTTATAAGAAATTATTAGAACAATGAAAAAAAAATATTTCGGTACAGATGGCATAAGAGGGACAGTTAACCAAGGAAATATTAATGGAGAAAAATTTTTTAAATTTGGGCTTGCCGCAGGAATATATTTTAAGAATTTAAAAAAAAATAAACAAACAGCTATAATAGCAAAAGATACAAGATTGTCTGGTTATACTCTAGAACCAGCCTTAGTTTCAGGGCTTGCTTCTGCTGGTATGCATATCACAACATTAGGACCTTTACCTACCAACGGTTTAGCAATGCTAACTAAATCAATGAAAGCTAATATGGGAATAATGATTACCGCATCACATAATCCTTTTTTTGATAATGGTTTAAAATTATTTGGTCCAGATGGTTTAAAATTATCTGATAAAATTGAAAAAAAAATAGAAAAATTAATTGATTCTAAAATAATAGAACAATTATCTTCTCCCCAAACACTTGGAAGAGTAAAAAGAATAGAAAATGCTAATGAAAAGTATATTAAAATTTTAAGAAAAAACTTTCCAAATAATTTTAATCTAAAAGGTATTAAAATAGTATTAGATTGTGCCAATGGAGCGGGCTACAAATCAGCACCAGAACTTTTATCTGCTTTGGGTGCTAAAGTCATTTCTATAGGAATAAACCCTAACGGCACAAATATTAATAAAAAATGTGGGTCAACTTATCCCAAAAAAATTATTACAACTGTTAAAAAATATAAAGCTCAATTAGGAATCTCATTAGATGGCGATGCAGACAGAATTATAATGTGTGATGAAAAAGGTAAAGTAATTGACGGGGATCAAATTATTGCGATGTTAGCTAAAAGATGGAAGGAAAAAAAAATTCTTAAAGGAGGAGTAGTTGGAACATTAATGTCTAACTATGGACTAGAAAAATTTTTAAAAAAAGAAAATATTAAATTTTTAAGAGCAAATGTAGGAGATAGATATGTTAAAGAAATAATGAAAAAAAATAAATTTAATTTAGGGGGAGAACAATCAGGTCATATTATACTCGGAAAGTTTGCAACTACGGGAGATGGGCTGTTAGTAGCTTTAGAAGTTTTATTTTCTTTAAGAAAAGGAAAAAAAGCAAGTAATTTATTTAATGTTTATAAATCTATTCCACAAATTTTAGAAAATATTATTGTTAAAGATAAAAATATTATTAACAGTACTAAATGCAAACAAGCTATAAATAAAGCAAATAAAATAATCAAAAACAAAGGTAGGCTTTTAGTGAGAAAATCAGGAACAGAACCAAAGATTAGAATTATGGGTGAGTCAAATAATAAATCTTTATTAATTAATTGTATAAAAATAATAAAAAAGTCTATTAAATAATGAAACCAAATTCGAAGGTGTTAATAATTGCTGGATCTGATTCATCTGGAGGAGCGGGAATACAAGCTGATATTAAAACAGTTACAGCTCTAGGATCTTATGCAATGACAGCAATTACTGCCTGCACCATACAAAACACAACAGGTGTAAGATCAATCGTCCCAATAGACCCAAAAGAAATTTCAAATCAAATTGAATTTACTTCAAAAGACATTAAGCCTGATGCAATTAAAATAGGAATGCTTCATTCAACAAGTGTGATTAAAGCAGTAATAAGTTCACTTAAAAAAATAAAAATTTCTAAAATTATTTTAGATCCAGTTATGATTGCAAAAGGAGGGGCAAAATTAATAAATAATAGAGCTATAAAAATGATTAGAGAAAGCTTAATTTCTAAAGTTTTTTTAATTACACCCAATATTCCTGAAGCAGAAATTTTAGCAGATACAAAAATAAATAATAAAGAAGATATGATTTATTCAGCCAACAAACTACTAAAACTTGGAGCAAAAAATGTTTTAATAAAAGGAGGTCATTTAAATTCAAAAATAATGTACGATATTTTGTTAAATAAAAAAGAAATTACTATTTTTAAAAGCAAAAAATATAAAACTAAAAACACACATGGAACTGGATGTACTTTATCAAGCGCTATTACCACTTATTTATCATGTGGAAAAGTATTAAAGAAATCCTGTGAGCTCGGCATTAAATATGTTAATCAAGCAATAGGATCTAACCTCAATTATGGTAAGGGCCAAGGTCCTATTAATCATTTAAGTTCAATAAAAATAGATAAAAAATTTATATAATGAAAAATGTAGTAGTAGTTGGTTCGCAATGGGGAGACGAAGGTAAAGGAAAAATTGTTGATTGGCTATCAAGTGAAGCTGATGTTGTAGTCCGTTTCCAAGGTGGACATAATGCTGGCCACACTCTTGTAATAGATGGGGTTACTTATAAACTAAGACTCTTACCTTCAGGAATAGTTAGAAAAAATAAAATTTCAATTATCGGCAATGGTGTTGTTGTCGATCCTTGGGCTTTTTTAGAAGAAATAAAAGAGATAAAAGCAAAAGGTGTTAATGTTGATGAAAACAATCTTATAGTTGCAGAAACAGCAAATTTAATTTTACCATTTCATCAAGAAATGGATGTTATCAGAGAAGACGCTGCCGGTAAAAGTAAAATTGGGACTACCCGAAGAGGTATTGGACCAGCTTATGAAGATAAAGTCGGAAGAAGATCAATTAGAGTTATGGATTTAATTTCTGAAAATAATCTTGACCATAGGCTAGAAACAGTGCTTGCACACCACAATGCAATTAGAAAAGGATTAGGAAAAAAAATATTCGAAAAAGAAAAATTAAAAAAAGAATTATTAAAAATAGCACCAGAAATTCTTAAATATTCACAACCAGTATGGAAAAAAATAGATGAATTTAAAACTAAAGGAAAAAAAATATTATTCGAAGGGGCACAAGGAATTTTACTAGACGTTGACCATGGAACTTATCCTTATGTTACATCATCAAATACAGTGGCCTCAGCAGCAGCGACAGGTACAGGATGTGGACCAAACACAATTAATTATGTATTAGGTATTACGAAAGCCTATACTACAAGAGTTGGTGAAGGACCTTTTCCTACAGAATTAAAAGATGATATTGGCGAATTACTTGGAAGTAAAGGTAAAGAATTTGGAACGGTAACAAGCAGAAAAAGAAGATGTGGATGGTTTGATGGTGTTTTGGTTCGACAAACTATTAAAATTTCAGGAATAGACGGGGTAGCTCTTACAAAGCTAGATGTTTTAGATGAGTTAGACGAAATTAAAATGTGTGTTAAATATGATCTAAACGGAAAAGAAATGGACTATTTTCCTGCCGCAGTAGAAGATCAACAAAACGTTAAACCTATTTATAAGACATTTCCTGGATGGAAAACATCAACAAAAGGAACAAGAGATATGAAAGATCTTCCTGAAAAAGCTAGAGTTTATATTCATGCTATTGAAGATTTTATAGGTGCTAAAATTTCAAGTATTTCAACCAGTCCTGAAAGAGAAGATACAATACTATTAGAAGATCCATTTAAAATCTAATTTTTTGTTAATAAATTTTTAGACTTATTCGCACTTATCATAGATTTTTGAAGTTTTTCAAAAGCTTTAGTTTCTATTTGTCTTATTCTTTCTCTGCTAATTTTATATTTTTTACTTAACACTTCTAAAGTTTTTGGATTTTCAGATAGTCTTCTAGCTTCAATAATTTCTTTTTCTCTATCATTTAAAATTTTAATAGCATCATATAGTAAATCCTTCTTATCATCGTACTCTTGCTTTTGAGATACAATTAACTCTTGGTCAAGACTATCATCTACCAGCCAATCTTGCCATTCATCTGTTTCACCGGCTTTAATGGGGTCGTTAAGAGATTTTTCATGGCCCATCAGCCTTCGGTTCATATTGACCACTTCCTTAGAATTAACATTAAGCCTGCGAGATATTTCTTGAACATGTTCTGGCCTTAAATCACCTTCTTGCTCAGGAGCAATTTTATTTTTGAGTTTTTTTAAATTAAAAAATAATTTTTTTTGGGCTGTTGTTGTTCCCATTTTGACTAAGCTCCATGACCTTAAAACATATTCTTGGATCGAAGCTTTAATCCACCACATTGCGTATGTAGCCAATCTAAATCCTTTTTCTGGATCAAATTTCTTAACAGCTTGCATCAAACCAATATTTCCTTCTGAAATCAATTCATTTACTGGCAAGCCATAGCCTCTATAACCCATAGCAATTTTAGCAACTAATCTTAAATGGCTAGTCACAAGTTTATGTGCGGATTTTAAATTTCCACTTTCACGCCAATTTTTGGCAAGCATATATTCTTCCTCCGCATCAAGCATCGGGAATTTTTTAATCTGAGCTAAGTAAATAGAAAGACCACCAATTGTAGGGGTCGGCAAATTACTTATTTTTTTATCATTATTCATATTAATTAAATATATACTAAAATTTTAAATTTCAACTACTCAGTTTTTCAAGTAAATCTAACAATTTCTTGAAGTCTTTTGATAGTTCTGACTCAAATGAAACAAATTTATTTTTTGTAGGGTGCACAAAACCTAAATTTTTAGCATGTAGTGCTTGACCTTTTAGAGCAGAAAAATTTTTTTCAAAGTCTTTATTAATTTTTTTAAATTTTAGATTCCTTTTGCTATACTGCTTGTCACCTAGTAATGGAGCATTTTTATATTTCATATGAACTCTTATTTGATGAGTTCTTCCTGTCTCTAACTTACATTCTAATAAGCTAATTTTAGGAACATCTTTTATTTCAAAAACTTTTAAAGTTTTATAATTTGTAATAGCTTTCTTTCCATTGACTTCACTCACAGTCATTAGTTGTCTATTTTTTTTACTTCTTGAAATTAATGTTTCAATTTTCCCACTTAGCGGTCTGATTACTCCCCAAACTAAGCATATATATTTTCTTTCTATCTTGTGTTCACTAAACTGTTTTCCTAAATTGGAGTGAGAAATATTATTTTTTGCTACGACCAACAATCCACTTGTTTCTTTATCAATCCTGTGAACTATTCCCGGTCTAAGATCTCCGTTTATGCTAGAAAGTTTTTTTTGATATTTATAAATTAAAGCATTAACCAAAGTATTTTTATAATTTCCTGCTCCTGGATGAACAACCATGCCAACTGGTTTATTTACAATTAAAAGATCTTTATCTTCATAAGTAATATCTAATTTGATTTTTGCAGGCTTTATATCAATAGGTTTTTTGTTTGTAATAATTATCGATATTGATTGATTTAATTTTAATTTTTTAGAAGGTGACTTAACTACTAGATTATCTATTTTAACACCATCAGACTCAATAATTTTTTTTAGACTTGACCGAGTCAAGTCAGCGATTTTTTCCGTTAAAATAACATCAAGCCTCTTACCAATATCCTTTTCTTTAGTTGAGAATTTAATTGTATTATTTGTCATTTATATCTAAATTATAGTCATTTGCGTTCGTAGCTCAACTGGATAGAGCGTCTGACTTCGGATCAGAAGGTTGAGGGTTCAAATCCTTCCGGGCGCACCAAATATTTTTGATTTATAAAAATTTTTTTTAATATAATTAAAATATACATAAAGATTTTAAATTATCCAATTCTTAAAAAATTCTCTATTTTTTAAAATATATTGTGGAAATGTGTCATCCAATTCAACTTTTTGGTATTTTATATTTCTGTTAAACAAATCTTTTAAATTAATTATTTTATCTTCAATTAAATTAACGTTAGTAAATTCTTCTTTATTATATTCTTGATGCGAATAAGCTTTAATCTTTTTTGCAATATTTTTTGGGTTTTTTAAGAAACTAAAGTGCCAACCCCCGTCAAATATTAATTGTGGTTCTTTAGGTTTATAAAATTTCCAAAAAGGCCTTTTTTTCGTCTTAATTCCTCTCAACCACTGTGGTGATTTCAAATATTTTTTTTGACATATTTTTGTACCCATCCAATATTCATCTGACATATTTAATAAATTAATTTTTGATTGAAAATTTTTTTGCATAAAGCAAGCATACTTATTTTTCACTTTAAATTCTGAAATTTTTTTTGGATCTGGAATTTCGTCAATATCAGATATCATTATTAAATCGTTTTCACTTAATTCCTCAAAACCTCTAATTAAAGAATTCCTTTGAAATTGGTCCCGCAAATGATTTGAGTCCCAATTTTTTTTTTGAGACCTAACATCAATTGGTAAATCATCAATTACTAAATATCTTATTTTATTTTTAAACTTTAAAAAATTTTTAATATTAAAATTTAATTTTTTTTCTTTACCCGAATGGTCTCTTGTAGCTTCTGCAATTACAAACTTATCGACTGTTTCATGTAATGTATTTAATCTTATATCCAACATAAGGTCTTCATCAAAATACATACAACAATCAATCAATTTCATTATTCACCAATATTTATTAAAGTTCCTCTTTTTCTAGCTCCAAAGTAAGCTGTATAAAATATAGCAACACCAAATAAAAAATAACTACTAGAAATAATTATACTTTTTATAATTGAGTAATAGTTAATTGAGTCATTAATAAGAATGTTTCTCATTTCTTCAAAAATATGAACTAGAGGAAGTGCTTTTGCAATTAATTGTAGCCAATTTGGCAAAATTTCAATTGGATAATATATACAACCAAGAGGAGCTAAAAAAAACAAACTAGCCCATGCGATATTTTCAAAAGAGGGGCCAAATCTAATTAATCCTGCGGTGACTAACAACCCAAGAGAAATTCCAAATATATATAGGCTTAACAAAAGAAATATTAAAGGCATACCTAATTTAAAAATAGAAACCCCAAAAAAAGGAATTGCGAGCAAAGCAGCTGGCACCAATCCAATCATGGTTCTTAAAATTGCTGTAAGGGTTAGAGCGGCAATTATTTCATTAATTTTTATTGGTGCTATGAAAAGATTAGTAAAATTTCTACTCCAAATTTCCTCTAGAAACATCATATTATAGCTTATGCTAGTTCTAAATAAAAAATCATAAAGAATAGCAGCAGTTAAAATTATACCAACAGTATCATTATAATATGAAGTATTTAAGGTAAAAAATTTAGAAATAAAACCCCACAAAAAAATCTGGATAGATGGCCAATATATTAAATCCAAAATTCTTGGAAATGAACTTTTTATTAAATACAAATGCCTTAAAATTAAAGCATAAATTTTATACCATCTCATTGTTTGCCTCTAGCAATTTTTAAAAAAGTATCTTCCAGATTGTTTCTGCCATGACGACCTATTAGTTCTTTACAACTTCCTTTATCGACAATTTTCCCATTTTTCATCATTATAATATGATCACAAAGTCTTTCGACTTCATTCATATTATGAGAAGCTAATAAAATTGTTAAATTATTTTTAGATTTATAATCTTCAATATAATTTCTTACAAAATCTCCAATATCAGGGTCTAAACTAGACGTTGGTTCATCAAGAAATAAAACTTGCGGTTTATTTATTAAAGATTTAGCAAGAGAAACTCTATTTTTTTGTCCAGAGGATAGTTCACCTGTTTTTTTATTTAAAAATGAATTTAAATTAAGATCTTCAGATATTTCTAAAACTCTATGATTTAAATTTAAAACTCCGTATAATCTTCCATACACTTCTAAATTCTGTCTAACAGTAAGTTTTTTAGGTAATTCAATATAAGGAGATGCAAAATTTATTTGACTTAATAGGTGATTCTTATTTTTTCCATTAATATTTTTATTATCGTAAAAAATATTTCCATTTGAAGGCTCTATTAACCCCAACATCATCCCAATAGAAGTTGTTTTACCACACCCATTAGGCCCCAATAAACCAAGAGTTTTATTTTTTGGAATATCAAAAGAGACATCTTTGACCGCAAAAACATTTTTAAATTTCTTTGATATATTTTTAACCTCTAATTTCATGTTAATTTGCAGCTTTTTTTAGTCGATCATTAATTGCTATACCAATACCTTTATTCGGTATGCTGGCAACATAAATTTTTTTATACCTCAATTTTTTAATTTTACGAAATATCTTATAAAGGTTTTTTGCAGCTTCATTAAGATTATTTTTTGAGCTTAAATTAAATATATTTTTTGATTTTTTATACTTACGACCAAATACTATAAAAGCATGATTGTAGAAAGATTTATTTTGATTGAGAAGCATTTTAATTCCTGGCGAATAATGTTTCTTTAATGCACCAGGAGATTTTATATTTTTTTGTTTTCTGACTATAGTAATTTTTTTTTTTACAATTTTTTTAATTTGTTTTGCACTTATTGATCCTGGTCTTAAAATACTAATGTTTTTAGTTAAATCTAAAACAGTAGACTCAACCCCAATTTTTGATCTACCTCCATCAATTATCATTTTTATTTTTTTACCAAATTCCTCAAACACATCTTTTGCATCCACCGGACTAATTTTACTAGATATATTTGCACTTGGCATAGCTAAAGGGAATGTTAATTTTTTTAAAATTTGTCTTATTTTGTAGTTACTAGGAAATCTTACAGCTATAGTATTAAGTTTAGCTGTGGCAGAGGGCAATACTAGCGAATTTTTTTTCTTTTTCAAAATAAATGTAATGGGACCTGGGCAAAATTTATTATAAAGCTTAGTAAAATTTTGATTAATCTCGACATCTCTCAAAGCATTTTTATAATTTGAATAGTGAATTATTAACGGATTAATTCTTGGTCTTTTTTTTATTTTATATATTTTTAGTATAGATTTCTTAGAATAGGCGTTGCCTGCTAAGCCATACACTGTCTCTGTCGGTAAAGCCACCAAATCACTTTTTTGTAAATATTTGATACATTTTGACAGATTTTTTTTATTAAATTTAAATATATTTGAATAGATATTTTTCATAATGTAATTAATATGTTCTAAATGAAAAATAAAAATATTCAAGATGAAGTCAAAAGTAAATCTTTAAAAGACGCAAAAAATGAAATAAATGATATTTTGAACAAATTAGAAAAAAATGGCGTAAATTTGAATGAATCTATAGATGATTATCATAAACTTATAAAGCTAAACAATCATGTTGATACTCTTTTTAAAAAAAGAGTTAAGGAGATTTCTGATTTAAACAAAAAAATAATAAATGATAAAAAATAAATTAATTTTTAATGCTAAAAAAACTGATGATTATTTAAGAAGTTTTCTTAAAAAACAAAAGCAAACAGATTTATTAAATGTCATGAAATATAGTACATTATCTGGAGGTAAGAAAATAAGATCTTCAATTATAATTAATATGGGTAAATTATTTAACTTAAATTTTACGAAGATTTTAAATTTATGCGGAGCAGTTGAATGCATACACTCTTACTCTTTAATTCATGATGATTTGCCATGCATGGATAATGATAAAATTAGACGGGGAAAACCTTCTACACACGTTAAATTTGGAGAATCTACAGCAATTCTTGCAGGAAACTCTTTATTAACTTTAGCTTTTGAAATGATTACTGATAAAAATTATTTAATTAGTGACGAGTCTAAAATAGAATTAGTAAAATCCTTATCTCTATGCGCAGGTCATACAGGTATAGCAGGGGGGCAACACCTTGATTTAAGTTTTGAAAATAAAAAAAAAAATTTAAGACAGATTATAAGTATGCAAAAAAAAAAAACCGGTAAACTATTTAACTTTTGCTGTTATTCTGTTGGTGTAGTTGCTGAAAGAAGTAAGAAAGAAAAAAAAATGCTGAGTCTTGTAGGTGAAGATATTGGTCTTTTATTTCAATTAGCCGATGATTTTTTAGATATTACTGGAAATAAAAAATTAGCCGGAAAACCATTAAAAAAAGATAATAAGAAAGGAAAATCAACACTAATAAATTTATTGGGCTATGATAAAGCATATAATTATGCAAATATTTTAAAAAAAAATATATTTACTAAGCTAAAAAAATATGGAAATAAAGCTGAAGATTTAACAAGTACAATTGAATTTATTTTAGGAAGAAATTTTTAATGCCAAAATTACTAGATCAAATTAATTATCCGTCAGACTTAAGAAAGTTTAAAAAAGATAGTTTAAAAAAAATATCAGAAGAACTCAGAGAAGAGTTGATCGAAGCAGTTTCAGAAACAGGAGGACACTTGGGTGCAGGGCTAGGAGTTGTCGAGCTTACTGTTGCTCTTCATTATGTTTTTAATACACCGAAAGATAAATTGGTTTGGGATGTTAGTCACCAATGTTATCCTCATAAGATTATTACTGGTAGAAAAAAAGAAATAAAAACACTAAGAAAAGGCGGTGGATTGTCAGGGTTTACTAAAAGGTCTGAAAGTGAATATGATCCTTTTGGCGCCGCTCATAGTTCAACATCTATTTCTGCAACGTTAGGAATGTCTGTTGCTAAAAAATTATCTAACGATAAAAATAATGTTATTGCTGTTATAGGAGATGGGGCTATGAGTGCAGGTATGGCTTACGAAGCAATGAATAACGCTGGAGCTTTAAAATCAAAATTAATCGTGGTTTTAAACGATAATGAAATGTCAATTGCGAGACCTGTTGGAGCAATGAGCAAATATTTAACAAAGTTATTATCAGGAAAAATTTATTTTAGTTTAAGAGAAACATTAAAAATGATTACTTCAGCTTTTTCAAAAAGATTTAGTCAAAAAGCAGGAAAGGCAGAAGATATTTTAAGAAGTATAGTTTCAGGAGGAACTTTGTTTAACGAACTAGGTTTCTATTACATTGGTCCAATAGATGGTCATGATGTTGAAAATTTAGTTCAAATACTTGAAAATGTAAAAAACTCAAAGCATGAAGGACCGATTTTGATACACGCGGTTACACAAAAAGGAAAAGGTTATAAACCAGCAGAAGAATCAGGTGACAAGTATCATGGAGTTTCAAAATTTAATGTTGCTACCGGCGAACAAAAAAAATCAAACTCAAATTTGCCTTCATATACAAAAATTTTTGCTGAAACTTTAATAAAACATGCTGAAAAAGATACAAAAATTATAGGTATTACAGGAGCTATGCCAGATGGAACTGGTCTAAATATGTTTGAGAAAAAATTTCCTGACAGAATGTTCGATGTTGGCATTGCAGAACAACACGCAGTAACTTTTGCGGGAGGTTTGACAACAGAAGGGTATAAGCCATTTGCAGCTATTTATTCTACATTTCTTCAAAGAGCATATGATCAAGTAGTCCACGATATTGCCTTACAATCACTGCCAGTAAGGTTTGCTATAGATAGAGCTGGTTTAGTAGGAGCAGATGGTCCAACACACGCGGGATCTTTTGATATTACTTACCTTGCAGCTTTACCAAATTTTGTTGTGATGGCTGCTAGCGATGAAGCAGAATTAGTAAAAATGATAAATACGTCTGTAAGTATAAATGATCGTCCATCAGCCTTTAGATATCCTAGAGGAAATGGTTTTGGAGTTCCAATACCAGGTATTAACGAAATATTAGAAATTGGAAAAGGAAGAATAATTAAACAAGGAAAACAAGTAGCTATATTAAATTTTGGAGCAAGACTAGAAGAATGTAAAAAAGCTTCAGAAATATTATCTAAAAAGGGAATTGAAATAACAATTGTTGATGCTAGGTTTGCTAAGCCATTAGATGAAAAATTAATAATAGAGGTTGCGACTAATCACGAGGTTTTAATATCTATCGAGGAAGGATCCGTTGGGGGCTTCGGTTCTCATGTTATGCAGTTATTATCTAACAGAGGTGTTTTTGATAGAGGATTAAAATTTAGATCAATGACTCTTCCAGATTTATTTATTGATCAAGATACTCCTGAAAAAATGTATCAAATTGCATCGCTAGATAGTTTATCAATCGTAAGAAAAATAGAGGACACTCTTAAGTCAAATATTATTTTAGCAAAAAAAAAACTAAAATTTTAAATCAACCACATTGAGCTTTGTTCATTAAAAAGTGATCTAGCAAAACACAATTCATCATTGCTTCACCTATTGGTACTGCTCTAATACCAACACAAGGATCGTGACGACCTTTCACTGAAATTTTTGTATTTTTACCTTTTTTATCGATAGTTTCTCTACTAGTTAAAATAGATGAAGTTGGTTTTACTGCAAATGAAGCAATTATATTTTGACCAGATGAAATTCCACCTAAAATTCCACCAGCGTGATTAGATTTAAACTTAGTTTTACCTGATTTAATTCTTATTTCATCTGAATTTTCTTCACCACTTAAAAAAGCAGAATTCATACCAGATCCAATATTTACACCTTTAACTGCATTTATACTCATTAAAGCAGCTGCCATGTCTGTGTCTAGTTTTGAATAAATAGGAGCCCCTAATCCCACAGGGATACCTGATGCTCTTAATTCTATTATTGCACCACACGATGAACCGGATTTTCTCACAGCTAATAAATATTTTTCCCACAATTTTACAGATTTTTTATCTGGGCAAAAAAATGGGTTTTTTCTAATTTCGTTATTATTCCAATTGTTTTTATCACAAGACATAAGACCTAATTGAGTTACAGCACCAATTACATTAAATTTTAAACCAATTAATTTTTTTAATACTATTCTAGCAACAGCACCCGCAGCTACTCTGCAAGCTGTTTCTCTAGCAGATTGTCTTCCACCACCTCTAAAATCTCTAATTCCATATTTTTTAAAATAAGTAAAATCTGCGTGACCTGGTCTAAACTTATTTTTTATAGATTCGTAGTCTCTTGATTTCTTATCTTCATTATAAATAATTATTGAAATTGGAGTTCCAGTAGTCTTTCCTTCAAAAACGCCTGAAAGTATAACAACCTTATCTGACTCTTTTCTTTGGGTAGTAAATTTTGATTGTCCAGGTCTTCTTCTATTCATATCTATTTGTATTTCTTTTTCAGATATCAATATATTTGGGGGACACCCATCAATTACACAACCAATAGCGGGACCATGAGATTCTCCCCAAGTTGTGAACCTAAATATTTTACCAAAAGTATTAAAAGACATATTTATAATGTATAAATTATTTTAAAGAATATATGAATCAAAAAAATGATAAAAATTCTCTTGGTTTAGACAATTGTTTTGAAGATTTGAACAATCCTATAGATTTGTTCAGTAAATGGTTTGATAAAGCCAAGGAAAGTGAAATTAATGACCCAAACGCTGTCGCTTTAGGCACCGTAAACACCAATCATCAACCAAGCGTTAGAATGGTTTTATTGAAGGGGCTAAGCAATGATGGTTTCGTTTTTTATACAAATTTTAACAGTAAAAAAGGAAATGATTTAAAAAATAATAAATTTGCTTCAATGTGCTTTCATTGGAAAACCTTAAGAAGA
>Ga0115003_10000540_pt1 | contig 33345 bp, 33 predicted proteins | sample ArcticOcean_MG_C_7_FD_88736 | JGI IMG/M metagenome (GOLD analysis project Ga0115003, IMG submission 88736) | Marine microbial communities from western Arctic Ocean - ArcticOcean_MG_CB11_88 | ecosystem: Environmental > Aquatic > Marine > Oceanic | place: Arctic Ocean: Canada Basin | collected...
ATAAAGAAATATTTTCATCAAAAAATTTACATGAAAATTTAACTAAAATTAACGGAGAATATAAAAACAATGAACTGGTCAAAGAAGTTATAGCTTTTATAGAAAAAGATAAGAAAAGACCTATTTGTTCACCACAAAGTTAAGATAATTATGATTGGGCTTATTTTTGGTGAAACTGAATTTCCAAAAGAAATCTTAAAAAAGATAAAAAATAAAATAAAATATTTAATAATAGATTTAACAAATAAAAAAGTATTTAAAAAAGATAAAAAATCCTACTCAGTTTCTATTGGTCAATTCGGTAAAATAATAAGCATCTTAAAAGAAAATAAATGTAAAAAAGTACTTTTTGCAGGAAAAGTAATAAAGCCAAATTTTTTAAATTTAAAATTAGACCTAAAGGGCATCTATTATATTCCGAGAATTATCAAAAGTTCTAAATTAGGTGATGTTGCTATATTAAAGGAAATAATTAAAATATTAGATAAGGAAAAAATAAAAACAATAAATTCAACTAAATTTACCCCGGAACTTTGCTTAAAAAAAGGAAATTATTCAAAATTGACACCAGATAAAGAAGATAAAATTGATATAGATAAAGCAATAACAATTTTAAATAAATCTGGTTATTATAATTCCACACAAGCAACAGTAGTTAGAAAGGGAAAAATTTTAGCTTTAGAAAAAAAAAATGGCACTCAAGAAATGCTTAAAAAAATTAAAAAAACAAATAACATAAATAGTGGTGTTTTAGTTAAATTTCCTAAAACTAAACAAGATTCAAGAATTGATCTACCCACAGTTGGTTTGAACACCTTTAAACAATGTAAGTTAGCTGGCATTAAAGGAATTGTCCTAAAAAATAAAAAAAATATTTTTTTAGATAAAAAAAAGTGTATTACATTCGCAAATAAAAATAAAATGTTTATTAGTGTAAAATGAAAAAATTTATTTTTTTTTTTATTATTATCTTTTACGCCAACCTACAAGCTACAGAAATAAAATTTGAAAAATTACTAGACGGGTTAATTAAACCTTGGAGTTTATCTTTTATAGATCAAGAAAATATTATATTTACAAGTAAAGCCGGTAAACTATTTTTTTTTAATTTAAAAGAAAAAAAAATTTCTGAAATAGCTCACAATTTATTAATTACAGAACATGGTCAAGGTGGTTTGTTAGATGTTTTATATTATGAAAATCAAGTTTTTATTTCATATTCTGAAAATAGAAATAATTCGAAGTCCAGCACTTCTGTGGCAAAAGGAAAGTTCAATCAATCAAATATTAAATTTAAAAACATATTTAGAGCTGAGCCACCAATAGATTCAGGATATCATTTTGGCTCTAGACTTGTTATTAAAGGTAACCACATCTATATAACTGCAGGCGAAAGAGGTAAGGGCATGATTGCTCAAGATGCTACGAAACATCCAGGAAGTATAATTAGAGTAAATCTTGACGGTTCAGCTCCTAAAGATAATCCCAAATTTAAGAATAAAAAAAATTGGTTACCTGAAATATTTCAAATAGGAGTTAGAAATCCTCAAGGAATAGCTCTATCACCATTTGATAATAAAATTTACCTCAGCAATCATGGTGCTAAAGGTGGAGATTGGTTTGGGACCTCAAATTTTGGTGAGAATTATGGTTGGAAAATATTAGGATGGGGTGGAACAAACTATACGGGAACAAAAATAGGACCAAAATGGAAACCTGGATTTACAAAGGCAATTAAATATTGGGTTCCATCAATAGCCGTAAGTGCAATAGTAATCTACAAAGGGTCTGAATTTAAGGAATGGAATGGTGATGCACTGATTGCATCTTTAAAAGATCAGTCCTTAAGAAAGATAAAGTTTAAAAATAATAAATTTATAAACGAGAAAATAATTTTTAAAGGTAATATTGGTAGAATTAGAGATATTAAGATACATAAAGAAACTGGCGAACTTTATATGCTTTCTGATAATGGCGAGCTGTGGAAGATTTTTAGATGAAAAAAATATTTATTTTAACTGGGGAGCCGTCTGGTGACAAATTGGCATCAAAAGTTGTAAATAATCTACAAAAGATTGATCCAAATCTAGAATATTTATCTGTCGGAGGTGAAAATTTAAAATCATTAGGAATAAAATCTATATATGACCTTAAGGAAATTACATACCTTGGATTTACAGATGTAATTTTAAATATTTTTAGAATTAATAGAAAAATTAATGAAACCGTTAAAGCCATTATTGAATATAGACCAAATGTATTATTTACTGTTGATAGCCCTGATTTTACACTAAGAGTTGCAGAAAGAGTAAAAAAGCTAAATTCAAATATTAAAACAGTTCATTATGTTGCTCCCCAAGTTTGGGTTTGGAGAGAATCTAGAGTTAAAAAAATTAAAAAGTTTATTGATCACATTTTATTATTATTTGATTTTGAAAAACCCTATTTTGATAAAGAGCAGATAAGTAATGAATTTGTAGGTCATCCATTATTAGAGAATGAAGAACCAAGTAGAGCTGATTTTAATCAAATTTTTGCAAAGAAAAAAGCTCTAATATCTATCTTTGCTGGAAGTCGCAAATCTGAAATAGATACATTAACACCCATATTAATAGAATATATAAAACTAATGAATGTTAAATATAAAGATATTAATTATATTTTCCATTCAACAAAAGAGTATAGTCAATTAATTCAATCTCATATTAAATCTAAAGTTTTAACTAATTGTGAAGTAATAAGTGATGAAAAAATAAAATCTCATTTATTAAATAAATCAATTTTTGCAGTAGCAAAATCAGGAACAATATCTTTAGAAATATGTAAAGCAAAAATTCCCTCAATTATACTTTATAAAATGGGTATGATTAATTTTCTTATTATCAAGGCGTTGGTAAATACACAATTTGCTAACATAATAAATATAGCCGCTAATAAAGAAATTATTCCTGAACTTTTACAATCGAATTGTAATGCAAAAAAAATTTTTGAAAATGTATCTTCTTTTTTAGACAATCCTTATAAAATAAAACAACAAATTGAAAAATCTCAAAATATTTTAAATAAGTTCAAAACAGATAAACCTTCCGCAGAATTAGCTGCTAAATCTTTAATTAGTTTTTTATAGAATTAAAATTTTATATTTTATTTAATATAGTCTTATTTGGATATAGAAATTTTTATAAACCAGATAATCTTATTTAACTTTGTGCTTCAAAATCCATTTTTTATTTAATTTTTTCCATAAATGTGGAGACCTATACTCATCACAAACCTTAAAAAAGTCATCTTTTTTAATTTCAAGGTATTTCATAATTTCATTAAAATATCGTTGAGGAAATTCACCATCAAATTTTCTAACTAAATTAACTCCTTCTTCTCTCGTTAAATGATTGTTTCTTATTTCCTGAGAAGTTTCAGCAGTAGCTCTCCCAATGCCGAATTTTATATACATAGTATAATAATGTAAATCATCAATTTTATCGTCTATACTTGAATACTTAGAATAAGTTCCATCTGTCCTAAAGGGACGAGGTCTATAGCCAGTATTATTAAAAGCATAGTAATAGATTTCTTGCGGTAGCCATTTTTGGTAATAGCCAAAATAGTGCATTTCAATTTTTTTTTTTTGTATTAGTTCTTTCGACATAGGAAAAAACATATTTAAATCTGATTTGTTAATGTAATTACTTTTATATAAATCCTTGATTTTTATTCCGCCCAATACAAGGTTATCAAAGTTATCAATAGAAAAATATTTGTCGTCGACTTTAGATTTAAAAAAACCTTCAGGACTATTATTATAAAGAGATTCACTTTCCCCATAAAATATTAACTTTATATTATGTTCTGCGGCAACTTTAGGAGCAATATTCTTCTGACCAATAATAAAAGTTTGAAATGGGTGTAAAAGATTTAATATTGCTTTTTTTGTTAAATATTTCATTAAATATTCTTTTGGCTTTAATATTATATTTTCAAAGTTGCTTGTTTTGAGCCAATTTTTATAGTTCTTGAAGCCATATTCTGTATACATAATCGGCGGCCAAGTGCAGGTAAGAGGATTCATGCCATATTTATATTTTAGTAAATGGGATACAAAGGCGCTATCTTTTCCACCGCTACCGGGTACTAAACAATCGAATTCACCATTCCCTTTTCTATGTTTGTCTAATAATCGCAATAATTCTTTATGTCTTTTTCCCCAATCCATATTATTATTAATTTTCCAAACTTTACATGGTGAGCAAACACCATCCTCTCCCATTTGAAGATATTTAGCTCCTTTTTTTTCTTTATCATGTAGAAACTCAACATGCGATTGTGGTCTTTGATTTGACATAACGCATTCTTTGCAAAACGTTACTTTATGAGGAAGATTAATTAATGTTTTATTTTTCATTTTTTTATTAATTTTTTAAAATTCTTATAAATTTTTAATCCTTCCAAACTACTTTTTTCTGGGTGAAATTGAAACAGGTACAGGTTTTTAAAATTAACAAAAGCGCAAAATTCAATGTTTCCATTGTTTGAAATCTCGACATTGTGTTCTTTTTTTTCAAACTTATTAACATAATAAGAGTGAACAAAATAGAACGATTTATTTGTATTAATATTATTAAAAATTTTGTTTTTAAATTTTTTTTTATTTGAAATAGTTGACCATCCTATATTAGGAATTTTACTATTATCTTTTGAAGTAAATTTTTTAACACTTGAATCAATAATGTTAATACCTTTAGTTAAACCGTATTCAGAACTTTCTTTAAAAAAAAGCTGCATACCTAAGCAAATTCCTAAAATTGGTTTTCCTGAGTCAAAAAATTCTTTGATTGGTTTAATTAATTTTTTTTTTTTTAAAAAATTCATTGCATTCTTAAACGAGCCAACTCCAGGTAAAATTAATGCTCGAGCTTTTTTTAAATCTTTTGGATTTGATGTTATGGAGTATTTTAAATTTACTTTTTTACATGCACCAATTACACTTTTCATGTTTGAAGTTTGAAGATCTATAATTGCGACATCAATCATTATTAAATTCTCGTATCAATTTTTTGATTTATTAATGATTTTTTAAAATCTTTGATTGAGTATGTATTTTTATATAAGTAACTATAAACACTTTTACTCTGCATCAAGTATTCAATATTTCCTTCAGTAATTCTTTTTTGATTTTTAAAATCATTTATAATTTCCTTCTTGAATTTTTTTGTTAAATGATAATGAAAAAGACTTGCAACAGCCACTCCGTCAAAATTTGTCTTTTTAAGAGTTTGAAAAATATCTGTTGGTCCGTTACATCCACCATGTGCAATTAATGGTATTTTTATAAGATTTTTTACTCTTGATATTAATGATTTATCTACACCTTGAAAAGTACCTTCTCTATCTATTGAAGATAAAACAATTTCACCAGCGCCTTTTTTCTCTACCAGTTTTACCCAATTCTCAACTTTTATATTAGTTAATTCACGTCCATGATTGTAGTAGCAGAAATATCTACCTTTATCATCTCTCAAAGTTTGAATATTTACACATATAGTTGATGATCCAAATACTTCGGCCGCCTTAGCTATAAAGTCAGGATTTTGTATTGCAGCAGAATTAATACATACTCTGTCAGCTCCAGCTTTTAAAATCTGCTTTATATCTGAAATACTTCGGATGCCCCCACAAACTGTAATAGGTATAAATGTTTGTTCGGCTGTTTTTGAAATTATATCTAAAATAGAATTTCTTCCATACAAGCTCGCAACAACATCGTAATAAATTAGTTCATCAGCTCCATTTTGGCTATAAAAATTTGAGTATTTATAAGGAGTGCCTAAAACTCTTAAGCCTTCCATATTTATACCCTTTACGAGATTAGATCCTTTAACTTCTATCCAGGGAATAACTCTAAACTTTACCATTTTTTATTTAATAATTTTTATTATAGTTTATTTGTGATTTTTGATTTTTTACCAGTTTTGATACTTTAAAGCGATAAGATAAAAAATCCCAACACAACCTGAAGAGGTGGTGTAATAAGTGGATAGATAAACATAACAGCTGAATTTATATTTTAAAACTTATGTTTAAATTTGTGTTTTATTAATAAAACTTGAATAAATGTACCCACAATGCCCAATTCGTTCATACTGACAAAATAAATACGTAGAATTAAACTATTAATTACTTATAGTAATAAAATGGAATTTATCATTGTATTAATTTTTGGTGCAGTATTAGCCACAGGTGTGGTTTCTCCTAAACCAAATCAAAACGAGCAGTCGGAGGAAGCTCAAGTTACGCAAACTATACAAAAAACTAAACCTGAACCAGTAAAAGAATCTGAACCAGTAAAAGAACCTGAGCCAGTAAAAGAACCTGAGCCAGTAAAAGAACCTGAGCCAGTAAAAGAACCTGAACCAGTAAAAGAACCTGAACCAGTAAAAGAACCTGAGCCAGTAAAAGAACTAGAGCTAATCAAAAAAGAAGTTAAAGCAGACCCAATTAAGACAGAAGAAGCTAAACCTGAAGAGCCAGATTTAAAACCAATTCAACAAGATATAGATACCAATGAAGAGGGGTCTAACTGGTTAAACATTATTCTATATATATTAGGAGCTATTTCAATTATTGCAGCTGGAATATATTTCTTTATGAGAAGAGAGCCTGCAGCAAGTGCAGCAGACATGGCGAGAAATGAATCTAGTGAAAAACCTGTTACAGAACCTGAGGAAGAAACTAAAACGGAAACACAAGAGTCAGAACCAGCACAAGAAGAAACTAAAACGGAAACACAAGAGTCAGAACCAGCACAAGAAGAAACTAAAACGGAAACACAAGAATCAGATTCTTCGAAAGATGAGTCTCAACTTGATACACAAGAGCAACAGTCATCTAAGGATGACGAAAACAATAATAAATAAAAAAAATTAGTTTAAAGTTTTTAACAAATCAAGTGTTTGACTTAATTACTTTATTTTATACTACGTTTAAATTGTCTAATAACTTTATTGTTATAAAATAGTGCGAATTTTGAATACTTTTTTTTACACCAGGTTATTAATTGGTTTTAAACGTATATTTCTTGATTCTGAAAAAGATTGACAATAATATTAAATAATAAATGGAACCTTTAAAATTTTCACCAAGTGGTCTTACTTATATCTACTGCAAGAGATGCTTCTATTTATCCTATATGTATGGAATTAACTATGTAGGTGGTTTTCCAAGTGTTTTTAGCACTCTTGATATAGCTCATAAGAATAGGTTCCAAGATCTATCAACAAAGGAGATGTTTTCTAAATTGCCTGACGGAAAATTTTACAAAACTGTAAATGCAAATGAAGCAAAGATTAGAAAAAAAAATAAAGAACCTCAATTTAAACAAATGGAATTGCCAAGTTTTATTAGGTCCGACACTTTGAAAGATAATAAATCTCGAGAATTTTATTTAGCAGGTAAGCCTGATTTAGTTGTAAAATTTTGCGATAACACTTATGGAATTTTAGATTTTAAAACAACTAGTGAAGATGATAAGACACAGGCATATAAACATCAACTCGAGGCATACGCACAAATTTTTGAAACACCAGGAGCAACTGGTGTTGCTAAAACACCCAAATTATTTCCTATTTCTTATATGGGTTTAATTCAATTTACCCCAAAAAATATTTTTGAGCACAATGATAAGAGTTATAAGCAAAATTTTAATATTAATCATTATCAATTAAAAAGAGATACAAATGATTTTTATGAACATGTAACCGGTTTAATTGATCTAATTGTAGAAGAAAAAGTACCATCTTTTAATAGCAGATGTTCTATTTGCTTGGATACTCAAAAAAATTTAAAGGTTATGGAATTAGATTTTATTTAATCTTTTAATCACGTCATCTTTACTTAAAGATAAAATTACATCATATAAGCCTGGACCAAACCTTGATCCGACTAAACCTATTCTTAAAGGTTGTCCCACACCTTTAAAATTAGTTTTATTTTTTTCAATTAATGATTTAATTAAAGGTTCCAAAGTTTCTTTGGACATAGACGGCAATTTTTCATAATTACTAATGAAGTCTTTTATTATTAATTTAGATTGGTCATTTATTAGTTTTCTATCTTCATCTTCAATCTTTATTTCATCATTTATCAGATATTGGGCATTTTTGTATATGTCTTCTAAAGTTTTTGCTTTATTTTTTAGAAATCTAATGGATTTAATTAAAGCACTTTCTTTTGAGGTTTCAAAAACTTTCTTGTATTTGGAAACATATTCTTTAAGTAAAGAAAACAACACTTTCTCATCTAAAGTCTTTATATAAGTTTCATTCATTGAAAGTATTCTTGACATATCTAGCTTTGAAGGCGACTTACCAACGCCATCTAAATTAAATAATTCAATACTTTCTTGTTTTGTAAATATTTCTTTATCTTTGTGAGACCAACCCAGTCTTAAAAGATAATTCCTAAGAGCATCAGAGATAATCCCTATTTTTTGGTAGTCCTCTAAAGTAGAGGCGTTATCTCTTTTAGATAGTTTTTTACCTTGATCGCTATGAATTAAAGGTATGTGAGCAAAATTAGGGACTTCCCATCCCATGGCTTCATATATTTGTTTTTGTTTAAAAGTGTTTATTTGGTGATCATTACCTCTAATAATATGTGTAATTTTCATTTCGTGATCATCTACTGTGGCAGATAATTGGTATGTAGGTGTATCGTTTTTTCTAAGTATAACAAAATCTTCAATTGTTGAATTTGATAAATTAACATCTCCTTGAACTAGATCTTTAATTAATGTTGCACCAGATATTTTACTTTTAAATCTCAATACAGCAGGTACATCTTTCTTACCTTCTAAATCTCTACATTTACGATTATATATAAAAGGCATCTTTTTTTTCTTTGCTAATGCCTTTTGATCTTCTAATTCTTGTTCTGTGCAATAGCAGCGATAAGCGAAACCTTTTTTAATTAAATCATTTGCTATAGCTTTATGTTTTTCAATATTTTCTGATTGAATATATTCTTTACCATCATGCGTGATACCCAGCCAAGATAGTGAAGATATAATTTGATCTTTAAATTCGTCTTTAGATCTTTCTTTATCCGTATCTTCTATTCTTAGAAAATACTTACCTTTATTTTTCTTAGCGAGAAGCCAATTAAAAAGAGCAGTTCTAATACCACCGATATGAAGTGGCCCAGTAGGAGAGGGGGCAAACCTACAAATAAAAGACATTTGAATTAGTTAAACTATTTTAATGAAAGTTTCTATATAAAGAAACAAGTTTACCTTGAATTTCGATTCTGTTTGCTGCGTATATTTTAGTACCATAGTTTCGATTAGCAGCTTCTAAAGCTATAGTATTTCCTTTTTTTCTAATTTTTTTTAATGTTGCTTCTTGGCCATCGATTAAAACAACAGCTATTTGGCCACTATCTACATTTGATGTTTTTTTAACTATAACTGTATCTCCATTATTAATACCAGCCTCAATCATTGAATCACCTTTAACCTTTAAACCATAATGTTCGCCGTTATTTTGTAAATCTTCTGGAAGTGCAACTCTATCAACTTCTTGTTGTATTGCTTCGATTGGTGTTCCAGCAGCGATGCTTCCTAAAACAGATATGTCGGTAGATTTAGTAATAGTTTTATCTAAACCGCCTTTAATTACACTTGGAGTAAAACTATTAAAGATATCATTAGCGCTAGCGTTTTCTGGTAATTTTAAAACCTCTAAAGCTCTAGCTTTGTGGGCTAAACGTCTAATAAAACCCCTTTCTTCTAAAGCAGAAATTAATCTGTGTATTCCAGATTTCGACTTTAGGTTGAGTGAATTCTTCATTTCTTCATAAGATGGAGAAATTCCTGTAGACCTAATTTTTTTATTAATAAAAATTAATAAGTTTTTTTGTTTTTTTGTAAGCATAGAACAAACCTCGTACATCTATGTTCTATAAAAGTTCTATTTAAATTACAACCGTAAATAAGGGTCTATTTTATTGAGTTATTTGAATAAATCGTTTCATTAAATCCCCAGGATTGTCAGAACTTAAAAGTGATTCACCAATAAGGAAATTTTTAATACCAGTTTTATCATAAATATATCTGGCGTCATCTTCATTTTTAATCCCACTTTCAGAGATAAGTGGACCCTTATGTCCTTTGACAGTTTCGAAAATTGATACTGTATTGTTAATTGAAATGTCTAAAGTTTTTAAATTTCTATTATTAATTCCAATTAAAGCTTCATTATATTTTAAAGCTGCTTCAGCTTCTTTTTGATCATGAACCTCAACAATTACGCTTAAATTATGACTCAATGCTTCCGCATAAATTTCATCAGCTTGATTACCACTTAGAGCCGCGACAATAATTAGAATACAATCGCACCCATAACTTTTTGATAAAGCCACTTGATAAGGGTCTATAAAAAAATCTTTTGCTAAAATAGGAATTTTAAATTTATTTTTAATATCTAAAATATAATCTAATTTTCCCAGAAAATGTTTTTCTTCTGTAAGAACGGATAGACAGGTAGCACCATTATCTATGTACATTTTTGCGATATCTAAATGATCAAAATCTTTTACTAAAATTCCTGCTGATGGACTGGCTTTTTTAATTTCAGAAATTAAAGCAACTCCTTTATTATTTTGTATAGCAGCCTTAAAATTATTAAAAAAACTTAAACCTTTTATTTTTTTCTCAATAGAGTTTAAAGAAAGTTTATTTTTAATTAAATTTAAAGTTTCTTTTTTATCCTGAATAATTTTTTCTAATATATTTGTCATTATATTGATCGTATTTTAATTAAGTGTTGAAAAACATTACCTGAATTTAAATGTTTAGTAGCCTTTTCGAATGCAGTTTGAAATTCATTTTCCCTTCCAGAAACAATTAAGCCAGCGGCAACATTTAAGGCTACAGCTTGAGAAAATTCATTTGATTCACCTTTAAAAATTTCAATAATTTTTTCTGAATTATATTCAGCACTCTCTCCCTTTAAATTATCTATATTACCAAAATTAATTCCAAGATCTCTAGGATCTATTGTGAATTCATTAATTTTTTTATCTTTTAGTTCAATGACATTTGTTTTGGCAAAAGGAGATATTTCATCCATGCCGTCATCACTATGAACTATATACGCGTGTATTATATTGTTTTCTTTTAAAGCCTCAGCAAATGGTTTCATCCATTTTTTATCAAATACACCAACAACCTGTCTTTTAACTTGCGCTGGATTGCTTAATGGACCTATTAAATTAAATATAGTTTTTTTACCAATTTTTTTTCGAGCAGACCCAACATATTTCATTGCCGAGTGATAATTGGGAGCAAACATAAAAGCAAAGTTAAATTTATTAATACTATCTTCAGCTTCATTTGGTTTTAAATTTATATTTATTTTTAAAGCCTCGAGAACATCTGCCGAGCCACAGTTTGAAGAAACGGCTTTATTGCCATGCTTGGCAACCTTCACGCCCATACTGGAAAGAGCTATTGCTGCTGCTGTTGATATATTTAATGAATTTTGACCATCTCCTCCAGTTCCACAAGTGTCTATTGTATTTTGATCAGACTTAACTTTGTTTGCCTTGGCCTTTAAAATATAAATCCCTCCAGCTAATTCATCTTTAGTTTCACCTTTTTTTATAAACGCTTCTAGTATTTCTATAATGCGATTTTCGTTAAATTTACCCTCCATCAGCTCAGAAAAAAGTATTTTGCTCTCATCAAAAGAAAGGTTTCTCCCTTTTTTCAATTTTTCTACAATGTTTGTCATATTAATTAGCTATAAAATTTTTTATTAATTCTATACCCATTTTAGTATTAATACTTTCAGGATGAAACTGAAACCCATGAATATTATAGTTTTTATGCATTAAAGCCATAATTGTCCTATTTTTTGTTTCAGCCGTTATTAGCAAGTCTTTTGGAAAGCTTTTTCTCTCAACAATCAAACTATGATACCGAGTTGCATCAAAATTATTTCTTATATTTTTAAACAGACCTTTTTTAGTGTGTTTAATTTTGCTAGTTTTGCCATGCATTAAATTTTTAGCTTTAATAATTTTTCCACCAAATACTTGGGCAATAATCTGATGACCTAAACAAACTCCAAGAATAGGAATTTTTTTATATGTTTCTTTCACAATCTTTAAACAGTTACCAGCTTGCAGGGGTTTTCCAGGACCGGGTGAAATAACAATTTTATTATATTTTTTTTTAAAAATAGCCTCACTATCTATTTTATTATTTCTAATAACATCAACATTATTTTTAAATTTAGAAATATAATGATACAAATTGTATGTAAAACTATCATAATTATCTATGAGTAAAATTTTCATTTAATCTACAGCTTTCATTAATGCTTTAGCTTTGTTTACAGTTTCATCATATTCTTTATTTGGCTTGCTATCTGCAACGATACCAGCACCAGCCTGTACATAGAATTTGTTATCTTTAATCAAAGCAGTTCTTAAAGCTATACAGGTATCAAATTCATTATTTGGAGTGAAGTATCCTATTCCACCTGCATATAGTTTTCTTTTATCTTTTTCTAATTCATCAATTATTTCCATAGCTCTTATCTTTGGAGCACCACTCACAGTTCCAGCTGGAAACCCTGACAATAACGTTTCAAAAAGTGTAAATTTATTATTAAATTTACCAACAACATTAGATACAATATGCATGACATGAGAGTATTTTTCAACTTTAAATCTTTCAGTAACTCTTACTGAATTAATTTTTGATACTTTACCAACGTCATTTCTACCGAGATCTAGCAACATAAGATGTTCAGCCAATTCTTTCTTATCAAGAAGTAAATCTATTTCATATTTTTTATCTTCGCTATTATTTTTCCCTCTAGGTCTTGTGCCAGCTATTGGTCTGATTGTTATTTCATTTTTTTTTAATCTGACTAGTATTTCAGGGCTGCTACCCAATACATTGAAATCCTCATAATTAAAATAAAACATAAATGGGGATGGATTGGACTTTCTCAAATAGCAGTAAATTTCAATAGGCAGCTTTTCAATTTTTCTTTCAAATCTTTGACTAAGTACCACTTGAAATATGTCCCCATTTTCAATGTATTTTTTTGCTTTTTTTACTAAAGATGTGAATTGTTTTTTAGATACATTGGATTTAATTAAATTTTCATTTTTTTTAAAAGTTAATTTTTCTGGTAAAGAAATATTTTCATAATTTTCAAACAAAGCAAATTTGCTAACTACCTCGTTATAAGCATTTTTATAATTTCTAATTTTTGTATCTGCATAAAAGTTTTCAATATAGTGAATTTTTTTTTTAAGATTATCATAAATGACTAAATTTTTTGGTCTTGATAATCTTACATCTGGAATCTTAAGATCATCTTTACAGCGATCAGGAATTTTTTCAATGTATCGAATAACATCATAAGAAAAATAACCAACTAACATTGAAGACATTTGTGGCAGTTGTTTTGGAATCTTTATTTTAAAATTTTTAATTAGTTTGTTTATATAAATTAAAGGTTTAGCTTTAATTTTTTCTTTCTTTCCAAGGCTATTTATAGTTATTATATTTTTGTTTATATCCCATATTTTATCTGGGTTTAGACCTATTATAGTGTACCTGCCTTTTATTTTTCCCTTCTCAACAGACTCAAATATAAAACTATTTTTTTCAGCTAATAAAAATTTAAATAAATTTTCAACCTTGTAATAATCTTTACAACTTCTAGACTTAAATAAGACCTGGCTTTTATTGTTAAGATGGTTTTTTTTAAATTCTTTAAAACTAATATTAATGTTCATTAAAATGAATTTTTTACACGCTCAATGGTTTTTTGGTTAAGTTCCACTTTATATTTCTTATTTAGCTGATCATCAAAATTTTTATATATTTTATTAACTAGATTAAGACGTGCTTTTGCTTCATATTTTTCATATTCAATAGAAGATTTTTTAAGTTCTTTATATTCAGTGCTAACAGCTAAAATTAAAAAGTTTTTTGATAATGTGCTATTAGTAACAAGATCAATATCATTATTTTTTGTTAAAAATATTCTTTTTATTATTCCCTCTGAAAAGATTTTATTTTGCTTTAAGCTAGAAATTTTGTAATCGGTTAACTCAAGATTATTTTTATCAGCAAATATTTTCATTTTTACTTCATCAAACCCACCCATGCTTATATCTTTTAAAATAGAAGTATTATTTTCAATTATTGTTTGAAAGTTTAATTGAGCGTTTAAAGCTTTTAAAACTTCCGGGTCTTTTATGGATTTATTATTTCTTTCAACTAATTTTATTTCAGCCAAAAAGAACTTGTTATCTATCTTTATTATCTCTGGTGTTTTTTCTTTTTTTATAACATAAAATTTTTTAAAGAGATTATCTGGTAAATTTTCTATTTTTTTATTACTAGAGTTTTTTTTACTGGCATTTATTTTATTAATTGTAATAGCTTTTAGATTATTCTCTATTATAGCTTCATCAAAAGATTGCCCATCTAAAACTTTATTTTCTATAATATCCAATTGTTTAAAAAAGTTTTCTTCATATTGTGTTTCACCAGTTAAAGACTGAGGTGTTATTTCTGCATAGTTAATAGATTTAAACTCTTCAATAAATATTTTTTTATTTCTTTCGTAAAGTTCTTTTATTTTTCCCTCTGATGGTTTTTTTTTCGAATGATATTTTTCTAAATCAATGTATTTAATTGTTTTAATTTGATTTTCTTTTTTAAAAGCATTTTCTAACAAGGTGCTAGGTATCACTATTCCTCCAGCCAAAGAACTTAATAATTGTCTCCTTGATTCCTGTTCTACTATATTGGCCTCGAACGCTGGAGCAGTTATGCCGCTTTCAAGAAGAAATCTTTCGTATTTTGTTCTGGAAAATTTGTTTTTTTTAAAAAATAATTTGTCATTTTTTATAATATTTCTTAAGGCATTATCATTAATAGTAATACCTAGCTCTTCAATTTCTAAAGCCATCACTTTTCTTCCAACATATTCAGATAATATTTGTTCCATTAAATCAGTTTTAGGTAAATTTTTAACTTGTTCTTCATTTAAATTTAAGCGGTTTAAATAGGTTACAAATTCTTGCGTACTTATCTTTTCGGAATCAATCGTAGCAATTACATTCTGGTTTCCACCTCTAAATACATCACCCATGCCCCAGAATACGAATGGAAGAATGATAATACCTACAAGAAGCTTTACAAAAAAAGATTTAGATAACTTTCCTATTGATGTTGCCATTTTATTAATCTAATAAGTGTTTTTAAAATAATACACCTATAGATCAAATTTTAAACTAAGGCAAATAATGAGATATTTTATTGGAAATTGGAAAATGTTTGGTGTTCCTAAATCGATTAGTATACTTCAAAAGATTAATAATTTTCATACTGGAGACAAGAATAGAAATAAATATAGAGTAATTATTACTCCTCCTTATACTTTAATAGATTCGTACGCTAAATCTTTTAAAGATAAAAAAATAATGATCGGTTCTCAGAACTGTTATCAAAAGGAACAATTTTCTTCAAATACTGGAGCTATAAGTCCTTATATGATCAAAAGTGTGGGAGCTAACTATACATTAGTTGGTCACTCGGACAATAGAGGAGAAGGTGATACTGACTCAATGTTAAAAGATAAAGTTAAATTTGCTTTAAAAAATAATTTAAAAGTTGTTTTTTGCATTGGCGAAAATAAATCACATAAGAAAAATAATAAAACTTTTAGTGTTTTAAAAAAACAATTAACAAGTGTCTTAGAAAAAAAATTTAATAAGAATAACATCATCGTTGCTTATGAGCCTATTTGGTCAATAGGAACAGGAAAAATACCAAATGAAAAAGATTTACTAAAAACAATTATTTATATTAAAAAAGTTTTAAAGAATATTTTTAAAGAAAAAAGTTCTGCTGTCCTCTATGGTGGTTCTGTAGATGAGAATAATGTTGGTATGTTTAGACAAATTAAAGAAATTGATGGTTTTTTAATCGGTGGAGCATCAAAATCCTCTAAAAAATTTATTGATATAATAAAAAATTACTATAGATAGGCAGTATGGAAAGTTTGCTTATTACAATTAATATTATCCTTGCTGTAATGTTAATTATCTCTGTGCTTCTTCAAAAATCTGAAGGTGGAGCACTAGGCTTAGGTGTTTCACAAGATAACTTTACGTCAGCAAGAACCATGGGAAGTTTTTTAACTAAATTTACTTCAATAATTGCTGCTTTATTTATTATTTGTAGTGTAGTTATAGTTTCGATTTCTAGAGATGAGCTCCGTGAAACACAATCAGTTCTTGAAAAACAGGAAGAAGAAAACTCTAATCTTCCACAAATTCCACAATCTAAATAAATTAAAACTTTGTATTAACTAATATATAAAGTATAAATTAATTCCATGGCGCGATATATTTTTGTCACTGGCGGTGTGGTTTCATCTTTGGGTAAGGGATTATCATCTGCCTCATTAGCTTATCTGCTTCAATCAAGAGGATACAAGGTAAGAATTAGAAAATTAGACCCTTATTTAAATGTTGATCCAGGAACAATGAGTCCATTCCAACATGGAGAGGTTTTTGTTACTGATGATGGGGCAGAAACTGATTTAGATCTAGGTCATTACGAGAGGTTTTCTGGTATCTCAGCGAAAAAATCTGATAATATTACAACAGGTAAAATTTATAATGATGTTTTAAAAAAAGAACGTCAGGGAAAATATTTAGGTAAAACTGTTCAGGTCATACCGCACATAACTAATCGAATAAAAGAATTTATTAAATTTGATGTTAAGAATGAAGACTTCGTAATATGTGAAATTGGTGGTACCGTTGGTGACATTGAAAGTTTACCATTTTTAGAAGCCATTAGGCAGTTTTCTAACGAAGCAGAAAAAAATAAAACTTTATTCATTCATCTAACACTTGTCCCGTACATGAAGGCATCCGATGAAATTAAAACAAAACCAACTCAGCATTCGGTAAAAGAACTTAGAAGCATAGGCATACAGCCTGACATTATTATTTGTAGATCAGAAAGATCAATTCCCCTTAGTCAAAAAAAGAAAATTTCCTTATTTTGCAATGTTTCTATTGATGATGTTATTGAGACTGTCGATGTTAAAACAATTTATGAAGCGCCGATAAGTTTTAATAAAGAAAAATTGGATGAAAGAGTATTAAAATTTTTCAAAGTTAAATCTAGAAGAAAAGTTAATCTCAATCCTTGGAAAAAAATTACAAAACAAGTTTTAAATACCAAAAAAAAAGTTGATATCGCAATTATCGGAAAATATGTAAATTTAAAAGATGCTTATAAATCTCTAGATGAGGCTTTGACTCATGGAGGGATAGCAAATAACTTAAAAGTAAATTTAATCAGGATTGAGTCAGATTTTTTAAAACCTAATGATATTAAAAATAAATTAAAAAATGTATCTGGAGTACTAATACCAGGTGGTTTTGGCAAAAGAGGTACAGAGGGGAAAATAGCTGCAATTAACTATGCGAGGATAAATAAGATTCCATTTTTAGGAATATGCTTTGGAATGCAAATGGCAGTTATAGAATTCGCAAGAAATAAACTTAATCTTAAAAAAGCAACTTCAAGTGAGTTCGGCTCATCTAAATCATCAGTTATAGGTCTAATGCATGAATGGATTAAAGGTGGAAAGTTAATGAAAGGGACTGATAAAGACCTAGGTGGAACAATGCGTCTGGGAAGTTATGAGGCAAAACTCATTAAAAATTCATTAATTAGTAAAATATATAAATCAACAAAAATTGACGAAAGACATCGACATAGATATGAGGTGAATATCAACTTTAAAGAAGCTTTTGAGAAAAAAGGTATGATTTTTTCAGGTTTATCACCTGACGAAAAATTACCTGAGGCTATAGAGCTCAAGGAACACCCTTGGTTTGTTGGTGTTCAATTTCATCCTGAATTTAAATCTAGACCTTTAGCTCCACATCCTTTATTCTCATCGTTTATTAAAGCCGCTAAAAATAATTCGAACAAAAAAAATGACAAATCATAAAGTAAAATGTGCTAATTTTGAAATAGCAAATAATAATCCATTTACCTTGATAGCGGGCCCCTGCCAATTAGAGAGTGAAAGTCATGCAATAAAAATTTCTACAGAACTCAAAAAAATTACTTCCGATCTAGGAATAAATTTAATTTACAAAACTTCTTTTGATAAAGCTAATCGAACAAGTCTTAATGGAAAAAGAGGAATCGGTTTGGAAAAATCTCTTTCCATTTTTGATAAAATCAGAAAAGAAGTTGGTCTTCCAGTTTTAACAGATGTTCATACTGTTGAACAATGCGCAATCGTTGCTGATCACGTCGATGTTTTACAAATACCTGCTTTTTTATGCCGTCAAACAGATTTATTAATTGCTGCAGCTAACACAGGAAAAATTATTAATGTTAAAAAAGGACAATTTTTGGCGCCATGGGATATGTCAAATGTAATTAAAAAGATAGAAGAATCCGGTAATAAAAATATTTTAATTACTGAGAGGGGAGCAAGTTTTGGATATAATACTTTAGTTTCAGATATGAGAGCTCTACCCATAATGTCTAAGTTTGGTTTTCCCATTGTTTTTGACGCAACTCATTCAGTTCAACAACCAGGAGGAATGGGTGAAAAAAGTGGTGGACAAAGAGAGTTTGTTCCCTATCTAGCTAGGGCTGCAATAGCAGTAGGTGTTGGAGCAATTTTTATAGAAACTCATGAAGACCCCGATAACGCGCCTTCAGATGGACCAAATATGATTCCATTAAATGAAGTAAAGAGCTTATTAAAAAAATTAACTGAAATTGATGGTTTAATTAAAAAATAATTAAATGGCAAAAATCACTAATGTTAAAGGCAGACAGGTTTTTGATAGCAGAGGAAATCCAACTGTTGAAGCTGAAATTTATTTAGATAACGACATTAGTGCTACAGCTATATCACCGTCAGGAGCATCAACCGGAACATTTGAAGCATACGAATTAAGAGACAAAGATAAAAATAATTTTTTAGGTAAAAGCGTCAATACTGCCGTAGAAAACATAAATAAAAAAATTTTACCGATCTTGAAAGGTCTAAACCCATCTGATCAATCTAGAATTGATAAGGCTTTATTAGATCTGGATGGAAGTGAAAATAAAAAGAATCTTGGAGCAAACGCAACATTAGCTGTTTCTTTAGCTGCCTCAAAATCAGCTGCGCTTTCAAATAAAAATTCACTGTACAAAAATTTAGGAAAATCTTTTTCGTTACCGAATCCATTAATGAATATCATTAATGGAGGTGCACATGCTGACAATGATCTTAAAATACAAGAATTTATGATTAGACCTGATTCAGCTATTAATTTTATGGATGCAATTGAGAAGTGTTTTTTAGTTATTCAAAACTTAAAAATTTTATTAAAATCAAAAAAAATGCTTACAAATGTTGGGGACGAAGGTGGTTTTGCCCCATCAATCAATACAAATGAAGATTCGTTAGAACTAATAGTTAGCGCAATAGAGAAATCAAAATTAATTCCTGGTAAAGATGTTGTCATATGTTTGGATGTTGCGGCAAATGAATTAATTAATAAAGAAGGTCAATACTCAATACAGTCTAGTAATTTTACCTCAGTTGATGACGTAGTAAATTATTATAAAAATTTAACATCTAATTATCCGATTAAATCGATTGAAGATCCTTTTGCAGAAGAAGATTGGGAGGCTTGGAAAAAAATTACCAGTGAGATCGGAAACAAAATCCAAATTGTTGGAGATGATTTGTTTGTAACTAATTCTACGAGATTAAAAAAAGGCATTAATGAAAAATCGGCTAATAGTATTTTGATTAAACCTAACCAAATAGGAACGTTGACTGAAACACTGGATGTCATATCAATAGCCAAAAAAGCAAATTTCAATACAATTATCTCTCACAGGTCAGGTGATTCTGAAGATACATTTATAGCAGATTTAGCTGTAGCTACAGAATCATCTCAAATAAAAACAGGATCTTTAGCAAGATCTGAGAGAGTGGCTAAATACAATAGGTTGTTACGCATAGAAGAAGAACTTGGAAATCAGGTTAAAATGGCTAAAATCTAACAAATGCGACTTTTTGAAAGTTTAAAAAAAAAGAAACTTATATTATTTAATATATTCTTTACTCTTTATGTAGGTGCAAATCTTATAGGTGGGGAGAGAGGATTAGCTTCTTTTTTTGAAAAAAAAAAAATTTATCAAGAGTTAGTTTATAGAGAAAAAATAATTGATGATGAGCTTCAGAATTTAAAGCATAAGATTAGATTGATATCTAACAATGATTTAGATTATTTAGATATGCTATATAGAGAAAAATTAAGATATGGAACTAAAGACGAAATTATAATTAGATTAAAATGATTATTAAACCACGACATCCAGAAAAAGTTAATAAACCTATTAATCCAATTAAAAAAAAACCAGACTGGATTAGATCTAAAGTTTTAAATTCAAAAATTTTTTTTCAAACAAAACAAGTAGTCAATAAAAATAATCTAGTAACTGTTTGCCAAGAAGCTAATTGTCCAAATATTACGGAATGTTGGAGTAAAAAGCACGCTACCTTTATGATAATGGGAGATACCTGCACCAGAGCCTGCGCTTTTTGTGATGTAAAAACTGGGAAACCAAATAATTTAGATATTTTTGAACCAGCAAAGATTTCTAATGCTGTAAAAACTCTTAACCTTAAACATGTTGTTATAACATCAGTAGATAGAGATGACCTCGTAGATGGAGGAGCAAATCATTTTTACAAAGTTGTAACCGCGACAAGAGAAAAAAATCCACATACTTCGATAGAAGTTTTAACCCCAGATTTCTTAAGAAAAGGAGATGCTTATAAAAAAATTCTCGAAGCAGATCTCGATGTTTTTAATCACAATATTGAAACTGTACCAAGACTTTACACAATAGTAAGACCAGGAGCTAGGTATTTTGCATCTTTAGAGCTATTAAAAAATGCTAAAAAATTTAATAAAAAAGTTTTTACTAAATCGGGAATTATGGTTGGTCTGAGTGAATATAAAGAAGAAATTATTCAAGTTATGGATGATTTAAGATCTGCGGATGTTGACTTTATAACTATTGGACAATATTTACAACCGTCAGCCAAACACCATCCTTTAAATCGCTACTACCATCCAGATGAATTTAAAGAATTAGAAACGATTGCTAAAACAAAAGGTTTCTTACTGGTATCTTCTTCACCTTTAACTAGATCCTCATATCACGCAGATGAAGATTTTAGAAAATTACAAGATGCAAGAAATAAAAAGACTGAATGTCATCCACATCAATAAAAAAAATTATTCCTTGTAAAAAAAATCAACTTATTGAAATGGTTTTAGATATTGAAAAATATCCTGAATTTGTTCCCTGGTGTATAAAAGGAAAAATTCATAGCAAAAATGAAAGTGAAGACCTAATTACTTTTCACGGAGACTTAAAAGTTGGAAAAAGTATTTTAAATGAAACTTTTTCAAGTCACGTTACTTACTATAAAGAAAAAGATAAAATTATTGTCACTAATCTTGACGGTCCATTGAAGCATCTTAAAAATGAATGGATATTTAAAGAAGTAAATAACGGCACTCAATTAGATTTTTTCATCGACTTTGAATTAAAAAATCCTATCTTAAACGCAATAATGAAAAGATCTTTTAAACTTGGATTAAATAAAATAGCTAAATCTTTTGAAGAAAGGGCTATTAAATTATACAAATAATGTTAGGTGTAACTCTTTTATTAATAATTTTAACTATAATTTGCATAATTTTAGTAAATCACATTAAGATGATTAGAACAGGAGACCCCAATGAAAATGAATCAACTTATTGGATGTTTTCGTATGATTTTAAATCACAAAATAAAGAATGGGTTCCAGAAAACAATGTTTTATTAAAGAGAAAAAGAAAGCGTAATACTTTAATATTCGCACTTTATATTAATGTATTCTTAATTTTTTTAACTTTTAATAGCTTTATAGCCTATTTACTAGATGTAATTATCACGACACAAAAATTTAACTACCCAATATAAATTTAATTATTTAATTATTTGATTAATTTTAATATTAAATTGAGAGTTTTTTTTACAGCAGCTTTTTGAATATAGGATCGACTTTTATTCTTGAACAGACACTTATTAACTATTATTTTTTCTCCATTTTTAATACCTATATAGACAAGCCCAATTGGTTTTTTTTTAGTACCACCATTTGGTCCCGCAATACCAGTTATAGAAACACATATTTTACATTTACTAATTTTGCTCAAATTATTCACCATCGATAAGCAACACTGAATACTTACAGCACCATGTTTTTTTATAATTTGTTTAGCTACTTTTAGAATATTTATTTTAGCTTGATTGGAGTAAGTGACCAATCCCACAGAAAATACTTTAGATGAACCACTTACAGAAGTAATAGAACTTGAAAGTAATCCACCAGTACAAGACTCAGCAAAAGCTATTTTTAATTTCTTTTTTTTTAATAATAATATAATTTTTTTATTTAAACTCATGAAAATAATCTTGAATTAATAAAAATAAATATTATTAAAATTATCACAACGTAAAGTCCTGCTACTACATCATCCATAATAACACCAAAGCTATTTTTGAATTTTTTGTCAAAATAACTTACTGGAAATGGTTTTTTAATATCAAAAAATCTGAATAATATAAAAATATACATATAAAAAAAAATAGATTCTTGAGAATCCTTTATGGCTCCATAAGCTATTTCATATAAGTAAATTGGAATAGATTGTCCAATTACTTCATCAATCACTACTTCTTTTGGATCTTTGTTAGATGCATCTTTTATATAATAGGCAACTGCGTAAAAGGAATAAAAGAAAATTAAAAGTAATGAGATCAAAATAGCAGCATTGGATATGTTAAAAATATGAAATGAGCTAAATAAAAACGTAGTAGTAATTAAAGACGTAATTGTCCCAGGCGCATATCTGATAGTTCCGATACCAAAGAGAGTCACAAATAAAAAATTAACATTTTTAATCATACTGAATAACCGATGTTATCACTTCACAAGCAATAGCTTTTTCTTTTCCAATAATGCCCAATTTTTCTGTTGTCTTTCCTTTAATATTAATTTGATCTTTTGAAATCTCACAGAGTTTAGAAATATTTTCTATCATTTTATTTTTATATTTATTAATTTTTGGGGTTTGAGTAATAATATTTATATCTATATTGTTTATAAAGTATCTTTTTGCTTTGATTTCATCCATTATTTTTTTTAATAAAATAGTCGATCTTATATTTTTAAATTTCTTACTTTTGTCAGAAAACATTTGACCAATATCTCCCATTTTACAAGCACCAAGAACTGCATCAATGATTGAATGTAAGACTGGATCACCATCTGAATGACCCAATGTTCCTAAATTTGATTCAATCTTTAAACCAGCTAAATAAAGTTTTCTATTAGCAACAAGTCTATGTACATCAAAACCTATTCCTACATTCATTTTAGATTTATAGATATTTTTTAAATTTCGAAAATCTACTTGATCAGTAATTTTAAAGTTATTTTTTTCTCCTTCAATAAATTTAACTTTATTTAGATCCATAAATAAAGAAATATCATCATCTTGGTATTTAGCGGAATTAACTTTATGTAATTCATAAATCTCTTTAAGATTAAAAGCTTGTGGAGTTTGTGTTAGAAATAAATTATCTCTATTCTTACCTAAAATATATTCATTCAAGCTAGAGTCTATTTTTTGCTTAACAGCATCTTGAATATTAATTTTTGGAATTACAGCTCTAGCATTTTTCATATTTTCAATTATTGAGCCAATTAATTTCAATGAAAAATTGGGTCTTGCAGCATCATGAATTAAGACTTTAGAAATTTTTTTTATATTAATTGAATGCTTAAGTGCATTTAAGGTAGATTGCTGTCGATTTTTTCCACCTAGAATTAACTTAACATTTTTAAGTTTGAGTGATTTTGCTCGTTTTGTGTCTTTTTTATTATAAACAAGTATTATTTTTTTTATTTGTTTAAATTGACGGGCCTTATTAACGCTTATCTCTACTAATGATTTACCTGCTATTTTTTGATAGGGTTTCCCAATATTAGATTTAAATCTATGGCTATTACCTCCAGCAAGAATGATTAAACAAAAACTCATTGTATAAACTTATATTATATTTATATAAATAATTAACTCTTATTTAGAATGTTTAAAATTATTAAAAACTTTAATTGGATTATTTTATCTTCATTTTTATCTATTTTTATGGGGATAATTACATTTTTGACCTTCATAAATGAAGGGTTTGTACCTTTAACAGATCAAAACCTACAAATTTTATTAATAATTGACATAATTTTATTATTAATTTTTTTTTCATTAATTTTTAAAAATTTTTACACTTTCTATAATATCAAAAAAAAAAACAAATTAGGCTATCAAACTAATTTAAAGTTTATATCTTTATTTTCTATTTTTACTTTAATCCCATCCTTAGTAGTGGCAATATTTTCATTATTTATTTTTAATTTTGGTATTCAAAATTATTTTGATAAACAAATTACAAAAGCAGTTAACAACTCTTACGAAGTGGCAAAAAATTATTTAGATGAGAGTCGGGAAACTGTAAAATCAAATGTAATATTAATGGGTGTAGGTCTTAATAGAGCGTCAAATTTTTATTATTCTAATGTAAATAGATTTAAACAGATTATTAACTCTGAAAAAATTTTAAGAAGAATAGATGATGTTTATTTAATTGATAGTCTTGGAAATATATTAATGTCTGATATTAGAGATTTAACAGATGAATTTATTATTCCTTCTGATGAGGACTATGACGCTGCGTTGAATGGGCAGCCAGTTTTTATAACTAATTCTCTAGAAAATAAAACGACTGTAATGTCTAAATTGACATCTTTAGTTGATACATATTTATATATTTCTATAAATATCGATCCTAAAATTTTAACATATTTAAATGAAACTGAACAAGCTGTAAGTTTTTATTATTCAGTAGAAAATAGTCAAACAGGCATAAAAGTAACTTTTGCAATAATCTATATAATTGTTGTTACATTATTATTATTTTTATCAACTTCTATCGCTATTTCTTTTGCTTCAAGATTAACAGAGCCTATTATTAATTTAATTAACGCATCTGATTCTATTAGCAAAGGAGCACTTGATGTTAAAGTGCCCAATATTGAAGTAGATGATGAGTTTAAACAGTTGAATGACAATTTTAATTCAATGATTGATAGGTTGAAAAAACAGCAAGACAAACTACTTGTTAATGAAAGATACGAAGCATGGGAAAGTGTGGCAAGAAAACTTGCTCATGAAATAAAAAACCCCTTAACACCAATACAATTATCTATAGATCGATTGAGAGAAAAATATTCATCCCAAATTGATAGCGGCAGAATAGATTTTGAAAAATATTTAGAAACAATAAATAGACAAATTAAAGATATCGAAAATTTAGTTAATGAATTTTCTAGTTTTGCAAGAATGCCTAGACCTATTTTTAAAAAGATAAATATTGCTGATGTAATTAGTGCAGCAGTTAATTTTACTAAAATGTCCTCTAAAAATGAAATTAAATTTACTTCAAGTAACATAAATTTATTAATTGATGGAGATGCTGAACAATTAAATAGAGTTTTTATTAATTTAATCAAAAACTCAGAAGAAGCCTTTTTGGATAAATTACAAAAAAACACCAGTTTTAAGGGTAAAATATATATAGAAATTATTAGCAATAATGACTATATAATGGTTAAATTAACTGATAATGGCACAGGTATATCAAATACAAAAAAAGCAATGACGCCTTATTTTACCACCAAATCGACTGGAACAGGTTTAGGTTTACCAATTGTGAACAAAATTATAAATGAACATTCTGGCGAATTTTCAATAGAAAACAAAAAGCATGAAGATGGAATTGATGTTCAAATCTCATTCCCAAGAATAAATGTATAAAGAAATTTTAGTAATAGATGATAATTCAGATATACGTTTTTTAATCTGCAATATTTTAAAAGAAAAAAATTTTACCGTACGTTCAGCAGCTAATTATGAGCAAGCAGTACTGGAAATAAACAAGAAACTTCCAGATTTAGCTATAGTTGACATTAAATTGGATAAAACAGATAAAGATGGCATCGATCTTCTTAAATTAATTATAAATAAAAAAAAATTGACACCTGTAATTATGATCTCAGGACACGCTTCTGTACAAATAGCTGTTGATGCAATAAGACTAGGAGCTTATGAATTCATTGAGAAGCCATTCTCAACTGAAAAAATATTAAATTATGTAAAAAGAGCTTTAGAAAATGTATCTTTGAAAAATGAAAAGGATATTATTGAAGATAAACTGTTTCATTCCTTTGATCTTATTGGAAAAAGCCCTTCAATCATAAAAATAAAAAAAACAATTGATAAATTATCATCTTCAGAAAGTAGAATCTTAATTTCAGGACCAACTGGGTCAGGAAAGGAATTGGTAGCAAGAAAAATCCATAAAAATTCACTTAGGTTTAAAGAACCTTTTGTAATTTTAAATGCAGCCTTGCTTAAAGAAGCAACATATGAAAAAGAATTATTTGGTCAAGAATTCGAAGATGGAAACGTATCTTTTGGAGCTTTAGAAAGAGCCAACAAAGGAACGCTTTTAATAGACGAAGTGTCAGAAATTCCACTTGAAACACAAGCTAATGTTTTAAGAGTTTTAATGGATCAAAAATTTAAACGATTAAATGGCTCTAAGAACATCAGCGTTAATATTAGACTTATCACCTCATCATCAAAAAATTTAAAAGATTTAGTTAAAATGGGTAGTTTTAGAGAGGATTTGTATCACCGATTAAATGTGGTTCCTTTAGAACTTACATATTTGAACTCAAGAACAGAAGATATTCCTTTGTTAATTGAATACTTTAAAGAAAAACTCTCTGAAATTAACGGTGTTCAACAACCAACAATTGATTTTAACAATGACAATTTATACACTTATAGTTGGCCAGGTAATGTAAGGGAACTAAGAAATTTGGTTGAAAGGGTTACAATTCTGTCTGTTAATGAAACTAAAGAAAATATAAATAAATTGATGGATGATATTTTAGCATCAACTCAATCTTTAGAAAATAATCAATCTTTTTTAGAAAAATCTTTTACATCTCCATTAAAAGAAGCAAGAGAACATTTTGAAACAGAGTATCTGATAACACAATTAAAAAAAAATCATGGTAATATTTCAAAAACAGCAGAATTCATTGGCATGGAAAGATCTGCTCTTCATCGAAAGCTAAAATCTTTAGGAATTAAAGGCATTAATTAAAATGAATATAATTATATGTGGAGCTGGTAAAGTTGGCTTTTCAATAAGCAAACAACTATCTGCACAAGGTCACTCTGTCACTGTAATAGACCAATCATCAGAAGATATAAAAAAAATTAATGATACCCAGGATGTAAAAGGCATTGTTGGTAGAGCTACGCTTCCTACAGTTCTTGAGAATGCTGGAGCTGAGAAAGCCGATATGATAATTGCGGTAACAAGAAATGATGAAACTAATATGATTGTTTGCCAATTGGCTAGTTCATTATTTAATATTTCAAAAAAAATAGCAAGAATAAGAACTAAAGATTTTCTGGAAGGAAAATGGGGAAAACTTTACAATAAATCTAATATTCCTATCGATGTAATAATTTCTCCAGAACTTGAAGTTGCTAAATCATTATACAGAAGGCTAGAAGCACCTGGTGCTTTAGATAATGTTCCTTTTGGAAATGATAAAGTTAAAATGTTAGAGATATCAATAGAACGTAATTGTCCCATAAAAGATATACCTTTAAAAAAATTAACAGAGAAATTTCCTGATTTTAAAGCAAATATTTTAGGAGCAGTCAGAAAAGATAAATTTATTTATTTAAAAAAAAATGACAAGATGATGGAGGGAGATAACGTTTATCTGATTGTAAGTAGCGTCCAACTAAACGCAATTTTAAAATCTTTTGGCCATGAAGAAAAAACTGCAAAGAATGTTTTAATTATTGGTGGGGGTAACATTGGATTAAATTTAGCTAAAATGCTGGAAGCAAATTTTGAAGATGTTAGAATTAAAATTATTGAGAAAGATAAAAAAAGAGCTGAGGAAATAGCTAATGAATTATCATCATCAATTGTTATAAACGGAGATGCTTTAGATGAGGATATTCTTAAAGAAGCCAATTTAGAAGGATCGGAAACAGTGTTAGCTCTTACCAATGATGATGAGAACAATATGATGGCCTGTGTATTAGCGGAAAAAACTGGCTTAAAGAAGAGAACAATAGCGATTGTTAATAAAACTAACTACAATTTACTACAAGATTCTTTGAATATAGATGATCTTGTAGACCCAAGAATGACGACTGTTTCAAGAATTATGGAGCATGTTCATAGAGGTACTATCGGAACTGTATATTCACTTTTAGATGGAGAATATGAATTTATTGAAGCAAAAATTTTAGAAAAATCAGAATTATTAAATAAAAAAATCAAAGACTCAAATTTACCTGAAGATATAAGAATAGGTGCTATTGTTAGAAAAGATCAAGTTATTATACCGAGGTCAAGTTTTATTTTTGAAAAAGATGATCTTGTAGTTTTTTTAGCAAAAAGAGAGCAGCTGAAGGAAGTTGAAAGTATTTTTAGTATCAGCCCTATCTAAAAATGAACTTTAAAGCTATTAGCCATTATCTTGGACTTTTCTGTTTTCCTATAAGTATTTTATCTTTTATAAATATTTTATATTCTTCATATTTTGATTACTTTTTGAGCATAGATTCTTATTTTACAACGTTGTTGGTGTCTCTAGCTGTAGGTGTAGGACTTATATTTATTGGTAAAAAATCCGAAAAAAAAATTAATTTTATTGAGCAACTGGTATTAATTATCTTTGTATATATTCTAATTTCATCATTAATAGCACTTCCTTTTTATTTAAGTAATTACCAAGTAACATTTATTAATTCTTTTTTTGAAGCAATTTCTGGAATTACAGGAACGGGATTTTCAATTTTTAAGAATATCAAATATTTAGATCCGACTTTAATATTATGGAGATCTTCATCTCAATGGATAGGTGGTTTATACTTTTTATTTTTTTTAATATTAATTTTTTCAAATAAACAATTTAATTTTAAAATGACAGATTTAACTTTTACTGGAGACTTCAGTGTTAACTCGGAAAATAATATTAAAAATCTTTTACTTAGAATTTTTTGCATTTATTCTTTATTAAGTTTTATAATATTTTTATTATTAAATATATCTGAAGTAAGACTTTTTAATTCATTAAATTTAAGTATGAGTTTAATTTCAGCAGGAGGTTTCGTGCCGACAGACACATTGAGTAAAATAATTTACACTAACCTGCAAAAAATCGTTTTTATATTCTCTTTGCTGATATCAATGTTAAATTTTTTTTTATTATTAAATATTTTTGAAAAAAAAAGAATTATTCGTCAACACAATGAAGATTTATATTTAATTCTTCTTTCAATTATTTTAATATTACTTATTTACTTTAATAATTATGGCGGGCTAAATTTGATTATTAGTGTTCTAAGTAGCCTAGGAAATTCAGGCTTATCATTAATAAACTCTGATAACAATTTAAGTTTATATTTTTTACTAATCACTATTCTTGGTGGTTCAATAATTTCTAATACTTCAGGAATAAAATTTACAAGAATTTATATTCTTCTTAAAACAGCTTCAGCTGAAATCATTAAATTAGTTAGTCCTAATAGTGTCGTAAGTAGAAATTTATTTGACTCATCAAAAAAAATTACTGATGAAAATGTAAAAATTTCTTTTTTAATCTTTATTTCATTTTTTATTAGTTTATTTATTTTATCAGGTGTTTTAATTGTTGATAATATAAATTTTGAACAATCATTTAAATTATCTATACTAACAATTACAAATACCGCAACTTCAGAAATGTTTGGAATTAAAGGCGTGGATTTTGCAAATTTATTAACATCCTCAAAATTAAGTTTGATTATTTTTATGATTATTGGAAAAATTGAGCTAATATCCTTTTTCTTAATCATCAAACAAGTATTTTTTAAGAATTAAAAAAATTAATATGTCTAAAATTGTAATTATTGGTGCTGGAGCAATGGGGTCTGCTTTTGCTGTTCCTTGTTTAGATAATAATCATGATATTAGTATTATCGGCACACATTTAGAAAATGAATTTGTAGATAATCTAAAAAAAAATGATAATTTTCACCCCGGTCTTAATACTAAAATTCCCAAAGGTATAAAGATATTTAAATTTGAAAAATTTGATGATGTTTTAAAATCAAATGTTGATTTAATTGTCCTTGGCATTAGTTCAAAGGGCATAGAGTGGGTATCAGACCAACTAATCAAAGTTTATAAAGATGATAAAATTCCAAATCTTTTAATGCTAACCAAAGGATTAAGTATTTATGAAAATAAATATGAATTATTAGTTGATAAACTTCAAAGACTGCTATCAACTAAAGGAGTACTCGACGTAAATATTTCTGCAGTAGGTGGTCCTTGTCTTGCAGCTGGTTTAGCCAATAAAGTTCATAGTAGTGTAGTTGTAGCAAATAAAGACATTAAAATAGCAAAAAAAATTGCTGATATTTTAAATACAGATTATTATCACACATCATTTTCAAGTGATGTAAATGGAGTTGAAGTTTCGGCTGCGATTAAAAATATTTTCTCTATGGCAGTAGGTGCAGCAAAAGGACTTTGCGCTAATAATATTACAGATGAAGTGAGAGAAAAAAATTATTTGAATACAGCTTCAGCTTTAATAAAACAATCAATTCACGAAATGGAGATTTTTGTTGAACATCTCAAAGGCAAAAAGGAAACTGTTAAAGGCTTAGCTGGACTTGGAGACTTATATGTTAGTTCTGGAGGAGGAAGAAATGCCAAAATGGGATCTTATATAGGGGAAGGTTTAACTTTTTCTGAAGCAAAGCGAACTAAAATGGAAAATGTTACAGTCGAGGGCGCAGATTTAGCTATTGAAATAGCAAAAAAAGTAAATGAAGATTTTGATAAAAAAAAATTACCACTGATGCTTGGTATGATTAACGCTATTGTAGACAATAAAAAAATATTATTAGACTGGGAATCTTTTAGGTGAAAAAATTTATAATTTCAATTGATGCTGGAACGACTTCCATAAGATCAGTTTTATTTGATATAAAAGGTAAACCAGTTTTTTCTTCTCAAAAAGAATTTACTCAATATTTTCCAAAAAATGGTTGGGTTGAACATGATCCGGATGAAATTTGGAATAAAACTAAAAGAACACTTTTAGATGTAATAAGAAAAGCAAAAAAACTTAAAGGAAAAATTTTAACAATCGGCATTGCAAATCAAAGAGAAACTACGATTTTATGGAATAAAAAAACGGGAAAAGTTGTTTATAAAGCAATTGTTTGGCAAGATAGAAGAACAGAAGAATTTTGTAAAAAGTTAAGAGATCAAAATAAAGAAACTACTTTTTTTAACAAAACTGGTTTACTTATAGATCCTTATTTTTCAGCAACCAAAGTAAAGTGGATCTTAGACAAAATACCATTAGCAAAAAAATTAATGCAAAAAGATGAATTACTTTTTGGTACAATCGACACTTTTTTAATTTGGAGGCTAACTAAACGAAAAATTCATGCAACAGATGCCACTAATGCTAGTAGAACAATGCTTTACAACATAAGCTCTAACAAATGGGACGATGGAATTTTAAAACTTTTAAAGATTAAAAAAAGTATTCTACCTGAGGTAAAAAATTGCTCGGATGATTTTGGTTCCACGCATTATTCTATAACTGGTCAGTCCATTCCTATTAATGGAGTTGTAGGAGACCAACAGGCAGCAACTATTGGTCAATGTTGTTTCGAGCCTGGTTCTTTGAAAAGCACCTTTGGAACAGGAGCCTTTGTATTACTAAATACAGGTAATAAGATTATTTATTCTAAGAATAGATTGTTAACGACAATAGCTTATCGATTAAAAGGAAAAACTACTTATGCAATGGAAGGATCAATATTTATTGCAGGTGCTGGCGTTCAGTGGTTAAGAGATAGAATGAAATTTTTTAAAAAAGCTTCCGAAACAGAAAAAATAGTTAAATCACTTAAAGACAACAGTGATGTATATTTGGTTCCTGCATTTACAGGATTGGGAGCTCCTTATTGGGCAGCCAATGCCAGGGGTGTATTAAGCGGATTAACAAGAGATACAGGTCCAAAAGAAATAGTTAGAGCAATTATAGAATCTGTTGCCTATCAAACGCACGATTTATTTGAAGCCATGAAGCACGATGGCTTAAGACCAAGAGTTGTAAAGGTAGATGGTGGAATGGTAATGAATAATTGGTTTTCACAATTTTTATCTGATGTCGTTGATGTTGGAGTCTTAAGACCAAGGGTTAAAGAAACTACCGCATTAGGCGCGGCTTTTATGGCAGGTCTTCATGTGGGCGTATATAAATCTCTTAAAGATATTTCAAACAAATGGGTTTTAGATAAAAAATTTAACCCGAGAATAAAAAAAAATAAAAGAAAATTACTTTTAAAAGGATGGTCAAAAGCAATACAAAGAACGCTTATAAGTTAAAATTCACCCTCAAGTTGAATGCTGTAATTTTCTTTACAATCTTATTCAAATTGTTTTAAGGTTGGATAATTAGATAAAATATAAACTATAATAATAACAATAACAATAACAATAACAATAACAATAACAATAACAATAACAAAATAATGGAGGAACAATGTTTAAAACATTAAAAACTATTTTAACTGTTGCTGTTACTTACTCGGTAGTAATTTCATCTGCATATTCTGATGCAATTACTGATCTAGCTAAAGGTGAGTTTAGTCTTTCAACTATTTCTGAAAAAGAAAGAATTGCAGAACTAAATTGGTTCAAAGATGCTGCAAAGCCATTCAAAGGAATGTCTTTAAAAGTAGTTTCTGAAGGAATACCAACTCACGTGTATGAATCTAAAGTTCTTACAAAAGCATTTGAGGATGTAACAGGAATTAAAGTTCAACATCAAATTATCGGTGAAGGAGATGTTGTTATGGCTGTTCAAACACAAATGCAAACAAACGTAAGTATTTACGATGCATATGTTAATGACTCAGACTTAATTGGTACGCATGCGCGTATGCAACAAGCTGTTAACTTAACTGAATGGATGG